>Ga0126337_10000747_pt1 | contig 17857 bp, 9 predicted proteins | sample DipCmetagenome_FD_92527 | JGI IMG/M metagenome (GOLD analysis project Ga0126337, IMG submission 92527) | Coral microbial communities from La Bocana,Puerto Morelos, Mexico - Diploria C A metagenome | ecosystem: Host-associated > Invertebrates > Cnidaria > Coral | place: La Bocana,Puerto Morelos... | reverse complement strand
CGTAAAGTTGCATTTCCACAAAGACCAGGCTTCTTCGACGTTGGTCGAACACAACACATCATCCCAGGGGATTTTCTTCAAATCACTGCAGAAATTAGTTGGATCGTATTTAGCATAAATCCTGCACTTTATCACACGAGGTTGTTCTTTGAAGTTATTTATCTTTCGAACTGAAATTAGCATATTATGATCACTCAGACAGGATTCAGCAACTACGGCTCGAGAAATGTTTCGTGGATTTAATTTGTGGTGGCAAACAGGTCAATAAGTGTGGCGGTGGTTGACGTAGACCGTGTTGGCTCTTTCGATCAACTGTGTTAAACCAAAGGTTTTAAAAATCTCTTTCAACTTTTTGGTTTCAGAGCTTGGTTTCTTAGTCAAATAATCACAGTTGAAGTCCCCGTTTACAATAATTTCTTTTCCCTCAACCGCGGCAGAGTCCAGGCTATTGTAAAAGCGATCCAAATAATCTATAACATAGTGCACTTCTGGAGTTCAAATGAACTGGCACTAACTGTAGTTGGCGTCCTCTGTAGTGACCCAAACAAGAACTTAGGGATTTATTTAAAGAAAAAGATAACAAAGAAAAAGGGAAACGTCAAAAAAGAAGAAATTGGGAGAAGAAAGAAGAAGACAACCTCGTTCTCAGGGCTTTTTCCTCAGGGGAAAAGCCCTGGGAACGAGGTTGAGAAGAAGATAATTGTTTGTGTGGGGTGCCTTGCGATGAAAAGCATGAATGCTTCCAACACTGGCACATGTCCCAGGTCCCATGTAGCAGATTTCCACACCCAGCGAGATGCAAGTTCAAAAACTTCACAAATTTCAGTGCAGAAACCACTGCTTCTTTTTTTTTAACATGGAAGTGTAACTCCAAATGATAAATAGTTCTACGTGAATGGACGTTTAAATTGAAATGTTGACGCTTCGGAGATTTGAAAGATCATTTTGATTATATTGAGCGTTTCAAACTCACTTTAGTGTATATTGACATTTAATTCAAGTTCTTTTGGGGAAATAATTTAGCGTGGAATGGCACTTTCTCGGTTCGTTCACTTCTCGGTTCGTTTCCCAAAAGCGTAGGAGGCTCGAAGGAAATTGTGAGCTTCGAGCATATGCGCCAAATAGAGGCTGTTGTGTTTATTGTCCTTCAAATATTTTTGAAAAGTGCGATTGTAAAAAGTGGGTAATCAATCGGATATTCCCCCAGTTTTAGCTGGGAAATATTTAGTCACGTGACGCTTTTAGACCAATCGCGGGCAAGCGAAAATATTTGATTATCTGTATGGGAGAGTCTTGACCGAGGAGGTCGTGAGTACAGACCGAAGGCATGGAGGTCTGTACACACGACTGAGGACAAGACTCTCCCATACAGACCGACTTAGCTCGGTTAGTAACATGTTTATTATGCGGCAAAGAGTAAATTCGTTTTATGTAACTTTTAACTTTTAATTCGTTTAATGTAACTGGTTTGGTGACATTTTGCTTGCAAACGGAGATGAGCTTAACCTAAACCTGCCGAAATTGACTCGTCATCTTTACTTTTTTTTGTCATCAGGCTTTTAAGCACTTCCATATATAAGTGATTAAGAAAAAAAAAGAAAAAAAACGGTGAACATTAGTTTGCTACTTTTTCAACGCAGACTGAAACCGGTCTAGATGCAGGTTTAGATGGGAAAATCTAGACCGCGATAAATATTGATTTCAGCCAATCAAATTCGTGAATTCTTTAGTTCCCAGTCCTTGTGAATACAGCCATGTAATAAGGACAGATATTTAGTTTTGGACATCAGTAAACAGTTTTCCAAGAGAGAAGAGAAGTATTAATTTTAATGTGTTGGAGTTTAAGAATGATAACGTTTCGTGTCAGTAGACTTTTTTTTAGCTTGGGTGCTTTGTTGGGCCATTTTAGATCGTGCAAAAATCTTCTTTTGCTTCCGAATTTTTCTCTACGGGTCACTTCACCTGAATTTGAGTGAAATTTTAAGAAGTTAAAGAAGGGATGGAAGAAAGAAAATTATTTTGGAAACACCACCAGACAGTTGACCCCAACGCGAGAACATCCCAGGCTGTCAGGGGACTGTTTGGATGTCCATCTACTAATTTTTAACTTCAAATTCTAATTTTCAAATCACATTAAATCCTCACCATTTCTTATTTCTCTAAATTCCACTAATCCATTGAGAAAAACTATCTCCTCCCAAATATCCCCAAAAATCACCCAAAACTTTACAACACTCCACAAAACATATAGATTCGTGAGATGAATGAACAGTTTTTCGATTGCTTGATACGCGAACGAGATATATTCGCATTAAACCCAAGTTACGCGACGGAAAATCGGCCTTCAGGTAGAACCCAACCTTAATTTTAAGAGCGTTTAGTCAGGGCTGCATGGTGGTGGCCGAGTAGGGAAGAAGGCGAGACAAGGGCGATTTGGCAAAACCCCTGCTGAATTTCAAGAGAAACACAGACTGCCAGCAGTCTAAATTTTCAAATATTTTTAGTTGCCTCAAAAGAAAAAATACAGAGAAAATATCACGTGGTCTGTAATGGAAAAACACCTCGCTCTGATGTGGAGTGCTTCTATCAAACAGTTATGTCGTTGTAATACGAAAATGCCTTGTACACGAACTTAACTGATAAAAAAATTTACACACGAATAAAAAAAATGGCCGCCTAAAAAATTGTCGGGCTGCGTCAGAAGTGTGGAACTGATACGAATTACGAAAGTGATACGTGTAATTATGTAGAGTTCATTGTATTTAATGGATGTTTACTTTCTCTTATTGACATTTATAGGCACTTGCATCAACCGATTTTTATTTCTCTGTAAAACATTTTGATAGAAAGCAAAATAGAAACCTAGTGACGTGCAAACTTGCTTCCTTTTCGGCTGCCCGACGACTTAATCTCCTTATTAACTTCCACCAAATCGAACACGGGTAGATACTGCAAGGTTTGACAAAGTTTCATCGCGAAAAACAGGCAGCCAAAAAATTAAAGTAACCAGTGTTACTGCTACAATTTTATCAACTCCTACTGACTTTTTAAAAATGTCGCGCCGCCGAAAAATCATGAAATTTGAGCTAATATGAACGGCATATCATGTGTTTTTTTTATCGTTTTAATTTTTTCCGGAAGGTGTAAAACAACAGCTGAATCGAAATGAGAATCTAAGGGCTTTTATCCCGAATATTATTTTTTTCTGTTCTGTGGCATACGACACCAAGGAAATTGCTTAATAGCATATGTCTGGTGGATATCTGTTGGAATAAATTCATTATTTAAGATTAAGTAAGAAAATACGTAGACTTGCAATTGAGACGACAGACAGTTGAACACTTTCTAATATGGCAGCTGCAAACGTCATCCGGCTCGCTTTTGATTCTGTTTACCTTTCCTCGAATCAAGAGATAAATGGAATAATTAAAAAAATAGCGTCTACAATCCAAGCGGTAAACGATAAGTGGATAATTTTCCGCAAGGAACATTTATGAGAAATAGAGAGACACTGTACGGAAAAATGTGATCCTTCGATTGCTTTAAATAGTGACGGAGTGTTCGTCTGAGATTTCGACTACTAAAAGATACGAGAATCAATTTTAGGGACAACAGTGATACCGACTGGCAAACAGTCAGTTCCCCCATGACAGAGATGGTGAAAATTTTAATTTAATTTTTCGAAAACGCGTTCGTATGATATGGAACTTTCCGTAAGACCAATAGAGACCAAGGAACAGGCTTGTCATAGAGTGGGGAGGGGGTAGGGGGTACATGGGTGGGGGAAGTGATAGGAAGAAGTTCACTCTAGCTTGAAGAGACGCACGATTGCTGGGAAAGATATATATGTATCTTTTTTGCCTATGAATTATCCAAAGTCGCGTAAAATTCGAAAAAGTTAGTATTATCCCCAAGATCGGCTGACAACATCTTCCAGTGAACAAACACAAAGGATCTTTCCTTTGTGCAAAACAACCAATCACACTCATTTAAAATCCATAACCCTCTCTCTATATATTGTTCAGGCGAGATTACAGCGCGAACGAAATGGCGGCTGGATAACTGTTTATGTTCAGGTGTTTTTCAAGTAAATGCAGTTACACTGGCCAATAGAACGATAATTTTTTGTCACTAAACCAAGCATAAATGCCTGAAAAAGAAGCCTTGCTGCCGCTAGAGTTATGGCGGGTGATTTTGACTCATCTTACCGTTCGAGATTTGTGCCGTTGTTCTCAAGTTTGTCAGGAATGGCGAGAGCTGGTTAAAAGTCTCGATTCTACCCGTTGGAAAGAGCTTTTCTTGTCATCGAAGCGATGGAAGCACCCAAATTGGCCAAATTATTCACAAAAGGAACCTTCTTCTTGGAAAGACACTTACAAAGTCCATCATATGGCTTCAAAACAATGGGTTAGTCGCAGTGTCGAGGTTAGATGCGCTCCATGCTTATATTTGTTTAGAAGAAGGCTGGAAAGAAGACGAGTCGTTCGTGTTGGACCGGGAAGGGAATTTCTGACTCTTAAAAGCGCAATAGCCTCAGCTGCACCGTTTGACTGTATTGTGCTACATCCCGGTGTCTACGACGAACAACATGTTTTGAGTGTGAAATTTCCGATCGAACTTTGTGGTGAAGGACAACTAGGAGATGTTCTTTTACAGATCCCGATCGAACAACAGGCATCAACCACGCGAATTCAAAACATTATTCTACAACCGGGTGTGCAGCGATCGCAAAATGCACTCCCAGTCATCTTAAAGGTGAGAGAAATTTATTTTTTTGTGTTATAAATTTATTAAGTTTGTTTCTTGTCCACTAGTGACAAATCTGCCTCGTTACCTACCTAATAACCATAACACAAATTAATCCTCATTTTCATAATTTCAATCTTTTACTGCGTTGTTCTGTTGTCGGAAGGCATATTCTTAATAAACCTTCTGTGATCTTTTCAATAAATGCATGAGGTATATACTGTGTTTTAAACGTTACAACTTCCATATAGCATTCACATGCAAATCTTTTCAAGGCTTCAAAGCTTTGATGCTCTGAGATCCTGGTGTTTGGTATTTTTCCAAGACTTTTTTGCTGTCATGGATTTTAGCAAGAACTGAAAACTTCATTGTTTTTTCTTCTTAAGACTCTTAGCTAGTTGTAGTTGTACGTTAGCTTTGCCATTTACAGTTTTTTCCAAATTTATAGTTTACCAGTTTTCAGGTGTTGTTAGGAGTTTTGTAACTGTTAGGTCAGATTTTGTAATATGTTAAGAACACAAATTTGAGAAGCGCTGTGAATAGCAAACATCATTTGAAAATTTCATGCAGTCGCGATATCCAATCAACGGTGCGTTTTAATTTTCTTTCAAAACTTAGGGCATTGAGCAAATTTGGTTTGGGATAATTTTTTATAATTTTTGACTTGAGTTCCCACATCGTGACATTCAGAGACAATACATTCAGCTCTTTCTAAATGGTACAAAAATGATTCTGAGTTAAATCAGTTACTTAAATTTGTACTTCTTTTACAATAAAATACAAATATATGATATGTCAAAATCTTCTTAGAAGTTACTTTTACTGGAATTATTTTATTGAAAGTTTTTCCTTTTCTTTGAGATACAATAAACTATATAACTTTTTACATTAGAGAAAGGAAGTGTTTAAATTAACTCTGGTGAAGTAGACTGCTCTTGAATTAGAACATACGTCAAAATGTTTTCTTTCATTGACATCGCAATACAGATGGTGTCTTGAGATGTCAATCAAGACAATTAATTTGACAAATTAATTGCACACTTGTAAATGTAAAAGTAACCAATGTAAATAGTTTATATTAAGACTCTTTCTTTCATGTTTAAGCTAACTTGTTGTAAAATTGAATAAAAAGTTGGTAATTTGTACTTGCTAGTCAAACTAGTGCAAGTGAAAAGTTTCTTGCCCAGAAGGAGAATCTACCTTTTGCACTTTTGCACTTTTTCAAGCCCTATATAGATTTCAGGCCAGGTTTTAATCTTTGCCATGATCTTATGACTCTTGTTAAAATGCTCCATACTTCACGTGTATGTATAACGTCAAGTCAGCGATTTGAATTGTTTAATGGTTGTGTGACTGACTGGTAAATAACTTAATGCAACCAGAGATCAACATACTTGTGATCAAGCAAGTAACAAGTTATAATTAATCACACATGAAGTTATATTTTACATGTACTAGTAATTATTTAACACTTTTTTGTCATTAAATCAATTTTCATATAGGTTGGAACAGGGCATGTTCAACTGGATAACTGTATCCTTGAGCAAGGCCAGATTCAAGTCTCATCTCCAGGCAGTATTGTCATTCGTTACTGTACTTTCAACAATGCTTTTGTCACTCTACGATCGGTTGGTTATAGCAGAATTGAAAATTGTCAGTTTAACACAGATGAATCATCTGCTGTTATCGTTGAAGGACTTCCACCCATTTCAAGGCCTAGGCCCATTTCCAGACCTGTTGAAGACTGGATGACGTCAAATGGGATTGACTCCCTGGGTCTGGAAGACCTCTATGATCTCTCTGTTGTTGAACCTGATGTTCCAGGAGCAAGGAATAACAGTAAACCAATACCTGACAAAGGGACACCACCACTAGGTAGTAAGTGCCCTGCTGTGCCAATCAAACTTACAGATGGCCAAACAAAAGGAAACAGTGGCAGCCAAGTGACTGTCTTAACAAACGATCTTTGTCAACCCAAAAACCCACAAGGTGTTGGCTGTCAATCTCATCCAAGGAGATATCATCTTGATACACAATGTCGAGATGTTGTCAGATCCATTCATGGTTGTATTATAAGAAATAACTGCTTTTGTGTGGGCAAGGGTGCAGTTCTGGTGAGACGGAGAGGACATGCCTGGATTGAAGGAAATGAGATTGGCCGTTTGTCTCACGGTGTGAGATGCCTTACAGGTGCCAAGGTGGTAATTCTCAATAACAGGATTCACGATTGTGGAACATCAGGGATTTTTTTCAGGGAGAGGTCCACTGGTTTGGTTGCTGGAAATCACATTTATGGCAACAAAGAAGCAGGAGCAGACATCCGTAGTGGATCAGACCCAATCTTACAGCACAATCACATTCACAGTGGCAAGCGTTCTGGTGTTGTCATCTTGGACCGTGGTAAAGGAGTTATTAGAGACAATGACATTTACGATAATAAAGAAGCTGGTGTCTACATTCTGTATCGTGGAAATCCTATTGTCAGGTACTTTACTAACACAGTGGCTCTCATTATATGTAGGTTAACATGTGCATAACTGGATCAGTGTTCCATTCTTGTTCATTAAAGTCACAGTTTGATGGCGAGACTGGCTTCAATGGTTTTTACATGTACCACCAGCAATACCTTATTTTGTAGAGATATTCATAAACTTTATCTCAACTCAATTTGTAGCATTCATGTACATATAGCTAAGACACCTACCGGTAACAACGTCAAGGAAAAGTAAAAATAGGAATCAAATTAAGTTCTTATTAATAAGACATAAGTTAACAGTAAATAACAAACAACCCCAGCACTGCTTTACCTAGATTAAGTCACATTATATTTAGAATAGTCCTTTATTTATAGATTCATCAGCTGAAGGGAAATTGCATGTATCTCTACACGATCAAATTCTCCTCTTCACATGTACAGTTTACATAGAACAGTGGAATAAGTTTAGAAATTGACATCCAGTGAATCAAGGAAGAAGGCAAGGGGACTGGTATATCCCCCAAGTTTTATATACATTAGAACCTCTGTATAACAAAGTCCTCAGTGTAACAAATGATATTCCTCACTCCAGCAAAGTAAAATGTATGGAAAAGAACCTTGATACAATAAAACCTTGCAATATTTTGCCAGTCACTTGGCCCTTCTTAATACTAAGGTTCCAGTGTATCAGAATTCTGATATGGCACTAAGACTTTCTGCCAAAATTTTTGTCTTGTTATCAACTGGGTTAATTTTTTAGACTAAATTATCTTAAAAAATTTTGCAGTCTTTGGCAGTAAGGTTTGTGTAAGAATCTTGCTACATGTATATCAAATGTGGGCTATAGCATTAATTACGATTGTGTTCTTTTCAGACACAACAGAATCTGGGCAGGCCGTGCAGCGGGTGTGGCTGTGACAGAAGAAGGAAAGGGCCACATTCTCCACAATGATATATGTGGTATGGAGTGGGGAGGTGTGGACATTCGTAATGGAGGGAACCCTGTGGTAACAAACAACTGGATCAGGGAGGGTCATGCTGATGGCATTGTTATTGGAGAGGGTGGGAAGGGAGTTATCATGGACAATGACATTCGAGGTAATTCACTGATCAACATTCTAACAGTATACAATGTATATACAGGTATCATCTGTATACTACAGCAAGGTGCTAATACAGTTGCCGAGTAAGATTGTACTAGACCCTTTCAGTTTTTCATCTCTTTGATTTCAAGTTACTATAAAACTCGACATTTTAATCTAACATCTGACAAATTGGAATGGTTGGGTTTGTAATAACTAATGATTAGTTTAGAATAAGCTCTTAGCAAGCAATTACTGATTGTACATGTAGTTAAAACTAAACTCTTAACTTCAAACTGCACTGGTTTCCAAACCAAGCATGCTATTGAGCTGAAAAATGTTAACAGATATAAACTGAGATTCCCTTGTGCTTGATGATGATAAAAACTTCTGTGGCTCTTTGGTTTTGGATTTTGAAATTTGATGACATCAGGTGAAAATGATCTACAAGTTTATGTACAATTTTATTTTAAAATTTTTTGTATTATAATTTATTAATTTTGATATGTTACACAGGTAACAGTGGCTGTGGGGTCTGGATCCTGACTGTCTCTAAACCCCTCATCTATGGCAATCGCATTGCAGACTGTGGCGACAGTGGCATTGCACTTGTAAGCAACAGTGATCTTCACCATGACAACCAGCAGCTGAGTTCACAGTTTGTACAGTCAGAACAAGAGGTGAGCTGTGGTTGTTGATCTGTCCATAAATTAGTCAACACTCTCAGTCAATCTATAAATTATACCACTTAGTCAAGTAGGTTTGTCTGTTTACTATCTAGTGACAGTCAGTCAGCCAGCCAGCCAGCCAGTCAAGCGTCCAGCCAGTCAAGCTATTTGTCAATCACTCAGGGTCAATCTCTTGTTCATTCTCATTTTTACATGTTACTAGTAACAACTATACAAAGGCATGCTATCTTTAGTGTAACTTGATGCCTTACATTGTAGGAACAGCAAATGCAGCCATTATTCTTTGATGAAGACTTGTCTTCTACGTCAAATTTTGAGGACCATGAGCAGTCTATTGACATGAATGGTTAGTAAGTTGTAAAGGGAAACAGTTTCCAGTTGGTATGACCTTTTTGTAAGTAAGGCAAAACAACTAATGAAACACGTTTGCCCTACCTGAAGGCTTGTGAAACTGCCAGTTTGTTTGTATCACACGGACTAATCAAGTGGAGCGATAAAAAGAGCCCATAATTGTATGCAAGAATGTTTGTTTCAAGGCAGCTTAATCTGTACAGTAGAATGTCCAGCCTGTTAAAGCTTCCAAACTTTTAATCCCAGTGTTAGAGAAAAACCTGCAGTTTTTAAAAGTTGCTAGGGAACATGAGGTCATGCCATGAAGAAGATGTGTGAAAGTACTGTTTGATTTGCTTTGTGTTAACAGGTCCTCGACCAGACAAGAATTATGCCTGTGTGGATAACAATACAATTTTCGACAATGCAGGCCATGGAATTCACTTTTCAGGCAGTGAAGGTCTGCTCATCCGGGGTAATAATGTTCATAACAATGAGGGCTGTGGTATCAGCGTGGCGAAACCAGCGGAGATTACCATCCAAGACAACAGTGTATGTAGAAACAACAGCTCAGGAGTTTCTATTGAAATAGGCTGTAGTGCTAATGTCAGCGGCAATGGTATCTATGGAAACCGAAAGCATGGAATTCTTGTGTGTGGGAAAGGCCTCATCAAAGAAAATGATGTGTTCTGTAATGTGTTGAGTGGAGTTGAACTGCGAGGGCCAGGTGATCCTTACATCACCAGAAACCGCATCCAGTCCACAGACCATTATGGCGTAAATATTCTTGAAAATGCACGTGGATATGTGGACAGTAATGATATCTATCAGTGCAGCACAGCAGGTCTGAATCAACACCCTGATAGCACAGTGTTGGTGATAAACAATCGTATTATCCCAGTAAATACCAAAAACAACCGTCAAGTTTGCATTGTCAACCAAGATACCAATGAGTGTAGTCATGACCCAGCTGGACTTGATTTAGATTCACCTCCGCGCCCCTTGCTTCCTAATAAGGAGAACAAACTCCCCCATCCAGCCATGTCACGGATATCCATGTCAACCTCAGGGAATGGCCACATTGTGACAGGAATGGCAACATGTCATGGACGGAGTCGATTCTGTGTTATTTCTTAATGAATCTTTGTAATAATTTAAAAGCAGTAACAAATTAGTTAGAATCTAGTCACGCCAATTGCAGAGCTTGGAACAAACCAGTAGATGCCGAAAAAAAAAATCTTACTGATCCTGTTGAACTGGCTTTTAGGTTTTGTCGGAGCAATTTGTTCAATAATCAAAAGCTAAATTACTTATATGAAAATGCAAAAAATGTAAATAGCAGATCCAGTCAAATGATCAATTTAAATATCAGGTGTAAAAATATAAGAATAAAGTATATTACATTTCTTGTTAATGAAATCCCACCAGCCTTTATTTTTTTCGATCTCTTTTTTACCTTTTATTAGCCATGAGAGTAAATAAAAAATAGTTTAAAAAAATTGAAATGAAATAGAAAAAGCTTCATATTAAGGGTCATTTTCAGATTCTGGCCTTTCCACCAATATATCCAATTGAATAGCATACTTAGATTCTGTTATGAATTTTTTTTAATTTTTTTTAATCATAAATTTAAACATTACCTTACACTACCAACACTTCTTACAATGCTAACATTACCTACAGTTCTTACATTACTTACAATACTAATATTACTTACAGCGTTATTGACATTTCTTACAATACAACTGTTACTTACACTAACACTACTGCTACTCACAATACTATCATAACTTTCACTACAGATACTGTTCATAAAATTTCGTTGCTTACAATATTCATTCTAGTTATATCTGAGATAATCTATGAGCTGATGGGCCATTTGCCTTGTATACATACCTTACCTATTTTTACCTAAATATACAGTCTACAAAATGTATTGAGAAATAATTGTTATCTCTGTCTCTTTTCAAATTTTCCGACGAGCATCCCGTTTCTTTTTTATAGGCGTCTTTCCCCCTCTCCCGGGATTCAGAGCTGTTTCCAATGAATCTCGTTCTGCATATAGAATTTAATGAGACCTGTTTCTCGGCATTTTATGCCTGACAAACGTAAATAGGAACAGGAGGCAAGGCTGAATAAACAGATTGGAAATACATTATCGATTACTGAATGTGAATTTCAGTGATCGTCGCATGCTCCATTTCCGAATCAGTGGGAGAGAGTGCGGATAAAGCCGGAACTTCCGCAAAGCGTGGGGATCTGGGGATACAAAAAACACCGGAAGTTATTGTTTCTTGTAAACGAGGCTGAAAATCGACACGGTAAGAACATTTTCTTTGAAGTTTCCTAGGTTAAAATGAAGTAATTTTTTTATCCTAGGGAGCAAATTTTTCGTTATTCAACGGTTGCTCCCTGATATCGTAACCTCGCCTGAATTTCCTTGGGTTGACAATGCCATCTCTTGAAAAATACGTTCAAAAGATTCACAAGAAGCTGAACAATGAAAGACTCGAAGAAGCAAAGGTGAGAAGTGGTCTAATGTACTTAGTAGATTCGGTAAAAGCTTCCTCGTTTTGCTCCTAGGTTTATTTATTGCTCTCTTCATAAAATATCTAGATTAAGAAGTATCTTCAGGAACTTGACAGAATTCAAATCACGCTGGACGTGTTGAAGGTTAGTATTGAGCCAAGTATTTCAACTTAACCTTGTTTAATATATTAAGCTTATTGTTAATCGTGGTGTTTTCGCAGAGTTTAAAATAATTTTGGATCAAGAAGAAATAATAATCACAATGTTAGCTGTTCTGCAGTAGGAATGAATTGTTAATGTTCTTGTGATATTTAAATCGTTGGGTTTGCCCGGGCCTATATTAAACACAGATATACCGGTAATGTACTTTTTAGCTTTGCCGATATCGTGCGCGAAGACAGACTGTTTACTTTCCATCATGGCCTGGTATATTTTAAACTAATTTTAATGTTACGGTCACATACATAATGTACAGAGTATGTTAAATTATTTTCTAGTAACCTGCCTGTAAGTTCTCATATTTTTAATTTATAGTCTTTCCATTCAACACAAATATCCACATGTTGTATGCTAATACTAAATTAAATCAAAGAAAATAATTCATAATTCAGTTATTGTTACTTTAAAATATTTTTTGCCTTTTTGTCTCACAATAAATATCCAGAATGATGTAGTCAGATTTATAGAATTTTAGCATTACAAGCAGGTTATGTTCTGATAAAATAATTTTATTTTTTTATTTAGCAAGGTAGTCTTGAGGTAAATATGAGTGTTCTGATTGGTTCTTTTCAGGTTGGGATTTTTCCGCTTGGACCATTTCTATGGAAAGGGTCATAAGCCATGTATTTTTGTCGTTGAATGCCATACAAGAAACTACTTACTAGCCTAGCTAGCTTAGCCTCCCACGCAGTCGTTTTTAGGGGCGCTCGGGTTACACTCCCACCCCACAAACTTTTTGCTTTACTGATAAATAATTTTGGCCTTGGTCATTTTTGTACGGACTGGTCTGGTCCATACTGCTGTCAGGCCCTTGCACTCTGTTAGTAAGAGGTTAATCTTTTCTTTTTGTCTTTTTGAATCAAGGCAACTGGAATTGGAAGGGCTGTAAATCGATACCGAAAACATGGCAATGATATTGGAGATATAGCTTCTTACCTTGTTACAAAATGGAAAGAACTCTTGAAACAAGAACAGGGTGCTAGTCAAACTTCATCATCTGAGGCATGCGATAAAGAACTGTCTGGTAGTCACTTGAAAACGGAATCAAAGGTTGATCAAATAAACAACAAACATGAGAAGTCCAAGCACAAAACTGTTGAAATCAAACCTAAGGTGTGTACACTTTGCCTATCTTTTTCCTTACTATACAGTCTGCAAAATTTATTGTTGTTTGTTAAATTAAAACAAGATTAATCTGTATGCTATTCTGGTCAAGCAAAGTATAATGTATGTGAAAGTATGTTGAAGTTAAAAATTAAATTCAGGTAAAAATAATTTTAACCTAGTGTGAATCTCAGTTTCCTTTGTCTTTTAACCCTAGTAAGGGTTAAGAGGCAAAGGAATTTAATTTTACCTAAATTTAATTTTTAACTACAACAATATGTGATCTGCATTAGTACCCAGTGTAGAACAGGACTCAAACCTTGTGATCACCAGATATATTTTCTTAATTTACCATGTAACCTTTCAGACCAGACCCACACCACAACTCTGTGATGTGTCATTTGGCTGTGAACCTGTTAACATAAACAAACAGAAGAAGAGACCCACAGCATCTGCAGGTGTTACAACAAAAATGACATCAAACGCGAGTCCCAGATTAGATCTAGATCTGCCTCCCCTTCCATCATCACTGTCAGTTACAAACTCACTGCTACCAGAAATTCAACCTACTTATAAACCCGTAAGGTTACCTACCGAGTTCTGTGATGGTTCACCAAAAAAGAAAAAAGGTAGGATGAAGGTTCTTGACCATTTTAACTCCATGTTTCTGTTTAAATAGAGCTTCAGATTCCTCTCTATACAGCAAATCATCTTGTCTCCCCCTAGCTTCTTCCAGGAATTCAGTTAGTCAGGGGGCAGTGCAGGAAATGACATAAAAACAACAGGAAAGAAGCACAGTACTGGAGGGTGTTTGCACCTTGCACCTGAAGCCTACATTTCTGTTCATCACTCGGTTGTTTGCCCCCACTAACTGAACTGCTGAAAAAATCAGTTACTCCACCTTCAATAAGAATTTAAAATTTTTATTTAGCCATTTTGGCATTCCATTCGTGTGCATTACAACAATGTTATAATTTTTTATTTTGATTAAGGTGTAGTTGCTGGTGAGGTTGATGAGCATGCTCTCATGTCCAGAAAATCTCGCACTCAAGTGTTTTCAGGACGAAAACTACAAGCTGTTGGTGGAAGTTAGTATTATTGTGTTTGTACCATTCATTTATTATAACAAAGAATTTGTTACAAAAATATTTACTAACAATTATTAATTAAATAGTCCTTTTTTCAAAGATAAAATAAATTTCTTACGCTGATACCAAATTTCCAGTATTAAATCTTTTTAATGCAATGACCGTGGTTTTAATTTTACAACCATTTAGTTACTGAGATATGTAAAATATTATAATTATATGCCCCAATACTATAAATCACATGTGATGGTTGTTATGTAGATTATTCTTACTACTCATTTATATCAGGGAATAGTTAAGTGCGGCCAAATTGAATACATTTTTAACTAACTCTTCTTTAATAATGATCCTGTCTATATTTCAAATTGGCAGCTCAGTGCATGTACATGTGCTCGTTCGAAAATTTTAAAGTTTACCTTAAATATTGCTTTTATTTTTTCCATAGCCATTACCTCTCTATATGAATTATCAATGAGGGTCTTAATTGAGAACATTGATGGTATGTTATATTTATTTACTAGACTATACTATGTTATAGTGTATCTGAAAGTAATTTAGAAAATAACGAAAGCAAATACGTGATGATTGGTTTAAAACTGTGTTTCAATAACTAAGAACTACTAGCACAAGCTGTTGACGTAAATGATGGTGCAAGCAAAGAGAATTTACCTTTTGATGATTAAAGTAAAGAAGTTGATTTTCTTTTTTGCATCACGGTATTTTCTAAAAGAAATAGAGAAGTGTTTCTATCAAGTTTTAGAAACACGTGAATTTTTGGGAGAACTCAAAAAAGCTGAGAAAACACTCACCTGCAGCTCATGTTCCCACAGCATTTCTCATTCTCCCAAACTTGTTTCTATAACTTGATACAAAAAATGTTATATGTTTTCTATTTCTTAAATAGACTAGTGTTATACAGGCATGTGTTTAATAATTAATCTCACTTTCCAATGCTCAGCTCAGTAATTTATGGGCTCGATATGTTCCCTTCTAGCTGTCGCTTTTCCCATGATAAATTTGAACTTCACTTCCCTAGCTAGCATCAAGCTATGAATTGATGTCTTTCACAGAGACTTTTCAATGATCAGCTGCAATCAACTTAAATTGATGTCATTTACATCTTGTTTTACTACAGCTCTTGGTGACACTGGAGGAGTACCCTACAACATTCTTCATACAGTTCTTGAGAAGTACGATTTTCTGCATAACCCACTTGTTAAATAAATTGTGTGACTTTTATCCCAGATATTTGAGATCTTTGTCTTTGAGAGAAGGCTGGGGGCTTAAACCATTTTCAAAGAGCTAACAATCTTCAAGGTGCAGTGATCTTATGGTTAGTGCTCTCATCTCCTGATCAAGCGGTCCAGGTTCAAGCCCTGGCTGGGATCATCATGTTCTTGGGCAAGACACAACTCTCACAGTAACCCTGCATTGGAGTGACATCCCATTTACACATGCAGAAATACTCCTGGCCACTTCATGCTACGGAAACCAGATAAGCTCCAGCTCCAGCTTGGCTTGTATACAGACTTTACCTGCCTGACAGTGTAAAGGCTTATCAAAACTCACAATGATGATACGTATAATCCTGTAATGACTATTAATTGCCAAGACACAACTGCTAATACATGTAATCTGATTAGGACAAGTGATGTAATCATATGATAAGACAAGTTGTGAATTTACTTTTTAATATAAATTGAATGCAAACTTGGTATTAAGGGCCCAACTGACAGCTTAATGTTCTTTTATTTAGGTGTAATCCACAACAACTCTTGCATTTGGAAGAATGTAACCCTGTAAGTTGAATTTTTTTAATTGTGTCAGGTGTTGTAAGGCCCTTCATCATAGGAGGTTTCCCCCTCCACTTATTTGTGAAAGGTATCCTGTTATATCTGAAAGATCTCCCTTTGCTTGACATTGTGATCTAACCTTCTACATAAAGCTTTACTTTTGAGAGGTATTCCTTATTTGATATGTCACTTTGCAAAAGGTATTGCATTGCTTATGGGAGGTTCCCTCCCCAGGAGAGGGACTCCCATATTGGTGTTGGGGGTGCTTGTCATCACACTTCGGGGTTTAACTCAAGGATTCTGTCCTCACTTAAGGTGTTGATGACAAAATGCCACTTTTTAGCTGTAAAGGTATCCTTTGGGGTGAGTGGAAGATATAAGACTGAACAAAATGCCCTTATTTTCCATTTTTAGGCCAGTCTCTCAAGTCTGGTCTTCTAGCACAGGCTCCTTTGAATAGCAGTTGGTAATTGAGCCCATTTTGTTTTAAGTGATATCTATCAGGGGTCAAATAAGGCTTGGTATTGCTCAGATTGGCTTCCTGTAGGGGTTTAATTCAAATCTTTCTATGAGCATACCAAACTTTTTTGTACGAGAGTGCCCCCCCTCCCCCACTCCCCCCACGGGGTTGCTGTAAGGTATACTATCTCTGAATTTGAGGTATAGCTACTTTACTTGTGAGCAATATAGGGCCCTGACTTGGTAGTGCCAATTAGGACCCTGACTTGAGAGAGGTACTCGTAGGGAGCATCCTTCGCTAGGTATCCTTTTAACATGAGGGGAGGAACTTACCAGATGAAGTGTTGTATTACATGGGAGAGGTATCCTCCCCCTACATCCAGGAGTTATAATTAATCCCTTATTTGTAGTGAATGTATTGTAATACTGTCTTATAAAAACATCATTGCAGTATTTCATTGATGACACTGATCCACTCTGGGAGAAACATTGTTTTAGAGACTTCAAAGGAACAAAACCAAAACCAAAGCAGAGCTGGAGGGAGCTTTACATGGTGAGAGGTTAAAGTCGATTATAGCATGGCTGTAACATTCACATGCTTTACTTTAATTTAACATGACAAAAAAAATATGGTTACTTGAATTATGCTTTGTAAATAATTATTTATTATGAAAAATTGTGTTTTTCAGCAAAATGAAATCGAAAGAGAAGATAAATTAAAGAAAATAAATGAAAAAATTGCTGCTAGTCAGGCAGCAAAGAAACCTGGTAAGTACATAGTAGCCTATGAGTATGCCAGAGTGGATCAGTGTCATCAATGAATTACTGCAATGATGTTTTTATAAGACAGTATTACATAGTAGCCTAGGCTACTAGGTAACATAGTAGCCTACTATTGAAAAGACTAATAAAAGAAGAAAAAATTATATCTGCACTGCAGGACAAAAGTGCCATGAGGAGTCCCATTTAAAAAGAACAGGGGTGCTTGTTGGAAATTTGAAACAAACCCCCTAAGAGATACATGTACCAAGATCCTGTTTTGTGGGCATGGCTTGAATGTTCTTCACCCCTAAGACCACCCCTGACTTTTTTAGGCTCATTACCCTTGAAGGTGCTGCAGAAGCTCCGACCTGCTGTGGGACCTTTGAGTTAAATCACCTAAAGAGGTACCAATCCCCCGGGGGGGGGGGGGTACTCCCAGAAAAATTTGGTAGGGGTATGCGGCCCACTTCCCAAAACCCTTACCCTATTTATGACCAAAATCTGTGATTTTCCCTACCCTATTTATGACCTGACCAAAAATTTGATACCCTATTTATGATCTGACTCTTACATCATTAGG
>Ga0126337_10000746_pt1 | contig 17859 bp, 14 predicted proteins | sample DipCmetagenome_FD_92527 | JGI IMG/M metagenome (GOLD analysis project Ga0126337, IMG submission 92527) | Coral microbial communities from La Bocana,Puerto Morelos, Mexico - Diploria C A metagenome | ecosystem: Host-associated > Invertebrates > Cnidaria > Coral | place: La Bocana,Puerto Morelos... | reverse complement strand
TTATCCAAATTTTTATCATTGTAATGTTTATCATTGTAATTTTTATAATTTTAAAATTGTAATTTCTTTTGTAATTTATTGGCACTGAAAAGCCCCGTAAGGGGAGTGTCAATTTCATTAAAGGTTCATTAAAGGTTTAAAAACGTCTTGTCGAGGCATTGAACAGGTACGAGAAGCAAGAAAAAGTAAGAAAAAGCCGTTTCTTTTTTAGAGAATGAGTCGGAAAAATACTCGAGCAGTCTCAGTCGGCAGTTGAGCGAGACTGAACCAAACACAAAATTGATCTTGCTATGCCTCGAACTTGACAAATCCAATAAACAAAGTGTTTGTTACATTAATTTATTTACAAAATTCAACATTTCTCAATCTTAAAATAGTTGTTGACACAGATTGATGTCAGGAATGAAGCATAAAATCATCACTTCTTAAATTCAGTTAAAATAAACACGTAACCTTACTTTACGACGCGAATGTTCCAGTCCGTTTCAAGGCACAACGGGCGAGCAAAGTATAGCTCACTTCAACTCACGGTCAACTCCACGGCAGCTATAAGGTGTCTCCGATACTTTGTCGAACTGATTTGAGAATCACCAACCACAGAGGACACAACTAAACGCTCCTTTCATTCAAAATTCGAATCGAATGGGGTTCAGTGTTGACTGCAACCTCGAGTTTTTCAAGCATATTCTGTCAACTCCAGCAGCATTCAAGGTATCATCACAAGACTGCTCTGATGACAAAAACTACCTTGATTTTTCCAGCATTTTCTTTAAGATTTGTGGTTTTCGCAGTTCAGTTCTGCTTTCGCTGTAAGTTTTCATTTCACGGGAAGCCGTTCAAGTCAAGTTGACGGTGGCGTAAAGTAAGGTTACGTGTTTATTTTAACTGAATTTAAGAAGTGATGATTTTATGCTTAATTCCTGACATCAATCTGTGTCAACAACTATTTTAAGATTGAGAAAAGTTGAATTTTTTAAATAAATTAATGTAACAAACACTTTGTTTATTGGATTTGTTAAATTCGAAGCATAGCAAGATAAAATTTGTGTTTGGTTTAGTCTCGCTCAACTGCCGACTGAGACTGCTCGAGTATTTTTTTTTTGAGTCATTCTCTAAAAAAGAAACGGCTTTTTTTACTTTTTCCTGCTTCTCGTACCTGTTTCATACCTCGACAAGACGTTTTTGTACTTTATCTTCAGCCAGTCACGTAAAATATTTTCTTACTTCTCAAAACTTTCCACCATTTTAAGATGCAGAAGGAAAAAACTTTGTGGTGATGACGTCAATCGTGTGTCTGTCCTCTAATAGATCATAGGCGAGAACCAATCAAAATGCGAGAATAACTTGGTTTATTGTATAATATAAAATAGATGTATTTAACATTTTTCCTTGGATGGATGTATTTATTGAACCTCCTGCCTACATGCGGTTAAAAGCAGAAGATCAAAAATGTTCATTCAAAAATCTGACAAAGCGACACAACAACATTCTTCTTGGCTCGCGGTGAGTTAGTTTACGTTTTCTCGATCTCGGACAAACAAACAACTTCAAGCTGTTCTATTAACCTAAACATCAAGATAATAGCAAACGAAAATTGCTGTCTTCAGGCGTTTCTCGAATATAAGTAAAATCTGGATCGGTTTTCCGAGGAATTGAAGACAAACTTTTGTAACTGAGATCCCTGTCCTTTACGGCGTCTTCGGCAAAAGAAAAAAACAATATGGAACCAGACATTTCTTAAAAGCGACATAAGTAAAGAAAGCGAGCAAACACCACTGGCTTTGAGCTGTTTAATTTGAGATGCTCTTCTTCAATAGCAGGTTTGTGGGTTACGTTTTCATTTCCACTTCGTTTTATATTTATAAGTTGCGCGTCTTTGGTTGAAATTGAACACGTTGAATGTTTTTGAAAAGATATCTCCGTCACTGACGTTAATTGGTAAAATAACCTAAAGTGAATAAAATAAAGAAAAAAAAGAAAAAGTATAATAAAGTGAACGAAAAGTTAAAGTTTTAAGGAAAGTGTAAAAATGTAAGCTTATCTTTGTCCCGATGAAGTCGTTCCTTGTTCTTTCAAGAGTTCAATTCACGAACAAAACTGGACCCCGGGCCGACTAAAATAAGTTATCAGAGCAAATATTTGGTAAAATTTCCTTTATTAAAGCTCAGTAAAACTACTTATTATCTTCAACGTTTTTGGAACTGAAGAATTTCGTATGTAAGGCTTTGCATAAAAACAGAAATTTGTTAAAACTCTCATGTACATGTCTTGCTCGCCGAAAGCATTTAAATGGCTTTCGTCGCCACAGTAGTATGTATATCCTCTTGGCGAAGACCGCATGCAAGTTGTCAGCAGGCTACTACAGACCAGTTTGTTGTTGTTTTTGGTCCCGCGTTTCCGAGTTTTTGTTCCGCCGAGAAAAAGTACAAATAAACAAACTGACGTGAGCGTGCAACCCACGGGCAAATGGATCGAGCGTATCAGAACGCGCGCTTTTCTAAGGCTTTGCTGTAAACTTATTTGTGGACCGAAATATTGGTTAAGTTTAATGGAGAAAAGTGTGGAGTAAAGATAGCCACCTGAAGTTGGACTACCTTAAATGTGAACCTCTAAAATTTCTAACCCAAAAGTTCACAGTTTAGTTTAAGAATCAGTTTGTCTGCTTATGTTCCAATCTTCTAGGAATAATTTTTAAACGTCATCGCTTCTGTATGCATTGCGTGCCGTTTGTTTTTACAGCTGTGCTTATTGATTTGCAGGGGATTGCATACTGTGACAAATTCACAAGAACTGTTTCATGCCTGCCCCGCCTCCAATATAAAAAGGACAGCGGTGCTCGTCCGAAATTTTGAAAAGAACCCCTAAGAGGTACTAAACTGAGAACCTGTTCTGTGGGCGTGACTTGAATTTTTTGTCAACCCTAAAGCACACAAGCACAAGCATATGCATAAGAAATTAAGAAGTAAGTGAGAACAACAGAACATAAGCATAAGAGCATACGCAGGCGTAGTATTAACAAAATACCTCGATACCAGCTCTCCTCAACTGCAATCAAGATGGCGGATGAAGATGACCACCTTACGCTTATGCTTATTTCACTCGCGTTCGCACTAGGACATAAGCATCACATATAACATAAGCACAAGAAGAACTAACCATGTTCGTTCTTCTTGTGCTTATGCTTATGCTTATGTCGTGAGTGTTCTCACTTTCTTATGCGAGTGATTGTGCTTATGCTTATGCTTGTGCCTATGCGCTAATGAAAACCAGCCTTGAGAGTTTTTAATTCTAAAACAGAACATTAATAACTGACACTTTCATAATTGTAATAGCGGTAAAGACGATTCCTTGGAATACCTACTACTAGTAAAGTTTATGAAAGCATAAACCATACCTATGTAACACAAACTGTTTGGTAAATTTAACCCTTTGACTCCCAAGCGCATATGTACGCGCACTGAGCAAAACATGCTCTTTGTACCCCTTGTGACGTTATCAATTTAAATGCCACCAGATATTCTTGATAAACTGATAGTAAGGCTAGGATAGATCTATTTGCACAATATCGTCCAAATTTTGGCTGAAGCACATGCCACAAATTTTGTACCTTATCTTCAGGAAATCTTTTTCCTTTAAAAAGGTAGCTTTTTCAGCAAAGCCAAAAACTGATTTAGCGGATAAAAACGGCATTTTTAGTTAAAATTTGGGATTTAAATATCAATTCATGAGAAATTTACGTTCCAGTTCAATTGACAATGGACTTAACAAAACGTGTATGCAGCATTTAAGTGTAAGCCCCTTGCAAATGAATATATGAAAGATCAAATATTCAGAACTGCAGAGAAAGATATATATGTTATTTGCCGGCCGGGAAGTCCGTATTGGGAAAATCTGTGCCCTCGGTCTTGACTCAGGTCGTGCTCAAGACCGAGGGCACAGTTTTTCCCAATACGGACCGACCTAGGCCAGCAAATAACGTGTTTATTGTTTTTTCTGTGGGAAATTACTTTATAAGAAATATTTTTGTTAATTTTTTACTTAAGTAGTTTCACACCATGTGCGTGCGTTTGACGTGTTTGGTTTTCTTCGTCTGGATAATAAAATTCACTTTCGTTATGATAGCTGTCATTATCTGAATCCATAATTGTTTAACCTTTTGTCCAATGTTTACATTTCATGTAGATTTTCAGTGTTACAAAAAGCTGCTAAAATAGCCGCAATCCTGGAAAACCCGGAGCGGTCCGTACGTGGGGTCCGGATGGGAAAATCCGGACCGCTGGAGCGCGCGGAATTAGCCAATCAGATTCAAGGATTTGGGATTCCGGACCGCTGAGATGCTTCAGAAAAAAATAAATGAATTTATGATTGATCATCGCAGTTTCACACACAGCTAAAAGCTGTTGTAAATTTAAAGCCTGAACGGGATTGGAACCCATGGCCTCTGTGATACCGGTGCAGTACTCCACCAACTGAGCTATCAAGCTATCTGGGAGCTGGTCACATTGTTCAAATCGATCCCGTTCAGGTCTAAATTTTCTTAATCTCACAACTGTTTTTCCTTCTCTAGATCTTTTGAGGCTGAGAACCCTTAGAGGTAGCAAAACTGCTCTTTTAATGTCATTAAAAAGTCAAATTAAAAAATAGGCTCTTCAAACCGTCAGTTCCTAAAATTCAAAATAGTTACAGTAATAATCTTTACATAAAATGTTCCAGGCTGTAAAAAATTTATGTTATTTCAGTGGTCACGAGCATGGGACAAAGGAATGTCTCAGGTTAATATTTTTTATTGCCAGCATTGTTAGTAGAGGGAATGACGGTTAAGAAACCGGGCAAAGTTCTTTGTTGTATGTTTTTGTTGGCTTTTATGGGGGTTGAATGTAAAAAAAAACCCGGCAAAATAAAAAAGGTGGTTATGTGTGCTGATACAACTAACCAATAGAGGCTTTGCGATTATGCATAATAAAACAAAAGACGTGCAGGGTCAACATAATTTTTAGTCCGATGTTTGCTTCTTTTATATTTGCCGGAATTCTTAACCTATGTTGCTAGTCATCCTAAACTATGTTGCTAGAGAACCCTTGACGAAGAATCTCCACAAACTGTTATAACTTTTCTTGCCTTGAATGTTTCACTGCTAAGATCAAAATATCAATTTTCCTTCCTGACTGCTATACATCTCTTGTAATGGTAAGGAGATTTTAGTAGCAAATCAATAGTCAGTAGCTGACGTTTTCTTTTAACTCATCACGTGTCTTCTTGACAATGAGCACTGGAGCATATCAAGACTAAGGTATCAGTTATCGTCGGACATTTGACTTCATACCACAGGCACACCAAGGAACATATGTGGAAATAGTGAACTGACATCATGTTTATTTTGTGTTCATCACTACAAAAGTCTACCTGATACAATTAAGCTGACTTAAATACCATCGTCTCTCTCCAATCGACTTCTCATCACTTGTACATTAAAACTACAATACGTACTATTTTCATCAGGAAGAAAAGTCACTTGTCTTACAATCCAGTGAGATACTGTAATAGATTACAGAAACTCCACATCAAACCCAAAAAAATCCACCGTGACAGATCCTCAGAATTCTTTCACTGTTCTGCTCAAAAAATTAAAAACATAGAAATCTCAGTAGATTTCTATACTGCCTTCGGCATTTTTCAACGAGTACATTACTCAATTCTACGCTTCGCCATATTTTCCTTTGAAAAATGTTCCATGCGCTGTTAGAAATTCAATACGTGTACATCGATAAGCCAACCATCATACGTTGCGCTAAATTTATTTAAGCCACATATATACTCGATAATAAATTAGAACCTTAACTAATATTTACAAAGAATCCCTTGACCCTAGTCTAGTTTGACTAACATATTCACTGTTGAAAAACAATTCCGTACCTAGCTATCAAATATTACCAATTTTACACGATGAAATTTCTACAACAGTTTTGAACTGAAAATCTCCTGAATGGTCCGAGAAATAATTCTTCGTAGAAAGACTTCAAACAATGATTTTTTGAATAACTTTTCGCGTAGTTTCCAGTTCTTGCACTAATTCTGAAAATAATTGTGTCGTGCATTTTTTAATAAAATGCACGACACAATGAAAATAAAATTCTCGAACCTCCGGTTGCGACCATCTCTCGTAAGCGACCAGTTTTGCAAAATACCAAAAGTTTGCAAGTCAAATCACTATATTTGGAACCTAATGAAAGTGACCACCTCTCGTAAGCGACCGTGACCATTTTTATAGCTAAAATTTTGAATTCTCCTTTGTTTTTAACCTCCCGTAAGCGACCAGTTGACAAATAATGGAGCGAAGAATGCATGATACGGTGTGGTATTACTTTCGTATTTTTGGCTAGTACAAGAAACGGAAATTTCTCCAAGGGAAGAATCGGATTTTTTTACATGAATGAAACATTGCATCAGCATTGGCAGTTATCATATTCTAATGAGGAAAAATTTTGATCCATTATGGTCTAGGCTCTCGTAAGCGACCACCTCCCTTAAGCGACCACCTCCACTCGATATTTTGGGTGGTCGCTTACGGGAGGTTCGACTGTATTTATGTTACTGCATAAAATTTGGAAAATACAGTGGAACATTTCTCTTCTGAAGAAAAATGCTAAGACAGCTTCCAGGACACGGCGCGGTTTGCTGGGACTGAAGAAGATGCACTACATCCTGCCGTGCTTCTTAGTACAACGAGAAGAGCGAAGATGGCGCGCGTTACTCGCTTAATTGCACGCCCTCGAAGCAAGCATCACTCGTGTAATCATCATCATTGTCGTCATCATCATTGATCCCTAGCATACGGCGCAGCTGCAAAAGATACGTACGTCAATACATTACACGACGTGACGATGAAAATTGTATAAAACTAACAAATGAGGAGGAAAGTACCGATTACAAAATATTCCTTAGAAGATAATCATAATGCTATAGTAGACAAGAACACTCCTGTAAAAGATATACACATCAATACATTTCATGAGGTGACCATAATGATTGTAGAAAACTTACAAATCAGGAACAAAAGAACGATTACAAAATATACCTGACTCGACATAGGTCCAGGGGAAGCCTGCAAAAGATACACGCATTAATACATTGTATGAGGTGACCATAGCGATTGCAGAAAACTAACAAATGAAGAAGAAGAGACCGATTACAAAAAATACCTCACGAAGAATAGCCAAACCATCCAAATACTCTCGTACACAAGAACACATCTGCAAAAGATACACACATCAATACATTGCACGAGGTGACCATGCCCCCCCACGAGGCCGAATTGTATAAGAACTAACAAATGAGGAGGAAAAGGCCGATCAAAAACCATATAAAAATTACTCACAACCAAAGGTAATATAGGGGAATGGATATGAAGCCTGACAAACATCAAAGTAGCAAACAAACATGCCAAGATCCACCACGACCGCGCACAATCTTTTGTTTTCCGCTCATACACTATGCATGAATTACGTAACCATAACGTTTCTATTGGTAAGTTCCTCAGTACCGAGTAAACAACTACAGTCGAACCCCTATTCAACGGCCACCCTCGGGGAAATGGACTGTGGCCGTTTAAAAGGGGTTGGCCGCTTACTAGAGGTAAAACCAATAGAAAAGCCATCATTGGGACTTTGATTGCTGCCTGCTTATTACAGGTGGCCGCTTGATAGGGGCTCGACTGTATTGTGTTTTGTGCACGGTCAAGGCCAAAAAAGCCAACAAAACCTTTAACAAAAGAATTTATCGGGTTTCATAACCATTTCCCTCTATTGACTATGTAAAAACACACGGGCAAGGGACTCTAATAACCATTTAAGCTACGTCATGGGTTTCACATCTTGATAAGGTTAGCCCAAGTTGGTCGTTTACAATCCGTGTTAATCTTCTCCATCACTGACCATCCGTGTTCCTTTATGGCTTGTTAGTATCTCTTCAGTGTTTTTAGGTAATCTATTGTTTTAAAGCTCCGTTCAATATAAAGGTTATTTTTGTACGTGGCTAAAATGATTCAAAATATTGTGACTGAGCTCCTTTGAAAAATAATTTAGGATACACATGACGTCAGTAAAATAACCAAAATCAAGAAGTCGACTTAATATGGTGAGGAGTTGCAGATGAACTTTAACAATACAAGAGTGGAATGCTAAAATTAAATTACAATATCGAGCATACGTTGAATGTAAGCAGTTAGCATCAGCAAGAAATCTACTTCCTAAAATTTTCCTCCATGAAATCCTAACCGTGAACTCACAAGTTACTTCGACAACAGTCACAGGCAGCGGCTGCAGCATTAACACGTGCGCAGCATTAGGTCTCAAAATAAACTGTGGTAAATTCAAAATTCTCTTCGCAGCTGTAAGTCTTGAATCACCTTCACGAAAGCTATAAACACCTCCCCCCTTAAACGTTTTAAAAATAGTCTAGTCGAACATCTTACCGTCTTCAACCAGTTGTCAACTGGTATTTATTTTTTTATTTATTTTTATCTCTTTATTAATTTTTTAATTTTTTTTTTACTAATAATTGCTTTTCTCAAACTTTAGTTCCAACCTAGCTCCTATATTTAAATATTTCGATTAGCTTTTTAGCTTTTCTGAGTGAACGTTATCTTTTTTTGTACTAAAATATTTTATTGTAAATTTAGGTTAACTTTTAATTTGGCAATAAAGCTTGTTGTTGTTGTTGTTTGTTAGTAGATTTTGCGCAGAATTTTTTTAATATGTACATGCTGTAGTGGAAATCCACACGTCTTTACTAGCGATTAGCTGAAAACATAACATACATGTACATAAACAACTAAATATATAAAGCAGCTAGGAAACCAAAACGAAATACAAATAAAGCGAACAAGAAAGACAGAAAAATAACGAGACTTACAAGATTTGTGTGGCGACTACGACGACTAAAACATAGTGACAACGGCAACTAGAAAACTAACGTTAACTGAAAAAGCTATACCAAACAATAGAGACAACGGATGAAAAAATGTACACGAAAATATGAAACGTTACGTAACCGAACAATAACTGGTGAAACTAATGAATAACAATTGTAAACTGAATAATCGAAAAAAACGGAAAAAATAGACAAAAAGAAAAATACGAAGGGACAATAAAATGGAGGTGCCGTGACTACACATGCCGTTAGGTTAAAGTAAAGAAATCGTCGTTTGAAAACCTTCAACTAACTAACGCAGTGGTCATCTCTCTAACACAACAGGGACTGACCAAATAAGGGTTTGGAAGGCACGAATAGCAAAAATGTAATTGCTAGCCGGTCACTACTCACTCAGTAATAGCCAATCGTAATTCAATTTCAAGCAAACGTCCTCGTTCGAGCTTAGTGACCATCACGCTGAAGCTTATCTCTGTTTTTCGTACATGAAGTGACTATCAGTCAATCTTTCAAGCAACCAATCAACAAGGAGTATTTTATCTCTCCTCTAACTGGATGCAGGTCCACCGGAAGGACATTCATTTCCCGTACAAAACAAAAGGATTCAAAACAGGCGCATTAGCGGGGCTGGAATGCGATATATAATCGCACACGCGAAGGGCGAGAAGACAAAAGAACGTACGTTGATTTTTTTTTTTCGCCTCGCGCTCGCGGAGCGCTGATTTAGCCCTTTTCGCCTGGGCCGGGTTGTTCATAAAGTGGATAACGCTATCTGCCGGATAAATCACTATCCAGCGGATAGCGTGGTTTGTTTTGTTTTGTTTGATTTATCAAGTCGATAGCTCTATCCAGGCTTTGAACAACCGGGGCCTGTGTAGACACGGCACCTCCATTTTGTTGTCCCTTCATTTTTTTCTTTTTGTCAATTTTTTCCGTTTTTCGATTATTCAGTGTACAATTGTTATTCATTAGTTTCACCAGTTATTGTTCGGTTACGTAACGTTTCATATTTTCGTGTACATTTTTTCATCCGTTGTCTCTATTGTTTGGTATAGCTTTTTTTACCGTTAGTTTTCTAGTTGCCGTTGTCACTATGTTTTAGTCGTCGTAGTCGCCACACAACTCTTGTAAGTCTCGTTATTTTTCTGTCTTTCTTGCTCGCTTTATTTGTATTTCGTTTTGGTTTGCTAGCTGCTTTATATATTTAGTTGTTTATGTGTGTTACGTTTTAAGCGAATCGCTAGTAAAAGTGCGTATTACTAAGACGTGTGGATTTCGACTACAGCCTGTTCTGCAGGCTATTGTCTCTTTATTCCGGCTGTACAGAGCTCTTGTGCTATGTTACGCCGCAAAATGTAACAACTAAGCAAAATGTAACAACGCTTGATTTAAAATATAACATTAACTCGAACAGTAACAACTTTAGACACATAATATAACAATTTATTTCTTCCAAGTGGGCACGATAACGAATCCTACAATCTGATTGGTTCTTTAGCGAGGTCCGGATTTTCCTGGGCGCTTTCCATTCAACAAAAATTACCGGTTCAAATTTTCGGAATTTTCGCTGGTCGAATGGAACGCGTCCGACCGCTTCCCAAAATTCGAGGTCACGTGCTCTGTAATACAGGGCATGCTGGGTGAAACTTTGTTGTGCTTGAAAATGGCGGACTTTTTAAACATTTTCGCGGGTTTAGAGGAGGATGACTGTGAGACAATATGTAGTACAGTTCTCGAGAGAGACGACGACATAATAATTTTAGCTGCAGTTGCCTGCTTTTAACTCGTGTGAATGGTTACTTTGAAGTAACCATTCCAGCGTATTTGTCGGGCGAGTTTCAAAACCATTTCCGGATGTCAAGAGAAACGTGTCAGTTATTGAATTATTTTCGGTTCCCCTTGACGGTTCGAAACGAGGTTCGACTGTATTTCAATCGCAACAGATGTACAACACGCTGCAGTTTTGGCAACATTGTTACGAATTCTAGGGCGCCAAGGCAGCTCTATATCAAAGCAAAAACTAATTTACTACATAATCTTGGCGCAAATCCATTCAGATTTCAGCTGACTGTATGTAAAAGCAGCATTGAATTCCAAATTCTGTTCACTTTACCGATGTCCGGCTTCTTTTATAATAATACAGTAATTTTCTTATTTTTTTCAATAACCAAATCAAAGAATCTTGTGAAATTTACAACTGTAATGAGCTTTTGCTTACCTCTTCATCCATAATGCTTTAAATAGTACATAGAGGATCTGACTTTATAGATAGCCGATCTGACTTTAAATATGATCCAACAACTCAACAACTCGGAGGTCAGCGGAAATCAAGCGAAGGCGGAAGTCCGAAGTCCGAAGTCCGAAGTCCCTCCTCGGCTTTCGTAGTGTGTGACACACCCAAAAGCTTACGTGACGGAAACAAATACCTTGAATGTATGTTTCACAACAACAACTACAACGCTGACAGTTAATTAAACGAAACATTTACCAACCTACAGAAGCTGACGCAACGTACAGCAGGAACCCAACACGTTACTAGTGACTATACGTTACGAGATTAAGGGCACTTCTAAGACCATCTACAACCCGACAACATCCGTGAAGCCCACAAACCCACAACTACCTTACGACACTTACTGACGAACATTTAAGACAGGGACGAACAGACCGAAATCACTTCATGGCATTGCTTCAGACCATGCGAGAGAGCTGATGACATATTATACCACGTAATACTAAACAACACTCGGGTTAGCCTAACCAGCACTCTGGTTAGCCTACATTAGCTTAAGGTTGCTTCTGGTTAGCCTTTATACTATAGTTAGGATTTATACCCAAAAGTTTCGGATTTTTGACAGCTGGTCGTCGGTGGCCTAGTGGGTATGTTTCTTGCTAGGTAACCCGACGACTCGGGTTCGAATGCTCTTTCTGCCAACTTTTTTTAACATCAAAAAAAAGTGTAATTTTACATCATGTGTGAAAGAAAAGTAAGTCCACATGATCTGAAACAATGCCATGTAGTGCTTTCCCGAACATACAGAGAGCAATTCACAAGATCAAATGCTCCGACTACCCGGCTTCCTACATTGGTGAGACTGGCAGAAACCTTAACATGAGACTGACTGAACACAAACGAGCGATGAGAAATGGTGACGCTAACAATCACATCGCTGCACAACATCAACTGACAAACCACAACATTAATTGGGGCAATCCGCAATGCTTAACTTACAGTACAAACTATATTCAACGACTGACTCTGGAAAGCTGGTACACTAACTTAGTACAAACGCCTCTTAACAGGTGTCAATCACTACCGGCGTCTTTAAAACGTTTCATACACGACGCCAACGAACCCAACAAACGGACTCCTAACAGACCGACTCAATTTGATTAGCAATGTATGGATCTCAAACCGACGGATCGAAACCGACTTATGGCTGATGAAAAACTTTGCACGAGTCTTTCAGCCAATAGCATCATGTCATAGCCGAAACGTCAGTCACCAACAACAGTTCTTCTTAGAATTACCCTCACCTGGACGATCACAATATACGAAGTTGAGTTAAGTAGGAAAGAGGAGTAAAGGGTCACAACATTCCCAAGTTTTTAGAATACGAAGAGGACAAGTTAAGTGGAAGCGGTTGTCAGATTAAGGTGGTAAAGACATAAATGTAGCGTCTTTCTTGCCACTAACGTTACATACATACAGGAGCAGTTTTGAAAGTTTTATCTCTGGCACCTAAAGAATGGTTACATAAACGACTTTCACTTCTTACTTACACTTGCTTTTACTTACAATAAACTGTTGCTTTTCACATCATGAAAAAAATAAAACACACACAAACAGAGTGAATGTTACAGTTCAGTCTCACTCAAAGGTATAAGTGTTAAGTCGTAAATTAAATTGAATTAACCTCTTAACAAGGGTAAGAGAGTTGTTTGACTGCTCTACACTCTAAATTCTATGCGCTCTAAAATATTTAACTTCGAGTAAAAATGTTGACCTTTCAAATCCAAATTATTTTACCTAATACAATCGACTCTTTCCTAGAGAACACTTCTCGTAAATTACCACCTCTATTTTTTGCAAAGGTAGTGGACAAGCAATTTTCCTGAATCATGTTACTAACGTCTTCAACTGTGACTGACAGGTGTCAGTAGTTATTTGTGCCTTTAGATATGTTGTGTATTTGTTGTTGTTTGTTTAGCGTTAGAAGAGATTAAGTTGCTGACCGTCCCTACACAACGGACGAAAGGACTTGGTATGACAAACAAGAACAATTCTTCTAAAGCAACGTAACTTTTCAATTCAACTAGAGAAAAGTAAGAACTGGTAATGTGACCAGTAGGTTTTTGTAATTTGACTACCAGGCATTATTGAGCTTGAGAAGAACGCTAATATGTCTGAATTTTCCTTTTTACATATTAAGACCAGAGTTGTAATATTTTGGGTTGTTACATTTCGCGTTAATGAAATTGTTGGATTTTGCGCTAAAAAGTTGTTACAGTTGTGTTAATGTTTCATTTTGCGTTAGTTATCAAATTTTGCGACAAAACAGTTCAACACTTTGTTATGCAGAGCTTAAAAGATATTTTATATTGCATCTTCGTTCTTCTATTTGTGAGGGAAAAGGAAACTAACTGTATATAGTGGATTTGTGCTGAATGTAGTTTGTGACGACGTAATGAAACACGTTTGGTCCCTGGCCTCGTTAGAACAACAAGTTTCGCGTGTATATTGCTGGACCGTTTACACAATATAAAATTAACATTTGTTTAATCAGAACGAAAGCATGTTCGATGTTTTTTTCTTGCCATGAGTCTAGTTTAGTTTATGAATAACAATTCCACGAAAAGTGCACGTGAATAGGATCGTGTATTTTTGACAATGGCTAACCTTTTTTTAACTTTAATTTAATTTATTTTTTTTTATTACAATGAAAAAAAACTTACAATACAATGCTACAGTACAACATTTATCTACTACTTACTAAGTACTTAGATTCCGAAAAAAATTTTTCCCCTCCCCTGATTGTATACATATGATATTATTTAGGCACGCTTAACCCCTTTTACAGTTTTTACAATAACCTCATGGATTTCTACCTTACTAGTTACCACACACAGTTACATAATGCTGGTGCACACTTTCGTGTAATTCTTAACGACATAATGATTCATATTACTTATATTTCTACCCAAAAAAAATAAAAAAAATAATGCTATTTATTACCGTATTTTTTTATTTTTTTTTTTTAAAGTAGTTACCACACACTGTTACTGCTGGTGTACACTTTTTAACGACTTAATGATTTTGTTTCTAGTTGATCTGAAACAGTGTGTCTAGATTTGGGGAAGCATGCCCATTATAAAAAGCGTGTACAAGATAAGAAAACAATAGAGAAGGGGGAAAAGTAACAAGAACACATAAGAACACAAACTACTAAGGAGGCCGCAAGTCCAGGTGTAAGGTTTTGAGGAAAGTAAAGCGTAAAATTAGAAAGAGAACTGAAATGGCAAAAGGGAGCTGCTAAAAAAAAGAAATGGATTGACGTCACAGTTCACTTGAATAGGTTCCATATCGAATTGTATTTCTTAATAGTGTTTGTCTTATAAGCATTACATTTTCGATTTCTTGACACTTGAGGAAAGTTTGTGAAAATACTTGTAAATTCGGGAGAATATTCTTTATTTCCAATGAATAAATGTGATATCTGCCAATTAGAAGTGCATGGTGTAGAAGTATGTCCTCTGTGTTATCAACTAGTCCCAGGCAGATTGGTAGGGTCAAAGAAAAGTTCTGTGACTTTATCTGATGCTGTATCAACCAATGTTGGATGTTTTGCCAAAAGGTTTGAACGAATTCACAGTCCCAGAAGAGATGAATCAGGCTTTCTTCTTTTTGTTCACAGAAAGTACATATTGCTGTTTAAGAGATACCTATTTTATAGAGATAATCATTCCATTCATTGCAATTCTTCTGTGAAGAAACTTAAATTGGAAGGTCTGAAGTTTGGTTTCTTTCGTGCAATAAAAAGGCAATATATGAATTATCCCATTCTATGAAGTTTTCGTAATTTTCGCAGTCAGCTATCCATTTACTCTGGCTATTGTCACTGAGGTGATGAAGTGATTCCTTTGACAATTAACTTATACGCCTCATTGCAAAAGCTTGAGGACGATAGTAACTTTTGACTACCAGTAAGTTGGTCTTCAGAGCTCATCGTAGGCTGGTCCTGAAATTTGCCATGGCGGAGATTACACCATAATACCTTAAAAAGGTGGTGTCTACTTTGTAGCGAGTTTTAAAATCCTTATACTTTAAGAAGTTAAACCTTTCATCTAACAAGTCTTTGGCCTGATTAACTCCCGCACGAGACCAATGAGAATAAAAGATTGGCCGATTTTCAATTCTTATAAGGGAGTTGTACCAAACTGGCGCATTGACGAAGTGTGTTGAGTTTCCTTCATGAAATAAATTTGACCAGATTTCGATTATTTTCTTGGTAAAAGAGTCCTGAATTTTTCAACCAGCTACATAAGCTTGCTTCAAATTGCCAGTCAGAAGTAATCTACCGTCATGTTGTTTAATAAAAAAAAGTCAAAAAAAATTCCATTTTGCTTGATTGCTGTCATCAAGATACTTCTTTACCCATTTTGATTTCAGAGCATGATTGAAGGATCGAATGTCTAACATTTTTAATGCACAATCTTTGTATTCATTTAATATCACACTTCTTTTAATTTTATCCCCTCTTCCATCCCACAGAAAATTGTAATGAAGTTGATGTATTTGGTTCAGATAAGATTGCGAAGATGGCAAAGATGACATGACGTAAACGAGCTGAGATGCAGCTAAGCTTTTAATAACCGTAACTTTCCCTAGCAGAGTTAATCTTCTAAGCTGCCAGCAACTTAAGATTTTAGAGATTTTTTCCTTCTTTTCCTGGTAATTTAGCATGACAGCTTACTCCTTGCTAATCGAAAACCATACTCCAAGGGCTTTGACCTTCCGAGATCTCCACTTGATGTTTTTGATTTATTTCTAATTTATCAATTCGGTTTTTAAAAGATCCAATCCAGAGTGCCTCGGTCTTCTCGTAGTTGACTTTTAGGCCTGACAATTTGGCAGAGATATTAAGAAGCAGAAAGGATCTTTCTACAGAGGACTTTGTACCGTCCAATATAGGCGTGGTATCGTCAGCATACTGGCTTATTTTGCATTCATTGTCCGAAATTTGAATACCACGAATTAATTTATCTCGTCTTACTGCTGCCCCCAGGATTTCAGCGCATAAAATAAAAAGGTAAGGGGACAGGGGACAGCCTTGACGCACAGCTCTACCTAGATTAAAGAAATCTGAAGACCAGCCATTGTTTTGTATACTGCTGCTAATGTCAGTATAAAAGAGCTTTATCCAGAGTACAAGAGAATCTCCAAAGTCTTCATATTTTAGAGTTTTTTCAATAAAAGACCATTCAAGAGTGTCAAACTGAAGGCTTTTTCAAAATCAATGAAAAGGAGAAGTCCTGGAATTTTTTCGATACTATCGAAAAAATTCTGTGTAACTTAAGATACTATTTAACAGCGTTAATAATCCTCTCCTCTGTGATATGGAGAGAAGGCCTTCAGCATGGGAAGGTGTCTAGTTAGATTCCATAGCTTTTAAACTTTCCAGATATTCTGTAGCCGTTAGCAGACCTTCACAAATTTTTCTTTCTTCATCACTTATTGTACCGTGGTTCTCTTGTTGAAAAAAAAAAACAGGTCTTCACGGGAGACGTTTTGAAAATAGCTATTGTTTGACGCGTACAGTGCTTGATAAAAGCGTTTCGCTTCATTTAGGATTTCTTCATCTGTGCTTAGAGTAATGTTGTCATCGATTTTCAGATTTCTTATTGTTTCACTATTAAAATGCCTTTTTTCAATTTTTCTCCCCTTCATTGTACCAACGTGATTTGGACCTGATAATCGAAGCTTGGGTTTTCTAGTTGATCCATTGGTCTAGGCTTTGTTTCTTAATCTCTAGTTTCGTGCGGATTTCACGCTTCTCAATTTCGGAAAGGTTATTTTCAAGTTCGCAGGGTTCTCAGTAGAAGCCGGCAACCGGCGGAAATCCGCCGGCTGTGAGCACGAAGGTAGCCGCCTGTTCAGGCTACAAAATTTTCATTATAGTCTTAAGTTGTAAATAATAAAAAAAAAACGATAAACAAACTTACGTACGATTCGAAAAGGATGGCATTTAGAAGGAAAAAAATACTGCTTATTCGCTTCTTCGACGCGATTTGTGACAAACAAAGTTTGGATGTTACGCATTTAAAAATTTAGTACTTTCACGATGTGAAAGCGTCATCTCGCGTGAAATGCGTCATCTCGATGTGAAATGCGTCATCTCGCGTTAGAAGTGCTTTGAAAAAATGTTGCGAAAATCTCCGCAATTCACGGTTTGTACGGTAAAGATAAGCCGATAAGTTTCGATCCGTCAAAGATCGGAGATGTTTTTGTAATCTCGGTGAACAATTACACGATAAAAAATTGTCGCAACACATTTTATTTCGAAGCAGCTCGTCGTGTTGAAGGCAATTATGTCAAAACGAGAACAAACACTCTACGGATATTTCACGCCAACGGCCAGGAAAAGAAGAACGGAGAAGTCGAAGAAGCAATAAACCTAATTAGGATGATCAGTGAACCGTGATAAAGTTCGTTCTTTCTTTGTTCTCTGATACTGAGTTTGATCTCAACAATCCTGAGTTGGTTTATTTCATAACATGAAGGTAAAATTTAAGATTTTATTTTCAAGGTTAAAGTGCTACTACGATCAAAACTTCATGTCACAAGTGAAGCAAAAACTCGTTTCTTGGGGCTTACCAGATACCGTTGTACCTATGTATGTCGTTAAAATAAAGTTTGGGTCCCGCAAACCG
>Ga0126337_10000742_pt1 | contig 17879 bp, 8 predicted proteins | sample DipCmetagenome_FD_92527 | JGI IMG/M metagenome (GOLD analysis project Ga0126337, IMG submission 92527) | Coral microbial communities from La Bocana,Puerto Morelos, Mexico - Diploria C A metagenome | ecosystem: Host-associated > Invertebrates > Cnidaria > Coral | place: La Bocana,Puerto Morelos... | reverse complement strand
GTGTTTTTGAAAGTGCCATGGATGAGTTCAGCGGAAAAGATGAGGCGTTTGTAGAGCAATGACTTGTCTATCAGGGACTAGAAAAACTTGTCGATGTTTTTAAAGGTATGTTTTCTCAATTTTGGATATTTCTTCATTTACTTGAAATATTCAATGTTAAAAACAAAATATAAAGGAATAAATATAATCAGAAGCAACTAACACATACCGTTGTCCTAGGAGTCTTACCACTGCATTAACATACTGAACAGTTGAACAGTTTATTCACTGATTAATAAAAAAAAACTACAGTGGTGTTGGAAGAAGACGTTCCCGGGGGCAGGGCATTTGCCCTCATTCTTCGTCCCCACCCCGGGACATTTAGACAGCTTATGTGTCCCCACCCCGGGGAATTTGCCCACTTTTTAAAAAAAAATACTAATGCCCGGGGGGGGGGATGGGCACTGCTGGAATTGACTGATGCATAATATACAAGCAACAATTCCTGCATTCTTAATAGCTGAGAACATGTCAATTAATCCCAAATCGATGAACAGTACAATTTCACCAGTTCAAAAGAGTGAAATTAAAAATGATTGACAGCTTCTACCAAAGTGAGCTGGGACAAACAAAATGGCAGGCAAAAATTAGACAAAGATTGAAACTCTGTAAATAAAATGTTAATATAAGACTTCATAACAAAGCAAAATACTAAGCTCAGCAAAAACTACTAGACTAGTTATCGGGAAGTGTGCAAGAAAAGAGAAATACACAAAAAGCTCCGAGGAAAAAATAGAAACTTGAGCTTGACTGAATTGAAAAATGCCGGAGCCGATCACGGCGGCATGACAATATCCCAGTTCAAAAAGTAAATTTTAAAATTCCGTCAGTGGTACGAAGAAAAATGCGAAGAAGTACACCAAACGACGTCCTAAGAACCAACCACATCTTTTGAAGACGAAAGGTGCAAGTATTATACGTTTGCGAAAGAGCTTAGAGAAAAGCTTACAGATTAGGTAAGATTGTTAACAAACAAAACGCGACAAAAGCAAATCTAACCTGTACAACGTCCATTGAAGAAGCTTAAATCAGGAAGCAACAAGAGGAAGTTCAGTAATAAATGTCCTTCAGTGCCGTGGAGAAAATCCGTTTCTTGGTAGACCGTTAGCTTCGTTTCTCTGCATTTTGGTTGAAGCAACTTGTGCTGGGTTGAAGAGTTACTTCTCGGCGAAGATAAGCTTGAACACGGCACACAGTTTTTCAACTACGCAAGCTTCGTGCCGCTTTAACGTTTTCCACGCATGAATTGAGAGGTCAATTAAGTCGACTTTAAGTGGTTTCTGTTCGTGTGCACAGATTAAAACAATCAATCAATGTCGGTGAATAGTGGCAGAATATTTACCTCGCTGCTTCGCGACTCGGTAAATAACCTTTCAAAGAATTAGTGTTAATTATTATACCACCATAAAGAGGGTACTGAAATAGTCCGAACTCCGGTTAGCCTGAATATCACTCCGGGTTAGCTAGCTTGAATGACGCTCCGGTTAGCCTAATTACGGTTAGCTCTCATGATGGAAATACTACGCAGCACGATTCAGCAGGCTACAGTCTGCTGCCTGCATTTTATTCTCCGTCTGTATTTACCCCTAGTTTGCAGTCCGCAGGAAATAAAACCGCATGAATAAGTCTTTTTCTCTTTAATTTCAACTATTTAGCATTTGTGTATCCACAAGGTTATAGTAATGACTAATGTAAACAACCTTTAATATATATTTTGCAGTTGTTATTTTTTTTATTAGTTGTGTTCGCAACTTTATTAAATCTCCCATTCACGCAGATGTCTTTTAGGTTCCACTTCCCAGTGACGAAAGAAGCTCTCACCCGACAGCTCTCACCCCTTAAAAGAATGAAAAAAAGCAATTGACCAAATACTGTCAAATAATGTCCAAGCTGAAATAAAGGCTAGCATTCATTTTATGAATCCCTCGTATGTTTTCAAGTGTGGATTTAAACTCAGTGTGCTCCAACGGAGTACAGCTGGAATCTAGAGCTCCAGACCGTTTCACTTGGGTTCTACCATACATAACTAATAAGTTACGAGAAAAACAATGCGTCAACAGGAAAAACATTTCAATAGAAGGGGTCATGGTAAAAGACCATGGTGTCACCTCATTAGTTTAGTTTTAGTTTTTAAACGCTCCACGGTAAATGAGCAAAAGAAAACGACCGCTCTCAGTTCACATAATCCGATGAAAACAAGAGATAACGATTGTTATCGAAAATTACAGATTTACCTTTGCCCGAGGTTCAGACTCACTTTCGATTACGTTTCAAGAACCATCATGGTTTCCTTCATCCAGCCGTCCTTGTTTCCCTTTTTAACTGGTCCTTGCGTCTTCCCATTGTTTTGCCTACGTCACTATAGACGCTTGGCTTGTGTTAAGCGACAAAAATACTCTTCATTTATAGCGGAAGGAAGTCAAAATTGCGTCAAAGTAATTAAAGGAATGGTAACACCCAGTGATAAACCCATTCAACCGCTTAGATGCCCGCTACGTATTAAGATTCTGCCGAGAGCTATTGTCAGTTGATTCAATCGCTTCTGCTGGAAAGATATTGAAGAATTTCAAGAAGAAAGTAAGACATCCGGTAAGTGAAGCACTGAAAACTAGTACTTGTAGTGTGTTATTTCCTAAGTTGAGCATGATCATAAAACAGTAAACACTAACAATAAAAGATAAATTGCACAAAGGTCAGTTTTACTCTTGAGCTATTTCATGAAAATTAGTTACTCGAACCAAATTGTTTATAAATATGCCAGACGAAGTGATCCATCAAGTTACATAGGAGCTCGTGTTTCAAGCCGTCTTGGAAAACTGTTATCTAAAGCCGAAAGAGCATCTTATAAAGCTCTCTTAATCTACTATGCATTTCTCAGATAAAATAAGATTGAATGGAGGGGCGTCAAATCGTGAAATAAACGAATAAATAGCAAAGTTAAACGGTAGAACTGATTTTGGTCAAACTCGACTTTGCCATTGTCAAAGTTAATGTTCCATCGCCTGGTAGGCACCGATCCGGCGACATGTTAAAGCTGGCATGGGCTGACAGCTAGACAAGCAGATGGCATAGTTATTTGTGAGCCTCTAAACTTGCCCGCAACTTTTAGAAACATAACGCGTGTGTATGCAAAGTTAATAACGTTTATGTATATAATGGCTTGATGTCCCCGGCTCTTTGGAGGACAAACATCCTATATTGACAAAACAAGGAAATTGCTGCCCAGTCAAATACGCACACCACGATTTACTGTGCAGAGTTTGGAATTTCTGAATATTACGTAATTCGTGGTGCATCAAATGTTTTAGCTGTTTTAGTTCGCCTCTAAACGTGTTGTTAAAATGCTTCTGAGATTCCATTTTTGAACTTTTTCAGATTTTTTCAGTAATTAACTTTATTTTCACACTCTCTGAAATTCATGACAGCTAGTACCGAGACTTTAAGGCAGTTTCTGACTGATAATGCCTGAAATTAAATTCACGGGATTCGAGCCATGGACTGGTAAATTTGTGAGTCTAATGTAGCCGTAGATGGTGATGACAAGCAAGCAAATTTATCAAATATTTTAACCACGGGAGAATTGAAGTTTTACAATGTCAAAGACCATGGTAGTTAGAGAATGTATGGCTCCCAGTTGGCTCGACTGGGATTCAGTTGACTGAACGCAACACCAGTATCGCAGAAGTCATGGGCCCGGTTGTGTACTGGCTACTGTGTAGATCTTAATGGTATTTTAAAAGACCAAAACGTCATAAAACGTTTCATCAGTTTCATTGAGAAACTGTAATCTTTCCACAGATGGTCCTTATCCTCTTTTAAGTTTGTCGAACTCACAGGGAAAATACTGCCTGTGAACTGAACAAGCGATGACACTGTTAACACTGGCTAGGGGTCGCTCGGTCGCTTCCAAGAAAAAATTGTTTATGCGGGAAGATAATAATCTCGCAATATAGGTGATAGGCTTGGTGACCGGACAAGTGATACAGAAATAGTTATCTTTCGCTCAGAAGAGACTGCTGTTCACTCAAATACATTTTTCGATTGGAGTAACGTGTCACGTGTCGTGGGTAAAATTCACTAACTCTCTAGTGTAACAACAAGCTGAACCTTCGATACGCACGTGATCATGCGCACGCGATCATACGCACGTGATCATGTCGTGCACCGCACGCAAATGTGTCGTGCCAGCTTGCGTCAAGAAAATACTTTTTTCGCAGTTTGTTTTTCTATTATTGAGTCGGGAGGTATAACAGAACACTTAAGCTAAGGGTCTCGGGGAAACAAAACCCTTGGCGCCAGATGCTTCTTGAACCAGGGCTCGTTAGACAGGAGTGGGACACGGAGCGGAAAGTGGCAACAAAAAGCACAGACAACCCCATATCAATCACAAAATAAAGCAATCCTACCGTCCAGATGATGTTCTCTTTATTTTGTTGACTTCACTATCTCAACAGATACACAATATGTTTCATTAGGATTTATTCAAATTCATCGAAAGAGTCGGCACTGAATGACTCGAAGTGGTATAGTAGTGATGTTTTATTAATTACGTTTTTGTACGAGCGAGGTTGATGTTAGGCTAAAATAAGGGGGGAGGGGTGAGTATTAAATGAATGTTCTTTCAAAACTAAGAATCAACGGCATACTAGCAATCTAACCGAGAGCCTTCAGAAAAAGTCAGTCTTACCAAAATGACTGAAGCTATGCAAAGCTAGCTCATACTCCTCGAAAACTGTGCAAAATCTCCTGCAGTAAGGCCAGAAGAAGTTTCTTCTGTTTTTAGTTTCAAGAATGTAATGTACGATATGAATTCTGGAGTTGCTTGTTTTTACGAAATGGCAGAAGGTGACAAAAAATGTCTGCTTCATCTGCTTCATCAATGATTACCAGCTGACTAATCGTAGCCTACGAACACGCTCTCGGCGAGAACGGAGATTTGGCGAGCAAAGCGAGCCGAAGAGCACTAAAGTGAAGAATTCGGAGAGTGAAGCCATCGGAGCTGCAAGGGGTAGGCTTCCTCACTTCGTTCGCGCTCACCAGGAGCAAGGTTCGCAGGCAAACTGATCGAGTTACCTTGGCTTGACACTTTATCGATGATCGCCAGCTATATTTTATATACTGGGTGTATACTCTCTCAAAAATAGTCCGTTTGTTTGAATATGATTAACTTGTAAGCGTTTTACACGGGCAACGATTTATTTTTTCTCTCTGCCGAGGCGTGAATTATATTTTTCCCTGGGCGAGCCCTGGCTTTGGAGCGTAATGTCCTCCGGATATCGACTCTTAACAATGTGCATTCGATATGCATAATAGCCAAACTAAATCCTAGAAACCCGGGTTCTGAGAAAAAAATCTTACGGAATTTTGAGGTGCACGGTAAGAGTTACGTAACATTAAATTGGTTCTTCAATTTGCAATATTGATATGCATTGGCGATATACACCGCAAGTATATTGATTAACCGCGTCACCATGACAACAAATATGTTGCTGTTTGTCAACTTTAAACGCTGGAGTATATAAGACACGAAAGGATAGTTAATTATAAACAGTGAATGACTTCTTTGCGGTGCTGAAGGGGCTCTTAAGCTTTGCACGTGATTCGACCAATAATAAGTTAATATACGTCGATATCCAAAGAATAAAGTTCCCCTATGTAATATCACATGATCGTTGTATCGTTGTCAATTAAATTTTTTCTCCGGGGAGGGATTTATCCATTCGATATAATCTGGATATAGTTCGTTTTGTGAACAGTCGGCCAACTTTGACGTCAGCACTCCAGAAGTCCTCTGACACGTGACTATACGCGTGCAATTGTTAACGGAGATTTATGGCTGTGAATGTTTGACTGCTTCTTTGATTAATTTTTGCTAGCGGAGTATGATATAGCATTCCATACACTCTTGTGCATGCATGCGTTTGGAAAAAAACTAATAGTTTATCTAGTTTGGCTAACGGGATTTTGATAGCGCAATTTAATAATGGTTGCGAGGACAGTTTGAAACGACTTGTTTAAAACAGCCCGTTTTGGGACCAACGCGAAAACTATGATATGAAAGCGCTCACAGCGGGAACATGAAAACCGGCGACAGTTTTAATTTTGTAGAAACGTCACGTCATCTTAGTATAGCATTTTTCATAACTCTCAACAATAGAAAAACAGTCAACAAAAACATATTTTATGAACGCATTTTAAGATCTCTGTGACGAGATAATAAGAGGACAACGCTAAGATAAGATGTTTTATGCAGAGCCGTTGTTTCTCTAAATAATTCCAACATACAGACCACAAAATGCATATTAAGGTGGAACATAACACTGATAAATGTTACACTGTAGTGTTACCAGACTTATATGTCACTTTTTAATAAATAGAAGCGGTCAAATGATGTACGAGAGAAAAAAGAAAAGATTAAATTCGTTTTTCTATGAATCTGGCGTTCGCAGAACTGTTTAGTTGTTTTTCTTCCTAAAAATCTACTGCTGAGATCTGTCGCATCGAGTACTTCACAGAACTTATAGAAACCAAACAGCTTGTTATAAATCCAAAAAAGGTAATTAAAATAAAAACAAGCCTATCATAGGTCTTTCTTTGATGGTTATTAGAATGACAATCAAGTGATATTTGTGTTTATACGTGTGGCGGTCACGGAAAATGATCAGTTAAGGCACACGTTGTGCACGCTTAGTCAACAATACTCGCTGTCGACAGAACACATTCCAGAAAACACGATCCAGCTCAAAGAAAGTCATTTCATCAGAGACTGTAACTGCGAAGCAAAAAACCTCAGGCATTAAGGTAAAGAAACCTATAGTAAAAAATGTTGTGTTTTCAAAGCCATTTTTATCTTTTGAAAAAAGAGATCAGAGCACTTACAAGGCCATATAATCTATTTCCCGCCAGATCTGTTAATACGGGTCGAGGGAGAACAGGGTCATTATAAAAAGTTTCTTTAACTAAGAAAGATGAAGGCTAACTTGTTTAAATGTTAAATCAGGCCACTCTGGTGTAGCAGAAACTAATTTTATTGATCGGCTAGTATCGGACACAGCTCGATTGAAACTACTAAAAACACCACTTGGAAATTCTTCGTCAAGTGAGAGCTTTGTTTTTAGTTCAAAGTAGATGAAGACTTTTTTCTATAGCTCTTCACTGACACTTTAAACTAGCTTGCCTGTGTGGTCTCCTGGTTACTACCATGAAACAGTTGTTGCGTAATATATGTAAATTCGTACAACCTGTTTAGTGGTACATGGTCACTTCGTTTTAGTTAGGTCGAAAAATCGGTCACCTAGCACAAGACACGACTCGCTCAAGACTACAAAAAAGACCACTTTAAAAAAATCCTTCTGAAATTGGCAGATTTGCTTTTAGAAGTTTTTAGAGATAACTTCAAGCAAACTGGTCTTTATATCCATTAGGAATGTTGGTGCTTCGAAACAGTTGTTACCTATATGTATGAGATTGTTCACGTTTACTGTTCGCCGCTTAGAGTTTCGAAATGTTTTGCCTGTATAACGACAGTCTTTATTGACTTATTAAGTAAATAAGAACTATACTCTCTAAGCATATTAAAGATAAAAACTAGAGGTGAAAACGAACCTCCCTGTAGTTAGTTAGTTAAAAAGAAAATTAAATAAAGTAAAATTAGCATTTCCACCTTACTAATCATTTTGAATTGTGTTATTTGACACACGTCACGTTTGCTTTCTCTTGACCGACTATCGTGAAAATACCAATATCATTGAAAACAAAGAAAGACGGAATACAAAAGAGTATTCGACCCTTACCGCAACTTATTGGTGAGTGAACCGAACAAACCTGTTAATTAATTTCTTTGAACTAAGAAAGCAATGTCACGGGATATAAATCAAAAATTTGTTCCTTTTGCTACATCACTTGAAGTTTTAAGGCGTAAAAAATTACACACTTTTGCGCCTGTTACGTAATAATAACACATCAAAGCACGAGTCCTTAAATGAACAATACATTAGTTAAGAAGAAACTATGGCCTGATTTATTTGCAAACAAACCAAATGAACAAAGAAACTAAGTATGGGAGTGTGATACGATGACTCTTAACCTAAAGGAAACGAGCATTACCAGTAATAGAATATGTTGCTCTATACGTATTTGGATCACGGAAAGCAGATGCTCTCTTCCTGCATTCATATGCACAGACGGTTTGGTTAAACACTAACCCACGTAGTCACGTTTCTTTGTTTGTAGCCCCAGGGAACACACCAAACAAGACAATTACACTACAAAGAAAACTAAATTAATTTAGACAATTTTGCAATCATGCCTGCTAAAAGGTTTAATAAACGGATAGGTCGACTGTTTTAGCTCTGCGCGTAAAGACGAGTGAAGTAACTCCTAGGAACGAACAACTGTGAAGCTACCAAACTGTTCACCGAATCGGAACGTTAATTTTGGCCTCAAAACCGCAATTTCACTGCCAAGACACTATAAACAACTACAGAGGAGGTATAGATATTTTTTCCTCGTTCTATTCTCGGCGTTTGCTTCAATTCCCGCTTTGGGAATACTAAAGTTTTGCCTTTGTTTATAATTATAGCAAGCAGTTAGCATTATTCCGGAAACAGCAGTTCAACTTTTGTAAGAAGGCATGGAAACAAAGTCATGATGACGTCTGTAAACAAATACACATCATGCAAAGCCGATGGCAGCGCGGGGCGGAGCCGGGGGCGGATAACACTCGGTATTGCCTGAAGAGCGCTAAATAACTTGATGACGTGAGCTCCCGGTGGTAATTTTTTTTTTGACTCGTAGGTTTGCGTTGGCGGTGTATTGTAAACATGAGCGAAATTCGTGAATGGCAACCCAAATATAGACTGGAATGGAGACCAGTGAGAGTGTACTACCAGCATGATGCAAAATGACCGGCGTTTCAAGCAAATTGCTACATCAAAATTAGCCACAATTAGCCTGCCTGCAAACGTCTGCAGATTGCTTTTTTTACACTTTTCAATGTGAAAAAAAGGAAGGAGTGGACTTCTGAAGTCCGGATATTTTACGATTTGTTTATAGCTACATTCAACCAAACTCCTGCTTTGATGCTCTTTTTCTGACGTAGTCAATCCTTTGGATGGTCACGCCTCGGTCTCCCATTGCGTGACGTATCAAAGCCTGCGTACTAGTAGGTTACACTTTATAAATTATTATTGGGTCTGGGGGCGAGATTGCCAAATATTTCTGAGGAAAATTCAATTCCATGTGGTATTTCAAAAAATAACTGCAAGTTTCCAGTGGGCAATTCATTATCAGCTGCTCAGTGAAATAGAAAAGAACGATGCAGACACTGCTCGCCTTTCTTTCTTGCTTGTACGTATTTGCAATTTTTCCCATAGCTATATCACATAACATGATTAAGTGTGTGACGAGTGTCCAGCCGAGCGTGACAGTAACGCATTGATTGATTATTAACAGTATGTCAATTTTCTAGGTCAGCGACTAACTGAGCTGCGTTATTTCAATTCCTCGACATTCTACCCAACGTTCGTACCGAACGGAGCTCAAAAACTACTTCGACAAGGACAGATCAGGCTGTAGGAAACAATGGCACGATTCGCTGTAAGAAATGAGCTGGGAAGATACATAATCATTGTAAGTCGCTTGATTTGTTTGTACCTGTTTAGATAATTCTCTGCTAATGAACGTTCATGTCCGACTGAAAACTAACAATTAAATAACTGTTTCGGTTTTCTTATCTTTCACGGAAGCTAAGCTTCTCCCATCCCAAAAGCTTGAAACTTTTTAAACGTCAGATGAGTTGATTCCAGGCCTGTTTTTATTGTGGATTTTTGTGTTGAGTAAATAGTGATTGGGATATGTTTTCGTTTGGCAAACGAACGAATCATTTTTGCTCTTCTCAATCTCGTGATCACATCGTAAATGTTGCTCTATATCTATCTTAAAAATGTTTAAATCATTCGTGTTATGGAGAAAGCCAAAGCCAAACTTTAATTGCTAACCACCGTAAGAGTCCAGAATCTATCTTTACCTCTGCTTGCACTCATAATATAAGTAAATGGTCGGGAACTTGAAATGCTGCAATACACAGCAGGACTTTATGGAGATTTCATCAACGCGTTGTACGCGAAATCATCAACGCTCAACTACAGTAACTGACTGGCATTCTATTCGTGAGCAATGCCGAACGAATTCAAGATTATTGCAAGAAAGTTTGGTGCAAAGATTGATGTATTTTTAGCCGATATTGTTCTCACTGTAGATATTGAACCTTCTTTACAAATTCTATTCTTAGCTTAACAACCGGCAAATGAACGCCAGCAATTAATTTCTAAGTAAGACAATGCACGGCTCAATAAATTGCACAGCTATTTCTGAATGAAATATCATTTTATGCTGAATAGTTATGAGGAAGGCAATTTTTGTTTCGTGGACAATATTTGCGATGCAGTTTGAACGTCCGTAAAATATTTCTTCCTGTTGTCTGACGTAAGGCACTGTATTGCATTAGTACGTGTTTCCTTTGGAAAATCTAAACAATTCTGGAAATTCAAGATTTTGTGGTCGTCCAGCGTGGGCGAGTTAGTCCATTCGTTTATCAATTGGCCCGCGGTGGGGTTGATTTAGGATCAAGACATTGATCAAAACGATTTCAGAAATAAGGAAAGAGAGTCAAACGGGACAGGAAGTTGATCAAAATTTTTGCTGACGAAAGGTTCTGAGGTTAAAGAGATAAACTGGTCAGGAAGAGAGATTAAAAAACAGGAAGTGACGGGCAAGTAAGAACGCAACCAGCAATTTTCGTTAGGCTATCAAAAATATTGCTTTCTGCTTTGGAATATTAAAATAGATAATAATTTCCTGTACTCAGAGCGCAATAAAAGTACTTCATCAGCCACAACAAAAATGCGAATAAGAAGGTTATATAATGCTCATGAGAGTCTCGAGGGGGTTAAAAGAGCCAGTGTCAAAAATGTCAGGTAATTTAAAGCCATTGTCTCTATTCAAAGAGGGCTTTTGCTACCGGTTTTCAATTGCGGCGTTTGAATGTTTGGTTTGTTGGAATCTACGTAATGTAATGTGACAAATTCCTCAGCAAAGGATCCTTTTCTGTAGGTTCTGACAATGGCTGTGAGCTGTCATAGATTACCAAACGAAGCCAACGAAATATTCAACTTTTTTTTATGACGCTCTGAGTACAGAACCGGGAATTATCCTAACTTAACGCATTGGATACAAAAGCTAAGTTGTATACACTTATTTAAACCATGCCCTAAAAAAGACAGCCAATCAGAACACAAGAACGCCGTTGTAGATATGTACACGACGGTATTATACCCAGCCTTTCCATCGCTCGCTGTGCATATAAAATTGTGTTGGCCACTGTATTTCCTGTGGTATGGCGTGAAATAGTTGTGCAACGGTTTCTCGCTTTATCATGTAATGTCCCACTTATTGATTGTTTTTTCGTAGTATAAACACGCCTATAAATAGTGTGGGATATTTTATGGTGTATCACATGACTTCTATGTAATGTTCTAATTGTTGAATATATTTTATGATTCTTTTTTGTTTGTAGTTGGCATGGATGGGTATCAACACATATTTATTTGTCAGTTCCTTCATCACCCTCCAAACATCCAAAAAAAACTTCTATCTGCGAGTCATTGTCAAGGTAAATATCAAGGTTTGATTCAACATCAAACTTAAATTCTGCGACTCTTAAAATATTTTCTTTTGGAAAGTTTTCGTCAATTCCTTTGTTTGTTAACCGTTGTGCGATGTAGAGATTGGGATTGATCTACAAGTGGAATAAGGAAAGGTTTCAATTGTTTCAGTTTCATAGTAGGATTGGTCAAATTTCCCACAAAATATTAAGCAACCACCTCTCATCATAAAAAAAAAAACAATATCCAGCAAAATGGTTGCGAAGAAACTGAAAAATATCGAAGAGGCATTAAAAAAATTCTCACAGGGTTGAAGGAAAAATATAAGGAAAAACAAAAAACAAAACGAAGCAAAAACGGCATTAATGATATCAACGTGGAACTTAGAGGGGAAAAATCGAACTTAGAGTTTGAATATTTTGAAGTCAGTCAATATGTGAGCGAATCACAGTGGACGTTTTTCTATGGCGCGCCTTTTATTGGACATTTTATTATCTGGCTGGACATATTTTTTTGGTAAAAACTAGAACCAAGCACTGATTTTGAGAATTTGTAATAGAATGGTTTCCAGTTGAGTGTTGTAAAACCAAGGTCATAACTCTAGCCAGTCGCAAAGGACACAAGTAATCCAATAATCCAATCAAAACTCGAAGTAATTACATGTGACTAACGTAAATCGCGGGAAAACGTGAGCGAGCGAGTCAAGATCGATTTCGGTTTACTCCTGATTGGACGAGAAGGTGGTGCGGGTTTTTTAAGCTAATCATGTACTGCAGTGATGTTAAACAAGTGAAAACCGCTCTAGACATGTGTTATTTGTAGTACTTATTATAATGTATTTCTACAGGAGGGATTGGCGTTCGCAAGAGCCTCGGCAGCGGTGTTAAATTTCAACTGTATGCTTATTCTGTTGACCATGTGCAGGAATCTCTTGTCTTCTATTAGAGGCTTAGGGGTAGGTATGCTTTGAAACAGCTCTTATTATTCGTTGCATGTGTACATGAAGTAACAATTATTTGTACTTTTATTGCAGTGTGGGCACAGTTTTCTTCGTCTCCTTGACAAGCACATGACGTTTCACAAGTACATTGCATACATGATATGTTTTCAAACAGGTAACTGCATTTTGGCTGCTTCTTCCGAAGTCTAATATTGGTCAAAATAAAATTAGAGGGCACAACTGAAAAATTATCATAGAAAGTTAAAACTGAAATCATGATATAATCATCATAAAAAAGAACACGAAACTGGATACAGCCTCAAATCCATCCGCAACTTAGCCTGTAAACAGGCTCCCGATTGGGATATGGGGCGAGCTAGCCGAGTGTGGTCTAAGGCGAGCGGTGTGCCGAAGTTTTTGTTTTTTTCGCGCAAGTCGGCTGCTTCGGTCGCCAATTTTTTTTACCCTCGTGTGAAGCCTGTTCACAAACCAGCAACTTGGCATCTCCCATTTCGTGATTCACGGATGGAAAATTACAATAAATCAAGTGACGAACATGTGGCAGACCGTGCTCCAGCGATGATTTCTAACCGGCGATGACCTGTTAGTAGAACTATTTTGTGATCTACGGAAATCTTTTGGAAATTGTAAATTTTCGGAATTCAAAGTTGATTGTGTACGTAATCCTGGATGATGTTTAGACTGAATGTCAATGTTATTCGGTTTGAAGGAAGCGTATAAAAATCGCAACGTGTACCTTACGGTAGATATCTAAGTTATTAACCAAGCGTGAGGTCAACACAGCTGATATTGGCTAGGTGTTTGTGGACCGACATAAACACACAAAAATAGAACGATGCCGATATCCAGCCATCTTGACCTCACACTTTGTCAATAAAGGATTTAATATATGGGATAAGGGAGACTTCACTTTTTTCTTGTGGATACAGCGCGTAATCCTGAGCGGATAAGATAACGCCATGTTGCCCGCTCGGGTAGCCAATCACAACGCAGAATTTAGCCATATAATAAGGTAGTTACTGTCTTTCTAACTAGTAAATAATTATTGCAATCCAGCACGCACACACGCGTTGCAAAAAGGTATAGAAATTATTGAGAAGTGAAAATAGTACCGTGCTTTGTCAAAATTTAACTCTTGCGCCGTTTAATTCTATCTACAGCCATCCACATCGTGGCTCACGTTTTTAATGTGGAGTTCTTTGTTGATTCGCACAAGAGCAACGATACACTCATTGAGAGACTGAATAATATGGAAGATTTCGGCAACGAATCTTATCTAAACCCGATAAGGGACTCAAACGCGGTAAGGAGCATTCATTATGTCTGTTTTAGCCTTCTGATACGGAATGATTCCAACCTCGTTCTCAGGGCCTTTTCCCCATCCCCGAGCCAGGAAAAAGGCCCTGGGAACGAGATTGGACCGACTCTAAAGTTGGACTGCATGTCGAGTGTAGTTTAAAAATCGTCTGCATATACTGGTATTTTGATTGTGGATGTTTCTTTTTTAGATACCAGTGGTAGAGCTGTGGAAATTAGGTAGGTAATGTTATGAATATTACCATATGTTTATCTCTTATCAAAAAATAATTAATGACCAATCGCACATCGCACATCTTGAAACATTTCTTTTTCCTAGTCGTGGTGTAAGCAACACGAACAACACGAACAAGTGAACTAAACGTCCTATTTGGATTTAAAAATTGTTCCTGCGTTATATTCAGCCTCATAACAGTTTTAATCTTGTAGACAATTCGACAATTCGCTGAATACTTTTAGAATTGAATTGACTAAAGTCTTGCATCTCAACATTTATTGGTAACGCCTGCCCCACCAGATCCCCTCCCCACCGGATTTCTTTTCTCGCACGTTGTGATTCCCAAAGGTGAGCCTGGCTACGCAGGCTACCCGACAGCCAGGAACTTTAGGAATACAGAAATATTCTTGTTTCCTAAATTGCCAATTGTGAAGCCTTGGCTTTTAAGGGAGACTTGTCCAATCCGTTCCAACGCAGAAAGCTGGTTATCATTCTGAAGATGGTTTTTAACTTTTTAGACTTAAACAACTGTTTGTGCTTTTCTTCATCGTTTGGAAAAATGCGTTGTTATTGGTTGTCTCTGATTCTTGCCTGTGATATTTTTGTGAAATCTTGTTTGTCTTTCGTAGCTTCCGGAATAACAGGAGCTGTGATTACTCTTTGTCTTATTTTGATGGTAAGTTGGACACAAGACGTGTTATAAGTTGTCAAACGGGACAGACATTTTCAAATCCTTGCAAACATAGGTCTCGCCAGTTCTGTTTCACCTTCACGTAATTGCACAGAATAGCTACATGTAAAGTTTCAACAACTACACTCTTAGCAAAGAGAACCAGAAATCCTGAGAAAGCTTAATTTCAAAAAAGGCTTTTGCAAAACATATGCTTACATCCCAGAAACAGTAATTCAAGGCATCGCGCAACACAATATTGCAGATTTCATAAATGATTTGTCAAGGATAAATTACTATTTCCAAATAAATGATAAAAGCTAAGGGAAGTGATTTAATACAGTTTTCAATACTTTGGTTGATACAAACTGTATGCAGTAATCGAAAGGCAAAAAAAGTCAATTTCTGAAACAGATTTTAGTGCAAGTGGAATACGTATAGCCAGTATTGTAATTCTCTGGTTTGGTATAAGGAGGCGTTTTTTAGACGTTTAATGATAATGTAATTTTTTAATTGAACTCTTTTTCTTCGTCATGTCATTAGCTTTCTTCCTCGACGGAGCTTATAAGGTATGTTACTTAGCCTTTAGTACAGTTCAGATCACTGTTAGATGTCACTTTGGAAATTGCTTTTCGTTGAGTTCTGACACAGAAGTTGATTTCTCATAAGCAATTGAGTGATGAACCCTTAACGTCTTTTGTTCTCTGTAGGAGATCGTACTTCGAAGTATTTTGGTATAATCACCATATGTTCGTTATCTTTTACATCGGCTTGGTCGTTCATGGAATACAGTAAGTTAACGTATTCATCCATCATTATGTATTTATAAATGTTAATGTATTTATAAATGTTAATGTATTCATTTAGCATTATGTATTTATAAATGTTAATGTATTCATCCAGCATTATGTATTTATAAATGTTAATGTATTCATCCAGCGTTATGTATTTATAAGTGGCCAAAATAAAACAAGAACAAGAACAGCTAGAACAGCTTACCTCGCGTGCTTATGTACATTGCACTCTTTACAGAGGGAGGACACTACACTCATTAAATCGCTTGTCGAATAACACTGTTCTCGTCTTATTTGTTCCACGGTCACTCAGGTTAATACTAAAAGTATCTTTGTATCAGTCCTCGCGTAAGTACGCGCATAGGATAACCTTTTCAATTTGATCTATACAATAATGCAGTATATTTTTTTGGTTTGAATTAAACGGTGATTTTACATGTATGTTCAAGGAAACCGAAAAAATACTTGAGCAGTTGGATTTCACACACTAGGAAAATCAAGCAAAGAGGTTTATCCAAGCGTGACTGTCTGACATTTCAAAGAAAACTAAAACAATTTTTTGAGCGGAACTGTTGTAATTTATGAGTAAATGCCTCTATCTTACAGGGGTGTGGTGAGATTTCAATCGAACGTCGATGAACATGACCCTGAAGTATGCTACAAAGATGTGAACAAATGGGAAAAGGACGGACCTTGTAAAGCGCTCCCTAAATTTGTTCCTTTTGGAATGAATGTAAGTCTTGGAAATCACCATAGGATCTATGCTAGTATTATAGTTTAGACTCGGAATCTGTACCTAAGGCTGGATAAAGGCAAGAGACAAAGGGGTAACAGAGTCACTCCCCCACACAGGCCTTATCTTAAGGTATCTCTCTCAAGTTATTTCCAAATTGCTCCTGGCTTTAGAAATTCTTTGAGGGTCTAGAAATTAAGCCAACCCCATGGCGCGAATTTTACTCACCTGGACGAAAACATCCACGAATGAACATGATAACATTAACAGCGGGAGGACTGGATACCTTGTCGTGGAGAATAATCGATTCTGATTGGTGTGTTCATTGTGAACTATGATTCGCTCATATCTTTTCCGGCAGCGAATGACTACGGGATCTCCAGGCAAGGCTGACTTGCGAGACTTAAATCTTGACTCTTTCTCCTCGTTCTTGAACAAGAGATCGAAACACAGTAAGGAATTGACTCCGTGATAAATAGTCTACTAGATGCGCGAGTTTTGGTCTTGATGGGAAAATCACCGTTTTTCTCTTGCAGACTTGGAAATGGGTCGTTGGACCAATGATACTGTATGTTATTGAACGTGCTATCAGGTTTTATCGCTCGTTCCAGGAAGTTAAAATCCTGAAGGTAAGAGAAGAAATTTATTGTTATGTTGGTATTGAGGGATAACAAGTAATTGATCCAACAAAACACCTGTTTACTAATTGAAAGAGATATCTCAAAGCTGCTGAGAGCTCGGGAAAGTTCGAACCTACATAGTGTAAGACATGCTATGGAGTGAAAACACTCCATACTTCATTGTTCACTTAGCATGGTACTAGTATACTAGCGGCGATTTTTGAAGGAAATTAAACAACCAAAAAGCAGTCAGTCCAATTACTGTTGCATCTGCTGTTTCTTGTTACATTAAACGTTGGCACAATGTCTCATCTCTGACTAGAAATTTTTATTTTTAGTCGAAGGATCAAGAAACGTGCGTTTTTCAGCATTGTTCGTCATTAGTACCCAAGGCTGTCTTTATATACTAACCTTCTTTGGAGCGGAGCGGATTAAGAATACGATCTTTATCATGTCATGTAGGTTGCCATTTACTCACACAGTTCGTTTGTCGCACAGGTCGTTAACCATCCATCCAAAGTTATCGAAATTCAAATGAAAAAAGTTGGCTTCCATCACGAAGCTGGACAGGTATGTCTCGTTATTTGTACTTCTTTCAAACGATCCTGTTTCTCTGTTTGAAACTCGTCTTGAAAGGTGAATGTTTCGTAAACAAGAAATATTAACGTATTTTTTCCACGTTTCGTTTCAGTATATTTTTCTCAAGTGTCCCAAGCTCTCTCATTTGGAGTGGCACCCGTTTACATTAACATCGGTAAGTTATTGTATTAAGACTTGTGGAACCTTATCTAACTTTATAGGGCAACATGATAACCATTAGAAACATCAAGGGGTCTCTTTACGTGCCGATGATTAGTTAAATGGT
>Ga0126337_10000741_pt1 | contig 17879 bp, 11 predicted proteins | sample DipCmetagenome_FD_92527 | JGI IMG/M metagenome (GOLD analysis project Ga0126337, IMG submission 92527) | Coral microbial communities from La Bocana,Puerto Morelos, Mexico - Diploria C A metagenome | ecosystem: Host-associated > Invertebrates > Cnidaria > Coral | place: La Bocana,Puerto Morelos... | reverse complement strand
TAATTTTTTTTTCAGTTTAATTAATTATTTTTTTGGTTATTTTTGATATTTTTTCATCTGGAGTCCAGAGTCCAGAGTCCAGGGTCCAGGGTCCAGGGTCCAGTCCAGGTTTTAGACTGTGCCTTTTAGAAACTGGCCCAAACATTGACTAATTAACGTTATTGCATACCAATTAACATTCCCAAGGGTTCAAGAGTTGAAGCTTAGCTGAGTATATATGATTCTAAATAGTTCTTCAGACGTAAATATTTTCTTTCATGTATATTATATATGTTTTTGTCTTTAAGCTAATGCACATTACCGTTCCGTGGTTATTTTCTAGAAAGATAGCTGAGTAAATTTAACTCAAACGACTAAATAATATCTAAATATTCAGAATATTAGGCCGCACATAAGCTACAGACAGCGTCACCTCAAACAAAGTACTTGAAATTACTTTGATATCTTGAAGAAACATCAAAGCTGAGATTCAGCGACCCTTTTCGGGCACTTGGTTTTGAAACAAATTTAACAAAACTACTCTCGTTAAGCAAAGAAAGATAGATTTAAAGAGGGCGTCGAGATTTTCCTAGCTGAAAAATCGCATATACATCTTATCATCGCATATCCTATAACGAAGCTTCTGATAAAATGACTTGTGTCATCAACAGAGCCTTAACCTTTTAAAAGACTTTCATGTAGTTTATCACCACAGATTAGGCAAAATGTATGGCATCACTAAACATTTTACTCGGCTTTTGTATTTATGATTATCCAAGTAACCTCAGTTTTCGACTGTTCTAATTCAGTTACTCATTTTGCACAGTTTTAATATTCGTCCCCTTCCGAGTATAAGTCAGTATTGGATAGCATTGATAAAAAAAATTGAAAACAATATCATAAAAAACATATTTGAAGCTATCTTTATTATTATTATTATTATTATTATTATAATGCTGTTATTCACGAAACCTCGGGTTTCGTCAATTGCGATTAGCTAAGGTATTTCGCAGCATGGTCATGATAACATGACGAATGTGCCTCATCTTCCAGCAGTAAATAACAGGGTTTAACGATGAATTGACAAACACTAGAGTCCATGCATACGGGTCAAACTCCCTCATGGCAGTATTTGTTTCAGAGGCTATCATTCGAACGATCATCATGCAATACCCTGGCATATAACAGAGTATAAACACGAGATATACGTAGAAGGTACCCACCGCAGATTTCCTGACGGTCATGACAATTCCTGATATCTCCCCGGATATCTCCCCGGATATTTCGTCATTCGGTGCGGCTACTAGTTGCTCGTGTATGGACTGAATATGATGTCTGTGGCGTTGCACGATTAAATAAATCCTGTAATAAATAACTGTTGAACAAATAAAACAAAGACCAAACAGAAGGGCTACAACAACCGATAAGGACTTAATACTACTCTCTGGCGCCCATAACTTAATTGACGAAAAAAATGCGCTGAATACCCATATTGAGACCACCGCAATAACAACACGCTTGTACGTGACAAGTTCTTGATACCTGAGGTGAAGATGAACGGCCAGAAATCTGTCCACACTTAGAGCTAAAACGTTGAAAAACGAAGCACAGGAAAAAAGATTCATGATGGCGAAAAACGCGGTATCCATTTCGTAACCAGGATTGCTTACTGTTGACACACTGTTCTGTCGTAAATTTTTTACCAGCCATGCGATGTAGAAAGGTTGGACCACTAAACCAACCCCAAGGTCAGAGACCGCGAGACTCAGAAGAAGTACCTTTAGGAGTCTTGGCAAAGACGATGTCTTTCTCATCGCGTGAATTGTTACAATGTTCAACATGATAGCTGTGTAAGCTGTACAAGCGTTGAGAACACAGTTGGCAATGTACGAGTGATAGACAATCCCATCTTCATTCATTGTATCCAAGTTTAGGCACGCTTTAAATGAACCGTCGACTTCAACGATTTGAAAATTAAACTGTAATTGTAAAGCTGCGTTGAAGGCGGGCAGGTCATGAGTCATGACAAATAGGAAGTTTGGTAATTGTATACTTTAATAATGGCACGTAATTCACAGGCTTTGAAATCTCAGTTCCATCTTTGCATTTATCCTTATTAGCTCAGTAGTACTTCGTCAGATTTCTTTTAAAATCAAGATCTCAAAAGGTCACTGAATCGTTTCATTTGAAATTTTTAAAACTTTGAGGTTTGTTCAAGAAAGATGAATTACGTAATTACAAATAATTTATAGTTAAGGCTTTTTATGCATACTAAACCAGCTGGCGCACTCTACAGTTTAATTGAGGTTATTCGAGTTGTTATAGCTTGCATTTCGCTCCTGTAAATGTTGATAAAAAAGGCATATAGCTGGCATGCACTGAAGTACATCAATTACAATACCGACCTTAAAAAGTACTTAACTCAACGGGGCAAAAGTTAATAACAACAAAACTAGAAAAAAACATTGATAAATGCAAATGGCACTAAATTGCGTTTGACTAAACCCATTTGGTGCTGGAAGAAAGATATCTTAATAGATAGGGCTTTTACCTTGAAACCTCTAATGTCGTCGTTGGCACGCAATGCCATTGATTGGTCAATCTTTTGTCAGTTTCTTATTTTTGAAAATTGTGCTTATTCAGATATGTTAAGGTCCCACCCACAAATTGCAGGTGTTTACTCTAAGAGATAAACAATAAGCAACTGATGCATAGTTCAAGGTTAAATCTGCTTAAAAACAAAAAAAAATAAAAATCTTCAGTTTAAACCTTTATCATTTGTTTTTCATTAACGGCTATTTCTAAATGAGAGCTATAATCCATGCTTATCATTTTGTAGTCTTTGTAGTCAGAAAAACTTCACCGATCTATATCATACGTGAGACTCCTAAAAGCTTATTATGAACTTCAATCGTGTTTGAATAAAGGCTATCTTTTCTAAATTTTAATGTAAATAGGCGTACTTCACGATAGCCGCCATGTTTGTTTCCACAAAGCAATATATAGCAGGTAAGGTAAGAACTAATTCGCCCGAATATTGTTTTTAAATTTAATTTCTGACAAGTTCTTCCGGCCTAGCTATACTATGCTTCAATTATTTTTTCTACGTTTTAGGAAATTTTTGTGTTTTTTTTTAACTTAACGACTTGCACAGTATAGCAAGTGAAGATTTTAAATAACTATTCGCTGAGATATTAAAAACTGGTTCATTGAATGACATAATTCAAGACATTTCACTGGCATAGTCATCATGGTATGAGAGCAATTAAATCATGCTCTACAAATATGGTTGGCGAACGCGTAATTTTGGGGGGGGGCGTTTGAATTTTTATTTACATTATTTTTCTAAATTTTGTGGGCGTTTGTAGTCAAACAATTATTCTACTAGCCTTTGTTGGATTTTAGATGCCAACACCCCGTTGACTGTCTATCATTTCATATAATTTGCGCTTTCGTGGAATTATTATTTTTAAAAATGAACCAACACAGCGGAATCAATATTCCATAATTAGGTAGGGACGAGTCGCTTTTTCGCAAAACCACCTTCGTTTCAAGTTTGTTTCCTCGGCTGTCGCATGGCTAATTTACATATGAAAACCATCAATAATAGTGTCACCAAAAACTTAAAAAAAACTTCGTGTATAATACATTACACTTTTACCATTTTTTTTATCGCCTTCTGACGTTTTTGTAAACTAAAATTCATTTAAAGTGTAGGGTACTCGCACCGGATTAAACAGCTTCCGTTTATCCTAAATAGACCTGAAGATAATTGTCCCTTGTGGCAGGAAAATTTTTGCGTGTTCTAACTTTTGTGATTTTTTTGGCGCGCAATGCGCAGAAAAAAAGTTCACCCAAAAATATTTTCCGCAACCTCATTTCACATCTAATTATTCTACATTAAGTCCCTTGGGAACCGTCGCGTGAGCCTACACAGCACTTGGGTTAGCCTGTGTAGTACTCCAATTGGCCTAATTAAATAGTTTTCCTATTTAATGGCCTGGATAGCGCTTGGAGAGGTTCGAATCAAACTGTTCCAAAAGCTAAGTTCTGCATATGCATGCGGATACGGACCCCGTGGTCAAAATGAAAGACAAGGCCCTTTGGTTTTAACACTTTCCTTCCAGCCTAGATAACAACCAAAAGAGCACCTTCGGTAAGCCTCAATAGCGTCACGGTTAGCCTGAGTAGTATTTTGGCCTTAATTGTGTTCCGGTTCAACTTATGACAATAGCGCTCTGGTTAGCCTAAGTTGGACCCTTTAAGGTTAACCATCAATAATGGCAATGGTAAGGCAGAATATAATTGAAGAGCCATCAACTAATGACTCATGGATTTGTTTGTCTTATGCATACCCTGGTCTTTTGAAAATTTCCTCCGGCGACCACGGCTTTTCTCCTTTCATATTTTCAAATTACCATTCTATTTGCAGAGAAAACCTATGCAATAACCAATATTCCTCTTTTCTCTCTTGCTTGAATCAAGTAGAGATAACTTGGAGCAAGTTATGAAGATGGATCGAACTTATGCTCCATACGATTCCAAATATAATCTGTTCGACCGATTCCGATCATTATTTTCTGAACAGAAAATTGCGGAAAATTTGCCGAATACCAAATAAGGCAACTAACGAAAATCCAAAGATTATGGTGATTAGGAAACAAAATCTGCAAAATGTTTTAGAATTCCATTGTCCAATCACGAAACAGAAAACTGCAGGTTCAACCCTTTCATTCCCGGAGTTCTTCCAAGAAAAAGGCATTATTCAGACGTCTTTTACGTTCTTAGGTCTATTGTAAGCTAAAATAGCCCCAAATCACTCAAACGGCCTTTGGAATGAAAAATGCGTTCTTGCTTTTCACAAAAACCATGTTCAACAGCTTTTTTGCAGGTGCATGCGCACTACCACTTTAGACTTTTCGGCAGTTTTATAGTAGAATTTACTGTAGTTTTATGGGGGAGTAAAACGCTAAATAAACTATGCGTTTTGTTTCGTTTCGCCAATACTTGCAAGCCACTCTTTAACGCTATTTTTCTAGACCGATGTTAGCAATTATTGCGAAGAAAGAAAACATAAAACTTTTAGTTTTTATATAAGAATATCAAGAATTTTAAGTAGCAACTTTTGCAATTTAGGGACCGTTCATTTTTATGAGAGACGGGGGACTGATGGGATTTGGGAAGCACCATTGAAAACCGCATGGTCTCCTTTAGCTTACAAAATTGTTTTTACATGCCTCTGCCCTTCTTCTAGCGGTCACTTTTTGGAATGAACCCTCCCCCACCTCCCCGCCCCGCAAAAATATTGAACAAGCAATAGTTAGATGTTAAATTTTTTAATATTTTCTATCACCCTAGGTGTGTGGTATTTGGCCTCTCATTGGCATGTTCCTCATCTGAATTGATGAATGCAAGAATGACATAATTTAAGTCATCTTCTCCCCCCAGAGTCAATGGCATCACTGTCGTACTCATCATTGCCACTTTCATCTGTTTCACTCCTGTCAGCACTTAGCCCGTTGTCATTTTGTGTCAATATCACAGCATTTCGTAGTATTCGGCCAGCTCTGAGAGAACTCTTCTGCTGCAAGCATCAATGTCTTACAATTGCCTTCACTTGTTCACTCTTGCTGCTTTTCAAATGCTGCTTCAGCCCCATCGTGGTTCAAGTACTTGTTTAATTCTGAAACACGTAGCTTTTTAAGCTTGGTTACATCTTCCAACAGGTCAGTCCAAGGATAATCCTTGTCTGATTTAACTTTTGCCTCCCTACTTTCCTTTGCCTTTTCTGCTACGCTAATTCCAGCACTTCAGGTTGCTGACGATAATCTACCCCAAACTTTGATATGACAATAAACTTATCTGCAAAAAGACCTGCCACTCCCAAGCTCTTTGTTTGCTTGCACCCTTGGCTGCCAGTCACCTGGAACACGCCCTTCTGGTAGGATAGGTTGTGGTATTTCGGAAGGCAACAAGGGTCAGGAACTGGTATGGAGTATTTTTATATGGGTGCCGGGTCCAGTCCATTCACAACCAACCTCGTTGTTTCGTTGTTATGTCGCACAGCTCTTCGAATATAAGGAAGGCAGAGACGCTGAAGAGTATACTCTGACAGGAAGCATTGCTGTTTTCTGCAGCAGTGGTGAAAGAGACTCTAACAGCAGAGAACTCGACGACAGCGAACATGAATATGAGTGCCGGAGAAAGTTGCATTTGAAAATAACAGTGTTACGTTTAATTTCTCTCCCGTAGCTGCAAATTCTTTTTGTCACCAAACTTTTTTTAAAACAGAAGGAACGTTTGTAATAAATTTGTACTTGTGCCTTCTACGTTTGTTCTATAGCAAAACATTATGCCATTTCAAAGTTTTACTAAAATACTTCGCGGGACCCCTCCTTTTTTCCTTTATTGTTTTGGGATGGCCCCCATGCCCCTCTACAATCTCACCGCCCACCCCCCCCCCAATACCTCATAAAAAAATGAAAGGCCCCTCAGGTAGCATCTCTTCGGATTTTGGGCAATTTTTGAGCAACGTTTTGGTATTCCAGTGAGCAACTTTCCAGTATTTTACGAGCACATTCAGGACAGGCCTATCCTCGTCCGTGCAAGAGGCTCAAGAAAGCCATTAGTCCTTTCAGTAGTCCTAGCTTGGAAACAAACGTTTACATACAAGCTAATACAATAAATCCAGTCAGAGCGTCAGGTGAATCACCTATATGGTTAACTTGGTCAAGTGGTTAGCGCGGGAAAAATACGTGTGAAACGTCACGTGGACTTGGTCTTGCAAATGATTGGCCAAATCAACTTTACTGGCCGACAAGAATGAAATCTATTACACTTCTTCCCGCTCACTCCCAAGAGTGGCACAAATGGTATTACAATCTCAATATTTGGTCAATTTTTATAAAAATTGAACAATAAATTGGTCTTGGACAGATCATACCCCCTACTACTGGAGATTTGATTAACCACCTCTACAACTTTTGCAACTTTTTCCTCTTATAGTTTTAAGGTCAAATTTATTTCTGACAATAACTCTCACATCAAGAACTGAAAATTGAGCTATAGTTAAGGGGAATACCCCGGCCCACTCTAGGCAGAGTAAGACATTTTTCTCAAAGTTTTTCTTTTTTCGTTTTGAATGCTTTTCAATTCTTACCGAGGCTTCTTCTATGGCCGTTGGCGCGGTTTCAGTGGTATCCCACACAAAAAGTCTTTCAAACGGTATATTATGTGTGGTCTTTGGGTCTAAAGTTACTGTTTTGCAAAAAATGTGGTTTTTCACATGGGTGAAAGGGTTAAAGGAATTTTGATAAGATTTCTTTTCTCTTTCAGGACGAGAACAAGGATAGGACGATATTAGACTGTCAAAAGATCAGATAAAGCCGCCAATCTCCGCTTGTGCTTATTGAAGGTCTCTTGTAGAAACCTCAAAGCGAGGAAACGGATGTGCCGCAAACCCTCATATCTACCGCAATTTGTCGTTTCGGTAAATAATCTTCCGGCCTCGTGTTGATGCATTAATTGAGGAGCTTCTGAAAGAATCTGAGAGCCTCTGTGGTGGTTTTTAAATTCATTCATTATGTTTCATCGCTCTACACTGATCTACTTCAGTGCTTAACTGCTGAAAAGCAACGCCGCGATGTTAATAATTATACCCAACCGGGGTTATTCGAAAGCAGGTTAACGCTAACCCAGAATTAAAAGTTAACCGAAGTATTGATTTTTCTTATGATAAAAGTGCTATTCACTGCTTATGTGGTTTTAAAACTGCATCGACTGACTATCAGAAATTTTTTTAGCGTCACTAAACTGATGACGTCACAAGTGGTACAAATTGCACGACCATTAACTGGACGTATATGTCCAGTTAGGGCTCAAAGGGTTAAGACAAAAACCCAAGATCCGTTTGTTGCGCTAGTCTATGCTGCTTCCAGCTTTTTACGGGTGACAGAAGCTCTAAATGCTGGAAAAAAGACCTATTTGCGAAAACTTTGGTTTTTTGTTAATCGGACTTTGAACAACCCGGCCCAGGCTGTTAAACTGAGGTTTCAATATTCACTGGAGTGGCTTATTAGGGCAGACGTGAGAGCTTAGTCAGGGCAATCATGAAAAATCCTGTTTACCTCAGTAAAAGGAAGACTATTTACTAGGGTATTTTCCCACAAATACTGGAATTAATAAACCACTGGTTTTGAACTCTAACTTATTTGCACAAAATGATTCCCTTGAGGGAGGGCATTAAAATATCCTGTATTTTTGTGATCGGTTCCAGCGATCTTTATTTGGAAAATAAGAATTGATGGACGCGGATGCTTCAGCGAGTGTTCTCTACTCCTGTCGATATTTGTAGGCCTTGCGACTTCCTCCTAAGCAAGACCTGAAGTTCTAGATCCTGAGGTTTTTCCGCTACAGTTCTCCTCCACGTGGATTTAGGACAGCCTCTTTCCCTTTTACCTTGTTGTGACCATGAGCGACTTTAGAGATTTTAAGGAGTTTCCTACGGAGCGCGTGACCGATACCAGGCGTTAATAATATCCAAAACAAACCTTTGGCTTCCCCTTTTTACTCGATAACAATTACTCACGTCCGCGACTCAAAATTCAAACAAGAGTCAAACAAGCTGGGTAGTCTCTGCACCGATATTTATAAATGGTTCCTGATGTAATAGGGCGCTTAATACTTTATTCACCTGTAGGCGTTATAACTGGAATCATTACTCAAGGGATAATGTATCTATTTTAATCCCCACCCACCCATTTAGAATTAGCATCATCCTCTGATGCCGGGCTCCTCCCTAACCCGAAATACTCCGCCCCCCCACGCAGATCAGAGAGGTGACGAGCTGCATCACGCATGAACTTCATCTCACCCTACCCTGGGCGGGCTTTAAAATGTTTTTTCAACTTTGCTAAATGATTGAACAAACGTTCACTGAAAAAAAATTACAATTCCTTATTCTTACGAATTCTCATCCTTTAAATCGGATTTTCAAAAGAAGTTGTGATCAGGATTGGATTCGAGGAAATGATACTAGATGAAACATATTGATACAATTATAAAAGTAACGCAATTTGAAATTTTTAGAAAGAGGTGTAAAAGTTACTGAATAAAACCCAATGGAATAATTACCCATTTTGAAAAATTGCCGCAAATTACAAACGTGCCTCAAAATACATGAATGCATACTTCGCCGGTCCGTTGCGTGTTCGAGTGTGGAGCGAGTTCATCTAGAGACTTATCTTTAGCGGGGGACTCAAACGGGATCCGATTTATTGCGACTTCCAGTAATCCCTCTTTATAATGTAAGGCAATTCTTGACTTTTCAAGCTCCTTTGAAGGCTAATTTCTGCATGTCAAAAATCTCGGGTGAAAATCATGCCCTATCTCTCCGCTAAAAATATCATATCATGTTTTGTTGTGATAAAACCACTTTGTCACGCTGCAAGGCTAAATCAGGTCAATCAGGTATGAGTGATATAATTCCATTGCAGTCTTACTCCGATAAATATAAAGCTTTTCCAATCCATTTTACCAATTCTGATTCATTTCGGTTGATTATTAACTACTCGGTGTTCCTCTACCCAGACTATTACGTTCAGTTTTTTCTGCATTTGAAGTCAATTTTCCACGCCGCCAAACGTTTTTCTTGAAATATTGTGACATGCCTCCTAAAAATGCACTTAAAGCTGATAAGAAAAGCTAAGAAACGAGAAGCTTATTTTAAATAACAAAGCTCTTTAAAAAAAATCGTAGACGGCAGTCAGACCCGATGTCCTCTCTCATGTCCTGTTTTGAAGTGGAATTAATGCATGTCACGTAGTGAAGCAGGGTCGAGCACTAGTATCTATTATTTTAATCTCTGCTGATTTGCCTTTGATTCGATGGGGAAGTAAGATTGTTTATCAAAACAGATCATGTATAAATTGGCATTCGTTCGCTTCATTAGCTGATAATGTGGCACCTTAGATCTTTTACAGAGGAGTACAGCTACATTCTACAACCGCCAGACAAGAAATAATTGTGTCAATTCGCAAATACCTTTGCGATTCAATTAGTGATCACCGTCGCGTTTTGGCTTTTATTTCAACTTCCGGTGTTTTCGTTACACCGGAAATCCATCTGATTCGCACCCTCTTTCTCTATCCCACAATGCATCACGCTCTTTTGTCAGCCATCTTGCTCTTCTTCATTCTCAAAACAACTACAATTAGCTTGTATCTACTTGTTTCCCAGCGGGTTCTTTTGATAATAATTTACACTGGAATCTTCCTCAGTTGTGATACATCAACAAAAAGGAGAAACAGACTAACATAAGGGCATAATTTCAAGTGAAGAGCCTACCTGCGTTGTATGTGCTATAAACTATAGCTAGTGTCATCGAAGGAAAACGGAAATAAGCAACAGTGTTCCTACAGAGTCCCGACAAGTAAATGTCTACCAACAAGATTTGGCCAGAAGTCACGCTCTGTTGTGGCTGTTGATGTGCTGTTGTTGTTTAAAAAATGGCAGGGAATCTCGGTGACTATTGAAGAACTGAAAATGTCCCGGAATTCTAGCAAGAGGAACAGTTCCAATCGTGGCTCTACGGGCTCTGACATCGCTCGATCTACTTTAAAAGTTTTCCTCTCAAATGGTGACTCCAGATCTGTCAAATGCGGCGAAGCAACGGATGTTAAGGTGGGTAGAATCTTTTTGCTATTCACCTCGTCTTGTCGTGGCAATATTTTCCTCCAATTTATGTAGCGATTTTACCATTTTAATCGCTCGAAAACTCTCCAGGAATTTTTGGTGGGGTTTGGAAATTCAATTGGAACCCGGTGAGAGCTTGACGAACCATACGTTATCATCTCAGCGGCTATTTTTTTCCAATTAATTTTTATTCCACGTTAACTTTTCTTAGAATATTTTCCAGGTTTTTCTCATTTTTCGTGCCGATATAGATATATTCTTGGGCTAAGAATGCGGTACAGTTGTGCTGTTGGTTTGATATTTCCGATTTATATCTGCTTTGCACTACAATTGAAAGTAGTGATTTGGAGTTAGGACATCAGGAATAGTTATTAACTTATTTGGCCCCATCTCTAGTTTATACCACCATTTCAAGGTGTAGACACTTACCTATACTTCATTTATTAAAAATTTTGATTTTCTATTGCGTAGTCATGCGAAGTAAGACCGACAATCACACGAAAAGTTCCAAAAATTGTAAAGCTTTCGAGTTAAAACTTTATCGCGATGCAAAACAAGTAGAAGATTTATTTCGGTTTCAAGAAACTTGCGACATCAACAAAATTTTAAAATGTCAGCGATTTATTAATGTCGAGGTTTAAATTTCGTTAAGCTTGCACTCTTTTTGTTCGCGAGTTTTAGCAATAAATAATATTGTTTGGCATTCACACGAGTAATAAATAATATTGCTGAAAATAACATTTACCCTGAAACGTCTTGAGTATCTCTACTTCTTTCGTTTATCTAATGTGTCATGCTCTTAGATTTAAGTATTATTTATCAGCAGGTCCGATGGTGCAAAAAATGTTTCATCTGATCCACATGCAAATGATTTTAATTAGCATGTTTGGCAATTAGTTGATGACTTTCTTTTGATCTACTAATAAGAGCCCTTTAATTACATTTGTTGGTTAAAAAGCTGTGTTTACTATTCCATGAAAAGTAATCCTTTTAATTCCAAATACCAAGCAGCAAATCTGATCTTTGCAGATTTGCTTTGCAAGGAAGTAGAAGAGCTCAAAAAATGTGTACAAATTGTTGCCTGCTCCTGTTTTCTAATGGCTTGTATATATTGAAATATGAATTTCTCAATGGATAATCAAGTTATTGGTCTTGGCCCCTCAAGTTGCATGTAGAGTGTGTTATTGAGATTAATTCAAAATTATGTATCCCTATTATGAAAGCAGATCTAAATTACCCGAGTGAAACAATCTGTTGTTTCATGTCATTGGTTTGTGTACTTGTAAGAATACAATCAAAGCCCAGAACATGTTTCAATCATGGGGAAGATATTACATCCTTCATCACATTTTCTAGATTTTAGGGAGAACCATCTGTTGATAATTAAGAATTAAAAGGTATTGAAAGAGTTTGTTGATGACTACACAATGTATTTGTTCAGAGGGATAAATTATGTCCAATGGGTGCAGAACTGACATGTAGTTCATAGGGTCCTTCTCCAGAGTATTTGATATAGCTACCATTGTTATGAAGTGTCATTGACTGGGATCCTATCCAGGCTAAGGGTGGAGAGGGTCAGCGGGGATGTCACTAAAGGCTGGGTGCCAGCTTAGTTGTTGTATTAGCTTAAAGAGGACTTCAATCCAGTGGTAATTTCACATTAAAACAAACACTTCGGCGACCTTCAGAGCTGCTGCTTGTTAACCTCCTGAGTGCCTATATGACCTACATGTACTCAGTATGTCATGATTTTTGAGGTGCTGAATATGTCAAGATTTTAAGACATTTAGTCAAACTCCTGGCACACCAGAAACAACTGTTATCAGCATCTGACATTCATAGGTTTTTCAAGAGACTCTTGGTTTTCTGATTGCTGTAACATCATGGATATCAAATTACGTTAACCTCAGTAAAATTGACAACGTTGGTGAGACACTTTTATGACCTTCTAGAAAATGTGCACACAGCTATATTTTGAGTGAAAAAGCATTTGACATTTTTTTGCTAAACAGCCATTTTCAATGAAAATTGTATGGCACACAGCATACACAGTGGCTTGGCACTCAAGGGTTAAAGATTGGTTTAGTGTGATTAGTGCATAAGCTGGTAAATTTGTCGATTATTACAGGGAATTGTTCATTTGGTGATTGGTAGCCTTGGTGCCGATCCAATAACCACTGGAGACTACTATGGAATTAAGCTGGAACATGTCAATACAAATGAATCATTCTGGCTTAACAGCAAAGTTACAATGGGTGAAGTACGAGGAAAACATGAGGCTCTTTACCCTGCTGATGAGTGGAAGTAAGTAGAAAACCTTTGTTGCAACTTATTCATTTGACCTCATAAGACTGAGACAAACTTCGAGGTGGTTTCAGAATATGTGTCAGCACCCCAGAGTTCCTTTTTCAATGTTGGAAAATGGTAAAACTGCAACTGTTTTTCCAATTTTGTACAGGTATAGGACAGGGTAAAAATAAAATGTTAAAATGTTTGCTCTCTTTTACTTCCTTGTTCAGGTATCAACTAAGAGTGAGGTACTTTCCAAAGGATTTGAAAGAGCTCTACACTAGAGATAAAGTTACTTTCTTTTATTTATTTGATCAGGTAAAAGAAAGTCTGATTATTTAGATTATGAGACTGTAGAAATGGAGGGTTGTTTCTGTCTGGTTATAGTCTGATTTTGGTCCTCTCTCTGTCCTGCAATGCTATGCTATCAGTAGAGAGGGTCAAGGGTCCAGATAAGTTTTCAGGTTAGTGTGTCAAAGAGGAATTCCAAGGGAGTCAACGCCAACTGCACCCACCAAATCATTATAATTTTTCTATTAATTTGTTTGGTCATGTAGCTGGTCTTGTCTGGTTTTTGATCTGAGACCCCTCACTAAGCAGGACCACTGAGAGTCCCTCTCAACTGAAAACATTGCATTGCACGACACAGAGAAATTGGACTAGCTGGGTAATAAATCAATGTGTCAATCTTTTCAAGCTCTGGCATGAAACTGTTTATAACATTCTTTTCTGACTGCCAGAATGAACATAATTTCTTAAAGTTGGTTAGTTCATCAAGATACAAAAATTATTTTTAATATCAGTTTATGTTATAGTTAGTCTATTAGCAATACATATATTAACAGTTTACCGATACTCCCAAGGCTTCTATTCACTAAAAGGTTTGTTTGTTTTGTTTTGTTTGTTTAGGTGAAGAATGACTACCTTCAACACAACAGTGAGAAAGCTGATGAGGATACGGCCTTCAGACTTGGGGTTTTGGAAATGAGGTGAAGAGAAAATTATATTTAACACTTAACTATAAGTCAGAATTATTTACAGTTTACCTAGCCTGTTGTGACACTGATTTTGCCTGTGTGCTTTGACCAAGTGGAGGAACATTTTTCTTATTAAGTTAAGTTCAAGAAGTTTTCTCTACCTTTGAACATTAATAAAGCTCCTGGTCATCATGTTGAATTTTTGTGTTTGATGATGATAGATCATTTGCTGGTAAAACAATGTGTACTACATGTAATTACTACCAACTGTTAATATTTTCTTGATGCTTTCTAGGAGGTACTTCAAGGATATGCCTCAAATTGCACTTGATAAGAAGTCAAACTTTGAGTACATTGAGTAAGTTTTGTCTTTCTAAACAAGTGAGTTCTTTCTTTCTCTTTGATTGTGCGGACAATCTCTGTGATTGTGCGGACAAAGTGTAATGGGTAGTGTTGACAATGTTGTGTCAAATGAACTAATTAATCAGTCCTTTACAGTCCTTTCTTTGGTGAGCATTTTTTTTTTTTGTAGAGTGACTTGTAACTGTTAGTGTTACTTTTGTGGTAAAATGTAGTTTATATACATTGTACATCAATATTGGTTGTTTACAATTTGAAATACAGGAAAGAAGTTGGCTTGACCAAATTCATTCCAAAGGCTGTATTGGAAAATATGAAGGTGAGGTTATGTTCTACAGATACAGTATAACTAGTGTAAGGAGATACTGTTGTGTTGGCGATCTAAAATATTCCTCAGAAGTAAACCATATAAAAAGTTTCCTCATGTCTCTAAATATGCAATCCTCTTGCCAACTTTACCCACTCCTCCAGTTGCATTAATCACCAATTCATAAGAGCACCTTTTCTCATACTGTAAGTTGAATGGATAAATTGAATTATTGCTTTCGAAAACCAGTCGGAATGCAATTATGACCTTCATTGCTTCAAGCATCAGAGCTGTGAAGCCCTGGTCTGGCTAATATCATCCCAAAGTGCTTAAAACATGTTTCTGCTATTAAGACTCTAACGACAGATGCCTTCTTGTGGAATCCTGCCTGCCTTGCCTTCAATTAATTTACTAATTTTTTTTTCATTGTAGTCCAAGCATTTACGGAAAACTATTCATGCATATTTCAAACAATATGCATCTTTGAGCGAGGTGGAGTGCTGTTATACCTTTTTCGAGATTCTTTCCAAACTTCACCGGTTTGAACTGGAGTCTTTCAGGTGCTCTCTTGGGGTGAGTAAACATGTCGATTCTGTCAGTCACAGTTTGCAATTACATGTATATGGTAGCTAGAGGAATTTTAACAAGCTGATGTGATATATCTCTCTCTCTCTCTAAAGAAGCTCAATCATAGTATTTTGAGTTACTTTGACCATGTACAAAATTACTTTTAAACTGAAGAAAAAATTAAGATAACAGTTAACAATAATTAAAAAACACTTAATAAGAGATAGCAAATGAACCATTAAGTAACAAGGATGGTCAAGGATGAGGAAGGTTGACACATATTGCAAACGACGAACTTGAAAAATTTAGGCTAAACATTTCAAAATGTGCCAGCTGTGATGTAGTTCCTTTAATGTAAAAAAACAAACACTAGAAAACAGTGAAATGTGTGCTATACGTTTGTATAATAACTCATCGTTTTGTAATTCAACAATGTGGAAGTGATTTTCAAATGAAGTACATATATACTAGCATTAAATTCAGGTAATAAATAGCAGTTCTCTAAAAACATCCAGTATGTTTGATTCATGTAATATTTCTTTTCCTCCAGACTGGTTGGACAATTGCTGTTGATGTGGTTATTGGACCAAAAGATGGAATCAGTTACAGAGCTGAGCGTGGATCGCTTGTGAGTACATGTCCTTAGAGAGGTTTCAAATTGAATGTTACAAAACCAAAACCAAATTAGTCATGTCAACATGTCAGCCTTTGACATCATTAGCAGAAAAGTATGTGAAATTGTAGGGGACAATGGCTCTAATTTTAAGTCCAACCTTTGTCACTATAGCTCTGTTGGGTCTTAAGCAACTGATAATCATAGTGCATTTAGTTGACACTCAGTGTGAAATTGCTTTTGATTTTACCTCAGATTGGATGAAAGGGGGTAGAGTTTTTTGAGCTTATCATGTAGTGTAGTGATGCACAACCAATTACTTTTTAACTCTCAAGTGAAAACCCATATTTACCTACCTGTAAATACGAACTGAAAACATATCTCATATGTCCTTTATATTGACAGTGCATTTGTTTCATTGCAGATAACTCACATGGCTGATTTCCATCAAATAACTTCCATTTCAATCACAAGAATACCACTCATCACAGCCTCTCCCCAGACTGATAAACAAAAAGCGACTGTCAGTTTGAAAGTGCTTGGAGCTTCCGAGGTTTGTTAACAGTGCATTTTGGCAGGGTGCAAAGAAACCAGTTTTGCCCTTCACACAAGCTTAAATATGATGTACTAGTCTAAGAAAAAAAACCCAAAAGTTCATCTCTTACAGTATTTCTGTTATTACAATTTCATCCAAAATCTTCCGTAAAAACCTCCCTTGCCTAATGGACAAGTGATGAGGAGAATCCACTTGTTCAACTGGAAAATCCCCTTCTCCCATGGTATCAGACATGACTTTCTTTACCCGGTGATTAGTAAACAGGAGATCACCAACATGTGTTTTTGTTTCATCTTTTTCCTTGCAGCCCCTTGTGTTCACGACTTTCTCACTAGCCAAGGCAGAGGAAATGGCTGATTTGATTGACGGGTACTGCATGCTCTTCAGTGGAAACAAGCATTCATTGGTTTTCAAGAAACTAGGTATGGCAAAGCTTCTTTTCTGTGCAGTTGTTGTCATAGAGGGTAGGGAAAATAATTGAAATCCAATTGCTCAGTGGGCCTGTAAATGTCATTTTGCACTTACCCAGGACCACTGGATTTCGAGTCCAGTTCCCTAACCACTCAGCCACTTGGCCAAGCTGCCTCCTTGCCTCCCTCTACCTAAGTATAACTTGCCAAGATGGCCACCAATATGGTGACTTGACAACTAAAAATGAGAAGAAAGTATGCTTTAATTGATTTTATATTAATCCCTATTTGTTTTGCTCATTTTGCAGTCTTAATTTTCTCACCCAAATTATATATCAAACTGGCATTTTCACTTAGACTCTCAAACGGACTACTTTCAGAGACAATTTCATTTTCCCAGGGGGCCAACAAACTTCTAATTTAATAAATCTAAGAGCAAAATTGCACCTGAATCTGATTCCTTCCCTGCCTTAAGCAGTTGACTACAGTGTTTAACACAGTGCTCAAGATTACAATTTCAATCCTGGGTTATTTGGAAGAGACTAGATAATAATTTACAATTGTCTACTTATTGTTTTGTAGATGTTGAAAGATCACTTCCTTCCATCCCAATTCCACCTTCTCCACCAACTGAGCTCAAAAACAGGTAACTGCTAGTTTACAGTTTACATGACTGTGGCTTTACATTTAATTTTTAAAGTAACTTCAAATCAACATCAAAACAATATTCACCTAATGTACCTAACATATATTGAATTTTGTTCCCCTTTTTCAGCCCTCCAATTTTTTCACCGACATTAAAACAGAACACCTCTACACTGGGAAATGGTTTTAGGGAGAAGAAAAACTCTGTCAGCTCTCCAGTACAGAGAAAAAATGGAGGTATTTTTTTCAGTTTACTGTCAGTAGTTTTCCATTCATGACAGTGCTATTCAAAAGCAAAATGAAAGTCTGTTATAGAGTCCTAAAGTGTGACGTCACGTTGCCATGACGCTCAAATTTTCAGTTCTAAACAAACGCCAGAATCACAATCGCGTCGGTCACGTAATCTTCTTTCGAAAGGTCAAGACCCTGTAATTATCCCACAAAAGACGTATAAGAGAGAAACAATACACGAAGGAGATCGTAT
>Ga0126337_10000740_pt1 | contig 17891 bp, 11 predicted proteins | sample DipCmetagenome_FD_92527 | JGI IMG/M metagenome (GOLD analysis project Ga0126337, IMG submission 92527) | Coral microbial communities from La Bocana,Puerto Morelos, Mexico - Diploria C A metagenome | ecosystem: Host-associated > Invertebrates > Cnidaria > Coral | place: La Bocana,Puerto Morelos... | reverse complement strand
GGGGTATTTGGGATAAATACCGCGAGTGATATTTCAAAATTCACCAAAATATCACGAGCCGCCGCGGCGAGTGATATTTGGGGAGTTTTGAAATATCAGGAGCCGGTATTTATCCCAAATACCTCGAAGAAACCGTGCTATGTTTTGTTTATACTACAAGGCAAAAGAAATTTCGCATTTCATATAACACAAGAACACATATTTTTATTTAGTCACGCACAGTTGATTGGCTTTACAACAACACGTGACTGGCTGTAATTTTTGCATGTAAGTATTTCAAATTTGGCTTAAATACTACTGGTCTTAGCCAATCACATTTCAGAAATTTCTTAGTCTGTACTATAATGTAAGAAATACCCAAGTTCATCACCCAGTAATTTTACCTGTACTTAAGTTAGAGTACAAGTGTTTATTACAATAACATTTAAATGCTATTACAATTTTCATTCATTCCATATGAAGTTTAGTTTTAAAGATGCTTTTAAATTTTTCTTTCAGGTAAAAAGCACAGTATTAACAGCAGTTTTTGCTATAGTACAGATCTTTTCCCTAATATGGTGAGTTGTTTTTCACTCAGTTGGAAAAAGGATCTCTGTGGTAAATAAAATTTATGAGTATTCTATCCATTTACATATGTAAATATTAGAATCTAGCATGGAGTACAATGGTTGTTTATTATTAATGTAATTGAAATTGTTACTTATGTAGCATAGACATGGAATGTGTGCAGAGGCTTATGATGTATAGCCCTTTGTACACATTCAGTGCCTATGTTACAGGTAATGAGAGTTGCGCTGTTGCTAAATGTAAATTTTAAGACTGTGCTACATTTCTAAATTTACATGTAATAGCCAATATAACAAGAAAGTTTTTTTTTATCCCACATATTTTTAAGCCACTGTATTCCTTTCAAAGGGAGGGAAAATTTGTATGTGCTGTGGTTCAATGTTCAGGACATACATATACAATCAATGAAATTGATTATTGAAAAATTAATCAATCAACAGATGCTGATCAATTTCCTGTTAGATAATTGGCATTGAATGCAGTCAGTCAATTGATGACCAATCCATAATCACTTGAAGTCGTCACAAATCTAATTAGTGGTCACTAATGTGTGTTAACAATGCAGACTCTCCTCTTGAATTTTGATTGCAATACAAAAAGGCTTTAACTAGGCTTTTCTTGAGTGCATCTTTAAGAGATTTCTGTCTTGTATGATATAGTAGCTGAAGGTTTTGTATAGGTGGTGTTGAGCAGCAATGATCCAGTCATTCATAGTAGTCTTTCTAAGGTCATGCACTGATGGATGGAAGTCAACGTAACAAAGATGAATATGTATAATTTAGCTGGAATGATATATTTTATCTATTTCTCTTCTCTCTCACCAGTTACTCGCCCCGGTGTCTGGGAAGAAAAATAAGTTTATAAGCTTTTGTGAATGTTCCCCCGATAATCATACCCAATTTCAGACCAAAATTTTCAAAATCTATACCCGATTTCAGACCAAAACGGCTCAAAAACCATACCCTTTGGGGCGGCACATACCTATATACCTGATATAGGGGAGTACCCCCCCCCCCCGGGTGTTGGTACTCCATGGTGTGGTGAACAGTGTCCTCTGGAGGACAGAAAAAAGCTTCATGAATATTGGTATTCAGAGGACATTTTCATTAAACTTGCTTTGAGGTATTTTAGAAGATCATTGCCACAGATTGCATGGCTTCTGCTGAACTGTCAGTTTTGATCCTTCACAAATCTCTCCAGCAGCCGTTTTAGGCATGACTATGTTAGTTTTGGTGTTTTCCAAGCTGTTGAGAGGTGTTTGAAAATCATTTCCCTGTGTTTTCCAGGAAGGTAAAAAGGTATCTCTTCTTTCCTACTGGAATATTTATTTGGTGATCTTGTTATACCAAGTAAGAATAAAAGTTGCTACTTTCCTGTTGGTCCTTTCTAAAACAAGTGGGCAAACACGAAAATGGAAAAACACACAAAGAAACAAAGAAGGAGCATTGTTTCTTGAGCGCACATACTGCTCTGACATTCAAAATTCTTGTTGATATTTCTGTTGTATTCTATTCTGTAGACGTTTTTTAGTAAGGTTAATAATTCTTGTTAAATATGACATGCGAGAGAGACCGTAGATATATTTTTAAGTAAACAAATAACTGATGTTATTTTTTTCCAAGCGGACACGGTAACGAATCCTACAATCTGATTGGTTCTTAGCGCGGTCCGGATTTTCCTTTCTCTGACCACACGCGGTCAAAGTAACGCTTGCGCGAGTTTTTTTTTCGTGAGTTTTTTTTCGTTTGAGAGCTTGGAAAAATGAATAAGTTATTTACAAGCTTAGGGTCGGTCCGTATAGTGAAAAACTGTGTCCTCGGACTTAAAATGCTGCCCTCGGCCTGCAGCCTTGGGCAGCATTTTCAAGACCTCGGCCACAGTTTTTCACTATACGGACCTCCCACCGTTATTTAATTCATCGATTCTCATTCCCATGAAAATATCAAACTGTACCAAGGGTAAAACAGTTAGGCTCAAAGACGAAATCCTTATATATATCTGTCATGTTAGCAGTAAGTAACTGAAGCCTTCTCTGTTTTTCTTCCAAGGTACTTTGTCAGTTATATTCCAGGTGGTACAACAGGCATGACGTTTTTTACAAAGCTTTTCTCATCTGCAGTCACAAAGACAGTTTCCAGCACGCTTCCTGTTTAACTGTGACAGTGCTCAGAAGTGGTTGATTTGATCTTACAACAAGGACGTTTTCCAGTTCTGTGATATGTTTTGTGGTCTTCGTGTGTTACATACTGGGAATCTGGGAAGGAGGTTGACAAGTACAATATTGTGAGACCTTCCTATTAAGCCTCGCAAGATGGTTGCCTAGGCTACAGGAAACTTTGCGAAATGTAAAGTGCGAGGGTTTTCTAACGGCCATGTACTGTACTGTACTGTATCTGTATGTCGGTACATGGATTAGCGATAACAACTGTGGCTATCAAAGGTCTTGGCTGATTCGAAATAATCTTTTGGAATGTTCGGCTTTCGGCCTTGACAATGCTTTGATGGATCATCTGTCGGTATCTTTCTTGTGTGCCAATGGTATCAATGTGGCAAGAATCAGCTATGCACTGATTCACAGATAAAACAGAGACCTCAAATTAACGTGTGCTGCATGCTTGCCACATGTAGTTATGTAGTGTCACTCGTTCAAGATATTATAACATATGCGTTAAGCAGGCATCAATCAAGGTAATTACTAGAATATAAATATTATATTATGTATGTAAAATGTTAGAGAGAGTGTTAAAGAAAAAATTATATTTATTGTGTATTGTCAAGAGGCAAAGTGCCTTATCTATAATATGAAGAACAGGATAATTCTCTTTTGTGTATAATATACATAATGGCACGCTGGAAGGGAGTGACTTTGACAGTTATGGAATTTGGAAGAATCCAGACACTCCCCTTCTCATTTCCACGCATAAGTCCTGACTTTTACATCAAATTACGCTACACTCGTTCCAACTTTTAAAACTCTACAGCGTTTGTATATTTCAAGCATAGATGACTGAAGTTTTTGTTGAACATTTAACAATTGATTCTTGTCTTCCATTTCTGGTGCATCATGGAGTTAAGATGCTCGCAGGAAGTTGGAGAGCATAAAAGAAATACGTGACTTGCTCCCGGCTCAAGGCATTAGTTCGCGGGATAACTAGTTCTTTTTGTGTAGGTTAATAGCACAGACAGCAGGACATTTTGATCAGACACAGTTTTCTCAAAGGATGGATAACACTGTCCAACTAATAGAGTAATCTGTTTTGATAATTCTTATCTGCTGGATAGTTGTTTTATCCGACCGACTGTACTACCCACTTTTGAACAACCATGGCTAAGGTAAACAGAGAGTTCAAGATAAAAATCAAAGACTATGCAAAGCAGTTATCCCGGGAATTGTAATGCAACATTACTTATCCAAGTTTAAAGTTTTAACTACACTATGCCGGTAAAAGACACAGTAGTGGTCACACTTCACTCGTTATTAATCTCGTCGGCAAAGTTCAGGCTCATTTATTAAGGGCTTCAACTTTATTGAAAGCATGAGTTATCAATTAAGCTCTTGATTTTGCCCTCAATAATCTTGCGATATTCTTCCAGTAAAGCGACACTGGTTTACTCCACGATGAAGTGAACATGGCCTCAAAGTCAAATGGCTTGAAAAATTCCAGACGATGGCTGAAAAGAAAGCACAAAGAAACGTCACATGACAAGGCTTTGTTCAAGCTCAGCTGGTTTACTTCGTTCTCCCATTCACCTCTCCTAACACGAGAGAGTTAAACTTTGCGGCAAAGTTTAATGCGCAAAAACCATGAAAATCTCGGAAACCTGGTTTGACATATTTAAGTCCAAGTGGCTCAAAGGGATTCGTGTAATACTGATTGCAACTCCTTGTAGGAAGAATGCGGTGAAATTATTTGCACAGATACCCCTGTTACCCAGCCCTAAGTATATTTTGTATCTTTTATGGTAGTTCTAAAATGACAAAAGTCTTATTTCTATTATCATAGTACATTGGAGAATAGGATTTGGAGTGTTTTAAACGTTCTGGACAAAGTGGCGAGTTTGCTTCGTAGAACAACATAAAATGGGTCATAAAGCAACTCACAAGTCGGGATTTTTGGTATCAGCTGATGCGGGGTACAGTGATTCATATCGCCTGTTGATCCCTGATCCGTGGATAGCGTATGCATTGATTTTGTGCACTCCAGGCGGGAAATAGTCCATGGGTATTTTAGCGGTTCCAGTCCATGAGCCGTTTGCTCGGTCAATCGTGGCCGTGTACTCTATGGGCAGTTTGTCCTGCAAATGGGAAATTAGCACATCTCAACCCAGATATGTTATGAGTAGTGTCAATGTAATGCAATACTGGTCTATTCAAATCATTACAGTATAAAATCATACCTTGAAAGGCTTTCTTACTCCATTCAACATTAGAAGCAGATGCTGTCCGTGTCTAACAAAGCAAGAAAATTAATATGTTTGGCAGTAATCCATATATATCCATTCATGTATATTTGAATTTTAATCAAATGCGTCAAATCAGTTTCCTAAGTAAGCAAAAATGTAGAGCCTTCCCAGCAATAAATATAACACTTACGGGCTTAACTCAATCTCAAGGTATTTTTCTCTCTTTCCAAGGAAAAACACCTCGGCAACTGAAATCCAAGAATCAGTATGGTGTCAGTAAAGTAGCAATACTGTATAAGCATGGTGTACGTACGTAAGTAAGTAAGTAAGTAAGACTTTACTTCAAGAGGGTAACACTTGACAGTAATAAAACCGATAAACTTGTGGCCCTCAGAAAGAAAAAAGAAAAGGCGAAATAAAATAAAAAAATAACAGAAATTACAACTCTGTACAACGATAAATATCAAATACATGCTATGAACAATTTCATTAAAATATAATTTAAGAATTTAAATTACATGTACCAGTATTCTACCTTTCTCATATCTCGGATGCTACGCGCACTGTGATTGCTTTGTAAAATTGTAAAAGTTTTCGTTTTCCAAAAATTTGGACATGTCTTAACACATGCTAACAATTGAAGAACAAAAAAACTTGGCCAGTGACCTCCAGAACAGACTCGGTTAATATGAATTATACTGGTATGGTGTTATTACTGTAGTAACGCAAATATCATAAACCAGCGTGGTTTCAAGAGTTTTCTTCCTTTCCATAACTTATCAGCCCTTAAAAGTTGTCTTCCGAGAATACGTGTTCTTGCGAAAATGCTCTAATCTTGTGAATTAGGCTCAAGTGATATATTCGTAAAAGCGGGAATTCGCCATAGTTGCTTCAATGTGGCGGGTATGGCTGGTAGGATTAACTGATATGAAGTCAGTGATGGCGTACTGGACCCAGTTGTTGAAAGGGTGGACTTTAAGCCACAGCGTTATTTTTCATGATGTCTTATATAACGTTTTAGATACGCCTTCCGTCTAGTAAACCTTAATTCTACGTATGCATACCCTCATAATCCCATAATCCATCGCAAGCGCTCCCGACCGCGCATGGCGGAGGGCCTGGGTCATCAAAGAATGGTCCACTGACAGAAATGAGTACCACCCTAGAGTTCTGGGCGCTTATTTGGAACTTGATTGGGGCGTGGTTGATTTGTGCGCCGTTCCATTCTGTTTTGATCTCAAAACTGTATTCCTGGGAAAAAAAGAAAAAAAAAAAGGTTTCGCTCGATGGAGCGAGTTAACTTTTAAACATATAAGGCCTAATGTGTTAGTAATGCGGAACTAATGTGCAGGGCTTGCACATTATTTATGCAGTTAGACAAGTTTTCGCCACCAAAAGAATTCAAAACGTCCAAGTCTGAAGCTAGTTGGTTAAGAAGCAATTTACAACGAGACCACAAAATCTGTTTTTGCAGAGTGGTTAAGGAAATGAGAAGGAATATACCTCTTATACGTCAGGTTATCAATCGCGAGATAGACAGTCAAGCTAATGCGAAAATGAAAATAGCACTTATCTCTGAAATCGCGTTTTTTTGTGCCATTATAACAATAACTTCCCGAAAGCCAACTTCTTAGTGAATAAGTTTAAAGGAAGCAGAAAAAAAGACTTGCTTTATAGAGAAATTCGAAGTCCTGGATATCAAGCTGTTTGATATATCTGAAGAGAACTCTTAAGCTACTGAGAAATGGATGAAATCGAAATGACAAATATCGTGCATTCGTCAAACTGCCGTAACATTGATAAGTGTTTTATCTTAGCTTTGGGAAGTCGACCAGTCACCAGCCATTATATTCCGCAAAACAAAGTCTCGTGTAGCAATGGCGAAAAAGCAGTCAACAGGTACCTGTAACTTGTGCAATGGAAGTTAACAACATTTGAAAGAATATTCGCAAAACCACAGAAAAGCGTACCTTTGGACAAGAATGGCAAGCTTTAAAGGTGAAGAAATCCAGCAGTAGAAGAGAAATATAAGCTCGAAGGCAAAACATTTTAACGGCGTGTAGACAACAGTATCGCTGTGAGAACTCAGTTCAGTCCCTCAATATAACGCTCTTAAGATTGGATATTCTATCAGCAGTGATACTTAAATCAATATTCACCATCGCTCAGTTGAAAATATATGACATTAGAAACATTTTTCTGTCTTTAGAGACGTGTTGTTATCACAGTTGTACAGTTGGGTAAATGTGAGAACAGACTATGACATCATGTTTGGACGAAATAGTGTTGTTATGTCAGAAAGCTTGTACACATATAGTACAGACTGTGTTTTGTTTAAACAGCCACGCAGCCGACGACAGCCGTTTTTTAAGGCTTTTTTATGACAAAACAAGTCAAGGGGAAATTGAACTGAATATCTGGTATTTTGCGTGTGGAAGGAAAAAGTGTATTTCGGCTTTTAGATGCCAAAATCGCATTTTATTCGTTATTTTCAAAATATGAAGAAACAATTACAATACAACTACAGCCAGATGAAAAATAGTGTCAAACAGTTTGAGATCTGACTTCCAATCTTTTTTGTCGTCCTTTGCCTCCAGAAAACACTGAATTTAGTCGTGTATATGAAGGGAAGTCGGAATTGCAAGTACTGACTTCGCAAACTCATTAATAATTCACCAAAGGTATTTGGACGTCTGATTTTAATTTGCTTAGATTTTTCATATTTCTACTTTCGTTTGAGAAGATATATAAAACATTTTATAAAGAGTTTTAAAATATTTCCAAACAACCCGAAGCCCGTCCAAAGTAGTCGGCGCGTCGTATATTCAATTCTCTCCTCGTATTTGAACAGCAACCCAAGAGTTTGTAGCTAATGGTCAGACTGGAATTTTTTTGCATCCGCGGTAACCAACAAGTCAGTCACCAGACGCCAGTAAAGGGGAGGGTGATAACTCGTTCGTGATACAGCTGAGATGATTGTGACTGATCCAACAAACATAAATGCAAGCATTTGTGTCTCATGACTCAGTCATATTGTAAATGTGATTGACGTAAAATGTTTGGACACTTCTCGGGAAGATATCATAAAGATCATGTCTTACCCTCTCGCAGAACTGGCATGATTTTGGACAGTGTTTCTTCATAAATGCGAATTGATAAGTGCAGTAGTTCTTTATGCTAGCAAACGTTTGGCATCTTTTCCTCTTATCGACACAATCTATGGACAAAACAATAACCTGAGTCTCTTTTCAGCTTCAGCAGAAGGCGTTATTTACGTACAGTAAATTAGACATTGAAGAAATCCATTTTTTGAAGTTAGGTACAGATTACGTTGCGGGTTATCAATTGGAGTAAGTTTACAATGAGTTTTCTCACATATTCTTACCATTAGAAGTAGTTGGTGGTTTAACGTCGCCATTATTATCATCAACTAAAATGAAAAAAATATGAACAAGGACTTTTAGACAATTTGTCAGTCTTAGTAGATTTGGTTTATGTGTCAAATGCAGCACGTCCGCGTGATCGAGCTGTCTAAAACTGGCTTCAGTGGACTCTGGTAAGGTTGCTGACCCTTTGCATGCAAATCTTTTGAGAAATATTTTACTGGAAAATTGTTTAAGTGTATGCAAATATTCTAAAATATGTCATGGGTAATGCTAGTTCACAGATCCCTGATGACCGGTAAGTTGAATTTGACTTGGTGTAGTCCACTGACAAACACATGTCGGAAAATTAATTTGCGAGAATAAGTATTACAACATTAGCTATACCATGAATTTTTTTTTTTTAAGAGACAGAAAACTGTTTAAACTTTCGATGAAATTTACCGAAACTATTTTAAACAATATCATATTTTAGGTATTGGTATATTTTACGGTTTACAGTACAAAGCAAATTTAACGAGGGCACGGGACAGCCGCGAAATCCAATTTCATTTCACCGACCTCACAGACCTGAATCTATGATAGTTTTTACTTACTGTAACAGAGATCACAGGACTTGGGGCAGTTTGTTTTCATAAACACTGGATTAGTACTGCAGTAGTCTTTGTTGTTTGCTACAAATGAAGCGCACAGGGGCAAAAGATCGCGACAACCTGTAAAAGAAACAGTTCGGTGTCTTAAATTGAATACTAACGTAAAACCGAAGATGACGTTTAATTTCAAATTTCAGTATCAAAGTGCCAAGACATAGAATGTCAACTTGCGTCTAAGGTTGAGAAAATATCCGGTGGTCTGAAAGATTTTGATGCGGTCGTTGCTTAGGCATGATCCAATAACGATACATGTATTTCCTGTTACCTAGCAATTGTGTGCACAAAAACTGGCGGCTCAGTCAATTCTCGAAAACTTGAAAAACTTACCCAAGGAAAATATATCCAGATGTACTCACACTTCTTTTAAATTTCTAACTAGATATAGATAGAAAGTAAAGATTTGTGTGTCTACTACATATATATCATACCGCAGTATCGACAAGTTCTTGCACAGTTCTCTTTCATAAACTCTGGGTTAGTTTTGCAGTATTCTTTGTCTCTAGCGACAAGAGAAGCACAATCATCTGCCAATTTATCTTCACACTGTGGATCGACATCTGATAAATAAACGATACTTAAATCAATTTAACAAGTTTTTTTCAATCAGGAATTATCTAAAGTCAGCAATTCTAACTAAGATATAGTTAATTTGAGATAGGAAAAACAAACAAACTCAGTATGGGATGTTAGGTGCTGCGGCAAGAGGTCAACAGTGAACGAGCAATTGGCCACAACAACTTGAATAAGATCACGGGTATTTGTTCTGAACTGTTGTTCTTTCCGCGTGAAATTTAGAGAATTTTACCTTTAACTGTAAAAATGAGAAAACTATTTCATTGGCATTGGCTGAGAGCAGGCCAATTTATCGCTACATGAAAGTGGCTGAAAGTGTGATGAAGCAGTAATCGTACGAAAGCTCGGGCAATTTAACAACTCGTTTTATTTAAAAGTTATTTAGTCATATTACACTCTCCTTAAAACTTGTCCAAATACTAGTAATCACAAGCTACCGACTTCGTGAGTAAGGCAATGTCCATGGTTAAATTCTCTATTAAGAGTGTTTTGGATAACTACAAACAAAAAAAAAAACAGACTAAAACCGAACTGAGGCAAGTGCAGTTTGCCTGTTACTAGTTACGGCCCTACCTATATAGATACTTAAACAAGGTAGGCTTCTTGCGGCTGAATCTGTCACTGGAACATGACAGTATCATTAAGATAACCATTTGTTTCAGTATTTCCACTCTTACCACATAAGTTGCACGACTCGGGGCAGTTTTCCTTCATCTCACGGTTTTTGCAGGAATCTTTGTCATTTGCAACTATTGACGCACAGTCCGGAAGAATGTCCGCACAACCTGTTAAAAATCGACGTCACAATTTCTAAATACATGTTTCGAAAGAGCAGTTCCGAAAGAAGCAGATTGTTCTAACATACAACTACATTGCAATCCCACCTTGCAATTACATACTTATTACGGACACTTTTTGGCTTGAAGAAAAATGCCTCGTCACATTCGTGTTCTCGTTGGTGGACTGGAAATAGCTTTACAATGGAGGCTCATGGGGGGAATGCAAATAAATGACAAGACTTCTAGCATTAGCCTCAGTTGCAAGCTAGTTCCATACGAATATGGTCTATTATGGTCACCCCTCTAATACGACATAAACTCTTGTTGTCATTCGGATCGCTTATTCAGTTGCTAAGACATTAACGCAGTAAGTGCCTTTATTTATTTATTGGTTAATAAATAAATTAATTAATTACCTAAAGGACCCGGCTGAATAGTGCTTTCGGTAGTTGAAGGTATGATGGTTAGTGAAGGCGAAGGAGATGACGGAGTCAACGGAGACTCGGTTGATTCAGACATCTGCATCGATGAAGAGCCAGCTAAAGTAGAATCTGTTGATGAGGACTTCGTTAAAGGAGATTCTGTTGATGAAAACTGGGTTAAAGGAGAATCTGTTAAAGAAGACTGGCTTGATAGAGCTTCTGCCGTTGAAAGCTGTGGTTTCAGTGGAGTTGGAGTAGATGGAGAGGGCTGAATCGTGGAAGACGTAACTGGTCTTGACACTGTGGATATCTCTGTTGAAAAAATAGAACTCATGACAGTTTAAACAATAGGTAATAAACCTAACAGCAAAGTATATATATCTTATTAGACGTTTTGTTGTGTAGTATCGCTGAGTATTTTTTTACGAGTTGTGCCGTATTTTGAAAATACAAACAACGAGTAAACGTTCTCAGCGATACTACACAACAAAACGTCTTATAAGAGAAAACCGAGAAAAACCTGTCAAACCGGTCCTATGGAGTACAAATATCGCGTGATATTTTTTTTATTTTTAGGCGTTATTTTTTACTCTACGAAGTGCATTTGGATAATAATTGAATTAAATGTAATTTGACAAATAAGATAAGACCTGAGCAGATAAAACGCAACTGCATTGTATGAGATACAATTATGAAAAGAGATCTTAATTCCACTGTTGATAAGGAACTATGACGACGTTAGTAAGCAACGTCAAAGGAATAAAAAATGAAAGAACAAATGGAGAAACTAAGTAAAAGATAAAAGAATATTAGAGCACTTACCGCAGATATTACAAGTCCTTTTACAGTACTTGGCGAAAAATGGAGAGGATTGACACTGATTTGGATTATTGACATATGACGAGCAGTCCTCTAGAATATCATCACATGCTGTAGAAAAAGCAAAATTAAAATGGCATAAAAATAGCATTATTATTCATTTCTATGTGATAATTGTTGACATTGCTAATCAAGTTGAATACGTATAGGAATTACTGGCAGTCCGGGGTAAAATCCCCTTTCACTGGTTTTCAACGAGGAATTGCAACCAGGATTTAGCTAGGAAATCAACTTTGAGACAATTTGGAGAATTCGATAATCCCTCTCCCCGGCACATTTTCATACTATAAGAACAACCACTAAGATACGCTCTTTCATCTGTCTGATAACCCAATGATGTCCTGCAGCCAAATTTCTAGAAAATTCAGCTATTGTTACCGAAGTAAAAAGGTAAGCCATTTTGTTTTGTTCGGAGGATGATCCATTGTGTAAGGGGCCAATCGGAGCGCGCAAAAAAACAATATTCATTGTTTCGTAAGTACTTGCTCATGATATTTTGCTCATCTTGCTCATGATTTTAATATCCATTTTATTTTCTAACCGTTATCGGCTCTATTCTAGTGGTCTCCGCCGTAACATTTTCGTAACCCTGGACTATACTGGATACCTCGAAAAACGTCATCCAATAATTGCTGTTGCACAACTGGTTGAAGCAAACCTGCGCTTTTTAAGAATGAGAAAGGCTGGCTGAGTCGATAGTGCAAACAACGAAAAAGCAGACGACAGAGAGATAAATTTCAAGAGATATCAAGTAACCAAATGACAGTGATATTATTTACCGCAGTAGCCACAAGTACTTGGGCAGTACTTGGTAAAGAACTCTTGAGCGCCATGACACTGGGACGGAGACTTGATATACACTGCACAGTCTGGCAAGATGTCTTTACATGCTATAACACATACAACAAGAAAATGAGGTAGAAATGGAGGTTATGGAAATTGAAGAAAAACCTGTCCACGCTTGAGGTGAAGTTTGGTTTTTTAGATAGGGCCTTTTTTTTTCTTTTAATACATTTAAAAAAAGAAAAACACTTTACTCGTGGTGTTTATTGTTTCCCAAGTGAGAATATAGGAACATTGTTTAGAGAGCTAGCAATCCACGTGGAAAAGTGGTAGTTCGTCCTGTTGCTATATTTGTCAGAAATCGTGGTCACGTGATACCACCTTGCACTTGTGACCAGAAAACCATTTCCCCACTCGCCTAACTCTCAACCCGCTTGGCTCCTGCCCAGTGTCTATCTGTCTGTCTGTCTGTCTGTTTGACTGTCTATTTGTGTGTGTCTCTGTGTGTGTCTGTCTGTGTGTCTGTTTGCCTGCCTGCCTGCAGACCTACCTACTTACCTAACCACCCACCTCAGCACGTATTTATTTATTTATTGATTGATTATTTACTACATTGAAACTCACGTGATAATATTGTCGGAGGAGGTGTTGGACCTGTGAAAACAAAACAAGTGAGCAGAGTAAAAGTGCGGTGGTTTTATGTTGCCCCAGTACGTGTCTTGGATTGTAACAACCCTCCTGTCGGTTGGGATTATTTGTGAAGGTTCAATTATTTAAAATGTTTTGACATAAGTCACAGCGTAAAGTACTGGCTACCTTGGTAATAGCATCATTGCGATTACCCAGCCAAGTGCTTTTGTTTCTCGCAAAGTGTGGAAGAAAAGTATATAGGCTAAAGTGCAGCCAAAAATAAAATAAAAAGTATTATTTAATGGAACACGAGTGCACTCGTAACTTAATACCGAATTTGAAATATGGCCTTGTAGTTTGGAAAAGCTAAAATGCAGTAGTAACAAGAAAAAAATGAATTAACTAAAATATTGAATACAATTAAGAGATTAAATGGTATGAATTGAAGTCATAACATATTAATTAAGTAAATGAAATGATTACCTAATTTATTTTTTGATGAATTCAATCGCCTAATAAATTTCAACATAATAAAACAACCCACAATCGAACAAGAAATTGACTCAAGAAATTTAAAACCCACTAGCAAGTTTCTGATGTTGTACTAGCATTTTAATGTAGGGAGGACTCCTAACTGTTTACTCACAGTAGTTACATGTCTTGAGACAATATTTTCTGGTAACACTGCTGTATTTGTCGCAGTCTTCCATATTGAAGTGATATGCACAGTCAGGAAGTACGTCTTCGCATTGTCGTCCTGCCACAAGAAAAAGAAGTTTAAAAAAGACTGTGGAACAGGTACTTGAAGAGTTAGTGAGATGATCTTAGTTTAAAATGTGAAATGCTGGAGTTGTTTGGTTCATATCGTGCAACGGACCTAAGATTCTTGATTCTGATGAAAATGCCAGTGATTTGTTTCAAGCTTGTTAGAAACAATAAGCATGGAAAAATGGGTTACGCGTTGTATGTCGTATCGTGTTCTGAGAAGATATTCGTAGCGTCATTGACTGTTGCGTATGCCAGAAGAGCATGTGGGTTTTTTTGCAAAATTTCATCTGATTTTACTCTTTCATATACTAAGTTTCTTTGTTGCCTTTTTTAAGATGTTTGTATCAATAAAAAAATACTGAGTTTTCTGCGAAATTCATAGCGGGTGGTGAACAGAAATAAACTTCCATGATATATTTTTATTTTTGTATTTGACATCAGATTCTGGTAACTGTGCGCACCCTATGCAACTTTGAGTATGGCACTCGGACTCTTCTATTTTCATGCTTTCTGTACATCTCAAGTTGAGTGTTGGTGTTCGCATGTATTTTCCGATGGTTCATAATGATCAGGAAATATTAATGGTACTAGTAGTAACTTCTGCCTGAAAATCAGACGTTAAGGTTGTCTGTGAAAAGATAACTTTGCCTCTGTTTTTCGGTTATTGACAGAAAAGGTGTCACATACGTACCACAGACTCTTCGTCTTTCATGGTTTGCTATATATTATCAGTTTAAACCACAAATTCTAATACTTGTCTCTGCATGTATTATTTGATTGTTTATACAATAACATGTTTTTGCAATAACATTTTGCCCGTAAAATCAGTGAAACGTTGAGGTTGTCTGAGATAAGGTTTGTTAGTCCGTGATTTCCAGTTATTTTTTATTTGTATGGCGTGACACAATGTCACGCACGAAAAGAACAGGTTAATCACAGTAAACCGAAGTCGAGTTCGAAGTTGCCGAAAAATTCCAAAACAACTTGAGTATTAAGTATATCATGGCATAGCCTTGTGCGACTTTTTTTTGTTTCTCACTTGCAGAGAACATCCATACTCAACATTATTTTAAAATGTGCTAAATTTCTAAAACGATATCGCACTCGGACTAGTCTTACGACTTCGTGATCTTGATTTGCATTAATGTGGCATATTTAGAGGTAAAATGACAATGAAAAGTTTTGGACCTCTGTGTTTCACGCGCATTCAATCACGAAAAATTTTGTAAGAGAAAACTCTGTCTTTTAACATTTATTGTACAAGACCTAAATCTGGAACAACGAACGTGAAGAGAAAAATATTTTTAGAAAGAAAATTCAAATTTTTTAAGTTTACTTTCTTTCTGCAACTTTAATATTCGATCGATTCGACTAATGATTTATTGATCTTCTGATCTGTAGAATGACAACGCGGATTATTAATGCTTTACTTGAAACAGAGACGAAATATAAAAGTACATATCAACAAAGCGGGTGATCAAGATTCAAAACGTAGCTTGAACACTGAGGTTAAATTGTTAGAAAAAGTTTCTCAAACAATTGGGTCAAACTGACGGTGACTGTTGTTTAAACTGTTGAAACACTCTGTAGTCGACTTCAATCCAGCGGATTTGTAAATTGTTTCAAAATAGCTCGGTTGCCAAGAACCGCTCATTTTACACACTGTGGTGTAGTTTAGTCGAGGTTTCGTCAAGTGTCAGATCTTGTCATCTACACGGTTTAAGATATGCAATCAATGTCTTGCTGTTCTGTGCACATTGTTTATCATAAACCTACCTTGAGTGAAGGCCTTGCGCGTGCTAAGATCTTGCAAAGCGAGTGCAAGTATCCAGAGACAAACAAGCAACTCCTGAAACGCCTTCATGTTTTGTTAAGATCCACGCGAGGGGCAATCAGTCTTCGCTCTCCAGCCATAAGTTGACGCGGACTGAGTTGCGTTATGCCCGATTGGATATGAGACCCGCCAAAATGTCTCACGTTACGTGCCAGTGGATATCTGTACAATAGTAGCACCGGAAGCCATGCGTGATTACGGAGGTTCTGAATATTTGAGGTAAGAATCTTGGGCAAAATTTGTCGGAAATTTCAATGACAAAGGCGTTTACTATCCAAGCCAGAAGCCTATGGGAGTCTAAAATGTCTACATCGCCTGATGTTAGAAACTAGAATACACCAACTTTAGTTTGAATAGCAACTGTGTAGACACGAGCCAAGGCCGTGTACAGCCAGGTCCGAGTCCGATGACACAATTGAAAAAAACATAAAGAAAAGATTCAGTACAAGAGTTTCCAAATGAAGTTCCACGCTTCCTTCCTTTTTATTTTTATGAGTTAAATATAAATAAGTGCTCACTCAGTAGTTATGTAAAAATATCGATCCAAATGTCTGGAATTTAAATATATGCTGTTCCTGTATTAAAATTACATTACAAAGCCCAAAATTATTAACATATCAACCTTTGACACTTTCTCGTCAAGCCCGTTGCCATCTATTTACGATATGATTTTGAATAAAACATATTCACATCTTTAGGAACGCTAATACCATTTTTCAAAACACTGCATTTTACTTCAAGTAAACTGCAGTGTGACATAGCTTTGCGCCTGCGCACATTCCAGTAAAAAGTTTTGAAAAAAAAAAAACACGTAAGCATTGTAAAGCTGTAAATATGTTTCGTTTAAATTTCCAGACATTTAGATAGAAGTTAAGACCGCAATATCTAATTTGATCCATTTGATTTGTTTACCGAGTTAACGGGGAAACTAACCGTACCCGATTCAGCAGAGACTTTGCGAAATAAAAAAAAAAATAAATTGAGTTGGACAAAATGTGGTAAGGAATTTGATGAATGCCGGTTCACAGACCGTCTGGCCCCTCGAACTCGTTCCAGGGTCTCTCTCCTCTGCCTCCATTATCGTTGGAAGAAAGACCTTTGTTGCAGCTGCTCATGTGACCACAGAATCTGGTTGGTAAAAAAATCCGTTGGGCGGGAGGGGTGGCAGTGTTTGGATTGTTGCTGTGACAAACTTTGTGGAAACCTCGTTCCCAGGGTCTCTCATCCTACCGTCCCCTGGAGCGGTAAGATGAGAGACACTGGGAACGAGGTTGACTTTGTGGGTTTCAAATCCCCATGCAGTAAGTGCAGCAGCTAAAAACCACCCGCTTTATCGGAGTTGGAAGTCGAATTTTGCCGATGACGAATGCTGCATTATTTCTATCTATTCGAAAATATAAAGGACTATCGTTCACAAAGAAATTCGGCAGCACAAACCTTTTGACGGTTAGCACATGTAAAATGTCATGTACCAAATCGAGGTGAAACCAGTGGATCAGTTTCTTGAATACTTGAATTTGGAGATGATTAATTTTCTTCTATGTGAGGTATTTCGAGATCGACAAAATTTATTTGTTGACTCTACCCCGGTGGAATTGCTGTGTCAATGGTAGTCACATGACTTCATACGCGCAAAGGTTTCTTGTAGTAAATAGTTTGCAAAGCCTTCTGGTAGCTGAAGTAAAGATTGTGAATATAAAACCTGTTTAAGATGGGAGAACGGAAAACAGAATACATTCACAGATTTTCCTTAAAAAGTCCCATTCAAACCTTCTTAGGATAATCTATCTACGTCTGGAAATGGCAAATGATTCAGAAAATGACGTAATTTCAGAGCTTAAACGTACCTTAAAAACACTATGGCCTCTTAAATGACTTTTATGGATTCTAACCAGGATCAAAATACTCGTCAAGTCTAAAACCAAGATATTTTTTGAAATCGTTCAACATTTCAAAGCAGGGAGTGGGCAGGTTATTTAATAAAACGAATACTCGATCGTAGAAGAGGAGCCGTATCTACAGTTTTCATCGGAGCGCAGGGCACACTTATATCAAATTAAGAAGAGAGGACCCTGGAACTAGGAAAGCGATTGACTTTGTGTTGTCCGTACCGTCTGGTCGGGGTGACATGTCATGTTGCCGAAATTCAGCGACTACCTTTTCCTAATACACATACAACACTGTCCTAAATTGAGTAGTGGATGGTACAAAACAGT
>Ga0126337_10000739_pt1 | contig 17893 bp, 10 predicted proteins | sample DipCmetagenome_FD_92527 | JGI IMG/M metagenome (GOLD analysis project Ga0126337, IMG submission 92527) | Coral microbial communities from La Bocana,Puerto Morelos, Mexico - Diploria C A metagenome | ecosystem: Host-associated > Invertebrates > Cnidaria > Coral | place: La Bocana,Puerto Morelos... | reverse complement strand
TTTGTTGCAGATTCTATTGCCGGATAGTTATCTTAGAACTTTTTAAAAATCGGTATCTGCTTTTAAGTTTAACATGAAATGTAAACTGCTAAAGGATTTTTATAAATTCATAAATATAGATGTAAATAATTTTTAGGTGATCTTAAAGTATATTTTTATCGTTGTACTTATTTAAATTTGAGTTATTGTATTTGAAAAGCCTCTTGGGGGAATGTCAATAAAGTATGTATGCATATATATGTATAATTCTCGCCTTGCTCCGGTTTTCCTCTATCAAAAAAAGCAACATTCCTAAATTCAAATTCTATCTGGAACTGTGGACGAAGGAAATCAAGTCCAAATTTTTCTTTTTTTCTTTATCACTTATGTGGTATCATCATTCATCATTTAAACCATAACCCTAGGTGGCTATAGGGCCGCTTATGTGGTATACTGACAGTTAATATTGAAACTGATTTTTAAGTGATAAAAAAATAAAAACAAACCCTAAAAAACGTGACTGAAATATATGATGATTGCATCGTTATCACTCAATTCAGAAATCTGTTTTGACTGAGAGAACTGAAAGAAGCTTCAGAACTTAAAAAAACATTCCCTTAATGGCCGTCAGATAAGGTAGTAATATTGAAATTATTATGCAATGCTTATTATCAAAACACACATATCATTGTAGCCAGACAGTTAATCAATTCTCAACTTGGACCAAATTTGTTTATTTTGCACCGACAAAAAGAAAAGTTTCAAAATAACAACTTTCCAAAGCTGTTTATACATGGATTAATTCATCGTTAAATAAAGAAATTGCAGGAAATTTTTAATTTTCTAGTCAGATTTTAAAGACCACTTTTTACGGAAATATTAAACGTGCTAAGTTCTTTTTAATTGATACAAGTCCTCAGAAAACACCATTAAGAGTTTTCGGCGGCGTGGGATGAAGCGAAAACAATTCGTGCCGAAATGCATTTGGTGGTCACATAAAAACAAATCAGTGTGAAAGTATTACTCGAAAATATTAATTACAATTGAAAAGATTGTAAAATTTGTCGTCACAACGAGAAAGTGGAAAAAAATAACTTCTTGGCCTAACAAAGTTCCAGCAGGAAAAACCGCTTTAACTTAGTCGAGTCTTATGGCGGCAGGAAAAAAAAAATATAAGTGAAGCCTATATCTTTTGCCAGTTTCACTGTTCGTAATTTCCATGCGTGCTTGCTTTACCAGTCGCATTTCTGGATTGAGCCATTTATTGATTTCAGTTCTAGTTTTTTTAAAAAATTAATTTAATTGTTCTCGGTTATATAAAATGAAGTAATATAAAGCCGATATTCATGAGGTTTAAGCTTAATTGCAATTTCTTTCAAGATTCTGGATATCGCCAAAAGCGTATTTAATTTAGTTCTGAAGGCCGGCAATTTGCATCAAGTCAAAATATTACTTTAAAAATTGAATGCTGTAAGTTCGGATGGTTTACGACTGTGCAACCTGCGTCGCTCTTCTGGGCCAAATTTGAAGCAACTATTGAAGGTACGTAAAAATGTTAAGGCTTTTTTCAAATGGCCTTAACTTTCTGACTACGTTGCAGCTCAACATTGTAACTAGTGTCTGTTACTTGAATAATTGTCTAATTTGTTGCTGTTACCGGGCGGGGAAAGCAAACAAATCAAGATGGGAGGATTTTATTCTATTCTAAAGACGAATTGAACTCGCAAAGCTTTATTAACCCTTGGTATTAGAAGTATATAGACATTGGTCATTGGGGAGATTTTAAGTAAATTCTGAAAGTCGAGCAATGATATTTAGCCGTGTTCCGTTTTCGTGCAAACTTCTAGCATTTTAAGTCAAGGGTTGATAAGAGTCTGGTTTAATTTTTATCGCAATTGGACAAGGGTCGAATGAGAAATGAAATAGAAAAATAGGTAAAAATAAATATTAAGAAATAAGAATATAGCTTTAAAAAATAACAAGGCAAGTGAATTTCCTTAGACGAAAACACCTCACGTTGGAGTAGGGTATTTTGGTATCCATCTATAAATTTTTCAATTAAAAGAAACCTAATTTAAATCTACATAAGCACCTTATGTTGAAAGTTTACTTTACATTTTCTTAGCTTCTCCTCCTTTCTCACCCTTCAATCAAACCTTATAGAAATCGTCATAAAAAAAATATTCGAGTTCCATGACCAATTCCACAGTTAACCTGTTGAAACACATTGCATGAAAAATCCAAGAGACAATCAGAGGATGCTATATGTAACGACGCTTACGCAGCTTTTTTTTTTTTACCTAAATCAGTACTTTCGTGATAAAAGAAGAATATAACTTACAAGCTTACTCTTTTTACAATAAGCGGACGTACAGCTTTGTTCAAGATTTATTCACAGTAGATATTACCAAAGACCTTGACATTCGCACTCTCATGTACCGATTTGAATACACCCCTAAACTTTCTTGCGAGCAATAATGTTAATTGTTGTGACAATATTGTCGCGTATTTCACTTGCATACGAAAAAAAAAGGAGAATCATTTGAAAACTGGCCTAGTTAGATAGAAACATTTTCCAACGGCCTTGCGTGTTTAACAATCCAAAAACGAACATAATTAATTAATATGGGACACTTTGTTTACAATATTTGCCTTATTAGCATAAACAGTTTAATTTCTGATCAAGCTACAAATAAATGAGTTTTACACATAAATGGTCATAGCATGAGTAACTCTGACAAAGAATATGAGCTTTATATATTGAATGCTATTTGTGCAACACGAGTTTAAAAACGCAAACATTTTGCAAAGAATGTATGAGGCCATTACTGCTTTTGCCACCCACACATTTTGCAGTTTTTGAAAGCCAATTTCTCTTTGAATGAGAGAGCTAAAAACTTCACAATGAACTAAGTTTCACTAGTTTTTTAACTGTTTGGAGTCAATTCACATCTAATATGTTTCTGTAGGGGTTTTCGTAAATGGATGTCTCAGCAAACTCTAACTTGAGATACTAGATGAGATAATAAAGCTAGTCTCGAAGAGAGGAAATGGCACAAGAAGTATCTAGTAGGTCAAATAATAATGATAACAAAAAACAAAACAAAAACAGGCGGATAGAAAATTCATGAACAGGAACGGAGGTGCTTAAGTCTGAATGTCTGGCTTAAATTCAAAATAGCACCTGTCTGTCATTAACGCTGCTTTTTGAATCACCCACCATCGTTGTCTCACAACTGCTACTTCAATCACAAGCTTTTTTATTCGACCATCTTTGTTATTCCTGTTTCATGAGTTGACTTCCGTTTCTGAGCCGGACTCCGATTCCAACTCGATCTTAAACTAGCCAAAACAACTCGTGGCATAAACCATCGCGAGACAAGGTAGCGTTTTTAGAGTAGCACGGGAAATTGTTAGCAATAATAAGCAAAACTTTAGATAACGATAAGATGGTTACTAAAAAATTCAGTGCTATTGCCCAAAGATAGGAAGGACGACAAAACAGTCAAAGTAATCCAATATTTTGAATGGAACGAACGTAACCTGAACACCACTCAATTTTTTTTTTTTTTTCTTATCGCCATATATCACAAGCTTAAAGTTCAGTAGGGTACGACATCTAGATATTCTGAGTACTTTTTCTCTATAAAAACATTACTCGTCTGTTTATAACCTGATGCCCTTTTTAAATAGAGGAAACAGGCATCAACTTGTAAAGTTTGTCTCTCTGTCTTTTTCTCTTTTCCGAGCTAATATCTGATAAGATTGGTACGACGGCAGTTATTTCCTTTACTGCTTTGCTTCAAATCAAAAGGAAATTTAAATAATTTTGTCCGGATCGAGTGAAATAGAGAATGATTTGCAATAGAGAATAATTTGGGCACGAATGTTTTGTTTTCCGCAGTTGCATCATCTGTGCTTGAGAAGCCATAAGGCGCATAGGTGATCAAGAAGACGTCTACGTCGCCGTCGGTCCTTTGCAAGCCGTGCGGCGTTCTTCTAGTTTATGGTTTAAAAGTTTGAAGTTTCTGCAGTCCTCTTTCTCTTTAGTAGCACGAGTTATTTTTTATGGTCTATGGGAGGATTTTTGTCGTCGGTTTTGTAATAAGAACAAATTTGCTTAGTGAAGAGTTGGCTTCTACAAATATAGGCTTGACGGTATTCAAATAATGACCAATAATAAATACACTATTATAATTCAACTATGCATTATGGTTTTTTTTTTCGTCCTTTTTATGATAGCATTTCTCGATAGATTAAGTTACCTTTATTCGCTCAATCAGCCGGCAAGGATCTTAAGGCTCTAAGCCCTGTAACAAATAGCAATTAACCGCATTTGTATAGTACGCCGAAACGAACAACCGTGATAAACGTTTTGTTAATTATTATTTCTTTCTTGTATACAGAGACGCATTGCGTTCAAATATCAGGATGTCAGTCAAAAGTGAAGAACAAGGAGCTGCAGAATCGTTTAGTGAGCAAACGCATTACGTCTTCGCTGGCGTGTATGCGCTCCTTGCATTCACAGCTTTTGGTCTTAATACGCTTGTGTTGGTCACCTTTGTAAGCGACCGAAGTCTTCGTACGCCGTCCAACAAACTGATTCTTAGCATGGCCGTTGGTGATTGGCTACATGCGGTTCTGGCTTATCCCTTTGGAATTGTCACGAATGTGTCCAAGGATTGGCGATCCAACAATGCCAGTTGTTTGTGGTACGCCTTCATTACAACATTGTTATCATTCGGTGTCATGCTGCACCATGCCACCTTCGCCATCGAGCGAGCTGTTGTAATAAGATACTCAATAATCTCGGTTTCCGTTCAGCGAAAAATCCGTCACGTTATCATCGGACTATGGCTTTTTGCTTTGCTTTGGAGCATATTCCCTCTGGCTGGATGGTCGGCCTACGCTCCTGAGGGATCGGGCTTGCTTTGCTCGATTCGCTGGCAATCTTCCGATCCAAGCAATATTGCTTTCATAGGTTGTATCTTCTTTTTCTTCTTTATCGGGCCCATAGTGACCATGGCGACAGCGTATTACTGTATTTACCACACCGTAAAGAATATCTCGCAAAATGCGCATGGCTTGTGGGGAGAAAACGCTGCGCCCACTCTGGAAGCAGTTAGAGGAGAGCACAAAACTGCGCGAATGGCATTCATAATGTCACTTTGCTTCATATTTGCATGGACACCGTATGCAATAGTTTCGCTATACGCCGTCGTACGAGTGCCGAGGCCGATTATCTCCCCTTTGGTTGCAAGCTTACCCGCCATTTTTGCCAAAACAGCGGCTTGTTACAACCCAATAATTTACTTTTTGTTGTTTAGGAAATTTCGGGTTAGCCTTCGAAAAACTTTGCAGCCGTTAGCACGATGCCGACGCCTCACAAAGCAAGACGAACATCATGGAAGAATTGAGTTCGTAACGGCTTTGACTGGTTCTGACAAGGACGGGAGCAAAGGTTTAGTTGAACGCTCAATTTAAACGGCCCAAATCTTGAAAGGCAAACGTTATACGTCACAAAAAAGCTTTGTTCTGTCTAATTCATTCAAAACACATTTTGCCCTTTGAATTATCCCTTGGAACTTGACAGTCTAAGGCTAACTAGTAATCTCGTTGTGAATGTTTGATGGACATTTTTACAGAACTATTGCTCAATAACAAGAACCGCAACTGTGACACAAAGAGCTTCGATTCATCAAATGTTCCACTAAGTCGAATAAAATAGAAATAATATTAAAGTCAGGTCTCAGCGAGTGCATGCGCGCCGGTAATGTTCAATGTCGGAATACCTACTAACTTGGAAATTTTGGTGAGGGGTTTGCTAGGAAATCAGTGAAACTGCTACAATCATTGGTGGTGGTGTTGGTCCTGGGGGTGTACAACAGATAACAAGAAAAGAAAGTATTTAAAGTACTTTTATCGCTCTTTGGTGACCCGAATACGTATTACTTACACTGAATAAGAATCTTTTTGTCGGCCCACTCCACAAATCTATTACTTAAGGTCAAGCCAACTCATGGTCGAGTATTGGGTGGAAGTTCAGGAACGAAGCATGGGACAATAGAATCCTTACAGATCCCCTGCTGGGTCTTCTTCGTCCCGTTCCCAGTCTGAAATCTGACGAAGTACTGCATCCATTCTTTGCAAGAGATACCGCTGACAGTCAAGTGGACGTTTTGGGCTGGTGAGACTACTGACAGAGCGATATTTGTAACTTTAAATGGTTCTGAAAGGAAAGTAAGGTTGTGTTTCATTTAACAATTATACAATTCACTAGGGCGAATGATCTGGTTGTTGATTGCAAAATTAAAAATTTATCTAAATACTCTTAGCAGAGCCTTCGAAAACGCAAAGAAGAGGGTTATCGTTTTGTCAACAACTGTACAATGCACACTGCACTGCACACTATCTACAACAGAATAGACAGTGAGTCGTGTAGTCAACTCACACATCGGCGTTCATGATAGGACGCTAGCATTTATGCTGCAATGAGATATATAGTGGTACACCGGGTTGGGTTGGGTTGTTGTTTGCATTCAAGGAACTTAATTCTATTAGAAAGATCACACAAAAATTTACTGGATCCCTCCGTCCCTCCGTCCCTCCGCCCCCCCCTCCCCCCCTCCCAAAGAATACCAAAAAGCTCGGTCTCGTTAACTAATAAGAAATTAGAATAGAACCCAATAGATGTGTAAATCAAGCTTTAAAGCGGCATTTTTAAATCACGGCAAACAAGGGTCTTTCATTTGTCACAATGAAATCGTAACGATATGATCAACACTCACCATAAAAGTATAGTGGCTTCTTAGTTTTAAACAGCTTCCAGTCAACATCTAGATGGACCGAGACTCTGTCGGTGTTTCGTATCGGTGGTGTGTCCCAAAAGATATAACCGTCGTCCATTCTGGCCGAGATCTCCTTGAATCGGCATTGAAGAGAGCTGTTTGACGTCAAGTTCAGTTCCCTGTCAGTTTTAAGTGTCAGAGTGGTGATTGCTCGTAAAGGGACAACCGCTGGCTGAAATGCTTGTATTTCCAACTGCGAAGTTAGAGCAGAAAATCGAGAACTTTAGATGAGATGTAGTATAACCGAGTTCTAAATGCAAAACTGTCTAATTGAGTCATGTAGAAAAATCTATTCTTCTCCTAACAATTGGTTTCGCTTTTAAAACAGCGTTAACATATAGTTACAGTTAAAACCGTTAGTTGTAGTTTTAATTGAAGTCATGCATAAAAAATTTAGATTGTCAAACCTCGAGCCTAAAAAGAGTGGGGAGGGAGGCTGGAAGTCACCCCCTCCTCCAAGGATTTTGCAGAATTATGTAATGCTGGACTTTTTTGGCTACTCATTAGACTAGAAGAATGTAAAGCTGGTGTGTGCTCTTTTGTTGAAACCTGTGTTTAACGTAACGCGTCAAGTAATGAAAGCAGTGTAAACCAAAGCACTTTGGTTTGTGCCTGTGAAAAAGGTGATAATATAAAAGTAGACTGCATCGAGGCTTTTGTCGAGGTCACTAAAGCGAGAGAAAACTTCACAACTGTCGTGTCCATTCCCTGGTATCTTGCAGTGAACGCAAAGTTGAATGCAACCACGTATAACCAAACTCGATATGTCCATAACTGTACAGACAAAGCTACCTGCAAGAATACAGCAGGAAAGTACGAATGCATATGTCAAGTGGGATTTGAAAGCATCGACGGAGGTTGGAACTGCCACGATGCTGATGAATGTCATGTACAAGACAACTGCCCTTCTAATGCATCATGTTTTAACACTGTTGGATCCTTTTATTGTGAATGCAAATCGGGATTCACTGGAAATGGCGTCAACAAATGTTCTGATGTCGATGAATGCTCTCAACCTCGTTCCCAGGGCTTTTCCCTTGAAGGTGGGAACGAGGTTGGAATGCTCTCTTAAAACTGCAAACTGTTCACGCAACTCCTTCTGTGTAAATACAGTGGGAGGCTACAACCGCGCATGTTTGGAAGGCTACCATCAAAACAAAACTTCGTTACGCTAAGATATAGGCGAGTGCTTGAGCAGGGATCTCAATCAGTGCCACCCAAGGGCATCATGCCACGTATAACTGTAGGTGCATTCTGGGTTACTCAGGGGACGGTCTCAGATGCTCAGACATAGATGAATGCAGCGTTGAGGGGATTACGTGTGGAGAACACGCCTCTTGTTACAACACTCTTGGTTCGTATAGATGTGACCCGGGCTGGTCAGGTGATGGACAAAGCTGCACCAACATTGACGAGTGCTCCCTTGGCCTCCACACTTGTATCGAGAATTCATATTGTGATGATAACCAGGGACGTTATACGTGTTCCTGCCACAAAGGATGGAAACGCCAATTGCTTTGAGCCCTACGGTAGGTGTGACCCAGCCACGTTTTGTTCTGGACATGGTCAATGTCTGCGGAATGGCACATGTGACTGCCTAAGCCATTAAAGCGGTCACAACTGCTCAGTATGTAGACCAGAGATCTGCTGTTCGGACCATGGAACCTGTGACTTCAATGGAAACTGTTACTGTGATTATGGCTGGACAAGACAGCCACTGGACTGCAGTGCTTGTTTACCAGATGAGTTGTGCAGTGGTCATGGTACATGCGATTATGAATTGATGACTTACAAACACCAGTCGTGTTTTTGCAATGATGGCTACTTTGGAAATAACTGCAGCAGAGGCAAGAACGTTAAATTATCTTTACTTTCATTGTGAATTCGATTTTGTTTAGGTCACGTGGTCAAACGTTTGTATCAGGTGTCAGCGGTTAGTCACGTAACTTGATGTTTCAAAGGTTATCATGTTTTCAAAAGTAGTTTTATCCAAATCGGATCTCTTTTTAGGCTAAATCTTCATATCTAATTTGGTTGTTTTGAGATTTTTCTATTCCCATTTTTCCCTTGATTTTTAAAATACGTTTGGGTAGCGGATCCAAGGTGATGGACATTGAAAAGCATAACGTAATTTTGATCTTTTTGACGCCGTGATTGGCACGTAAAGGTTAAGTCTATATACCAGCCTAGTTGCCCATCAGGCCGGAGCTTATCCCGGTTTCCGTAGCATTAAGCGACTAGGAATATTGCTACTCCCCCCTGGATGGGATGCTGGTCCATCGCAGGGTTACCCCCAGCATTAAATTTGCCGGTACCCATTTATACACCTGGGTGGAGAGAGGCGCTGTGAGAGTTAAGTGTCTTGCCCAAGAACAGAACACAATGTCCCCGGTCAGGGGTGGTCCTTTGATGGCAAAAGCTGCAAAGATACTAACGAATGCCAATACCCAAATGTGTGTGACCAACATACCTCATGCGTCAATTATCCAGGTGGATTTTACTGTAGTTGTGATTTGGGCTGGCGAGGACAAGGGTCTCATCCCATATGTTTCGACATCGATGAATGTGCGGAAGAGATTAACAAGTAATATTTACTTCTGTGCAATTTTAACTTTTGCTCTTTGATGTTAAACTACTTGTGAGTTCAGTTTCCGTTTCAATGACGTTGACGGTGACGTTAAGCCAATAATAAAAGCACACTTCAGGTTGAGATTCATTTATTAGTTACTAGTTATTTTGTTATTATTATTATTACTATTATTATTATTATTATTATTATTATTATTATTATTATTATTATTAGTGAACCTTATGTGCTCTGTTAAAATACAAATCGTGAGCTTATACAGTTTAATACTCAAATGTGTTCAAGGAAATTGGAACATAAATCATGAAATCTGTGTGGCAGTTATTAAAATAATTTTACTAGGCATGCCACATTCAGAACTCTGCAACGTTTTAAAAGCGAAAAGAATAGGGACAGCGAATACGAAAATAGCGTCCCTTAATAAGCATTTTAGAAAAAAAAATTGTTAGCATGAATTTAATTTCTGTTTGTATTTAAACTTTGCTTCTGCATTGACGGGTTCCACAAAATGCAAAACATGTTTTTATTTTGTAGATGTCCTACTCCATCGAAATGTATTAATACCCCTGGAAGCTATTACTGTGTGTGCGATGCAGGCTGGAAGAAAGTCTCAGCATTCCAGTGCATTGACATTGACGAATGTAGTCAGGGAATTCATGGCTGTGATGCACACTCCTCTTGCGTGAACTTGCCCGGAAGTTGGAAGTGTATATGCAACAAAGGGTGGTACCCAGAACCTAAAAATGCCCGCTTACCCACGTGCAAAGGCGTCAATGAATGCGTAGACGTTCCAAATTCTTGCCCGGTGCAGTCGGAATGTATCAACACTGAAGGGTCATACCACTGCAGCTGTTTGCCAGGCTGGAGAAACCGTGGCCTCTATGCATGCATCGATATCAACGAATGTAACGTGTGGAACTACTGATGCCCACAAAACTCACGGTGCAAGAATACTCAGCGATCCTACGAATGCCACTGTAATGATGGCTTTAGGCCACGAGTGACCACCTCAAGGTGCTATGACATCAATGAATGTTCAACAGGAGGTTACTCGTGCCCTTCTAAAGCCAATTGCGTCAACACGATTGGCTCTCATACTTGCAATTGCAATGACTGCTACTACAAGACTTCCGACAAGTGCAAACGTAAGAAACTTTATTTCAGCCTTATGTCCTTTCTATATACTCTTAATATATTGCAAAACTTGCCATATAATGTCTCGAAGATGCGTTGTCTTCTCTTTATAGTTGCAGCTCTGTAGTCACACAAAAAAACCTTGTTGAATTTGACAACCGTAGTTCAGTAATGTCATGTAAGCTTTACAATATAATCCCTGGAGACTGCCCAGTCAAATGAGAATGTTTCGTACGTCATATATGTTCGTAAGGTGGCAACTGTTGCACTTATTCAATACTTCGAAACTACATATACACGGCTCCACGTAGGATTTTTTCAGGCTGCATTCTACACTGACTCTCTGTTATTCCGATTAGAGCACTTTTAAGTTAATTGCACCAAGTAAAGATAACACATAATATTTTTGAGTCAATTTAATCAAAACTCCATACTCAATACAAGTTGCCGATGTGTGGGATGGAGTCACGATTCGTTGTGTTTATTTATGTCTTTTTTCTCTGTTATTTGTTGTTTTTATTGTTGTTGTCTCTGTTTATTTTTTATGCCCATCACTTAACGTAGTAATGCAAACCCAAGCATTACGAATTACTATTGCTACTCAAGTAAAAACCCTCTATTTTTTTAATATCCTGCAGAAAAATGCCGTCAAGTGACTCAGTACTTCAACACTTATGTCTATACGTACTATACACAATATTACTAAACAAGCTGTAGTTTAGTGTTTAGATGTAAAAAATCCAGGTGGGTAAATATTATTGAGTTTATCTTAAACTAAGGGCAGTATACTGATCTATTATAATGGCTCAATTCAATTTTCACCGGGATACGCATCCAGCCAGTTTCCTGGAAAAAAATCCACAAGTTATAATGAGAAAACGCAATGCAATGGCAAGGTGAAAATTAAAATAATTTGATTCCTGCTTGGATTCCGTGCTTGTAAGTTGAAATAAGGAATCCTGTGCTTGCGCATTTCTGCTACTTTGCTGTAGTATGGAGTATCTTGCTTACGCTTGTGCTAATACGTACGCCCATCAATGTCCCGGTGAAAACCAGGGATTACTTTGCAGGCCCTACTGTGCAATATCTCTCAATTACTGGAAAGTAGCTCAGTGATAAATCCAAACTTGAGTTCCAAAACGCGGCTATTCGAAGTGAAAGTAAGTCTATAATAAATTACTATTGAAGTTGAATTCAGTTTAGAAAGCCATTTTCTATAATACAGGTGTCTGGTCTTATTATTTTAAAAGTGGAGTGTTTAACAATTAGATAATTCAATATCAATTTAATCCCTTTTAATTGCGCAGATACTTTCATCAGATTGTTGTTCATCTTCTTTCCCTTTTGTAAGTTGTGTGTTAGTGAAACGTGTTACTGGATTGCTTTTCCACCAAACCGCCCACCCACCCACCCACTCATCCAGGATCTCTCTGTACTAGGGTGGCAGAAAGATTGATCATTTTCATCATTTATCGTTTTGACTGTTTGACTGTTTGACTGTTAACGTTACATGATTATAAACTCTCTGTGCCAAAGTGCAAGTTGAGTTTGTTGTCAGTCTTTGGGTTCTGTTGGAGAATTTCTACGAGGAAATAGCTGACGAGGCCGAAGACCGAATGAACTATCACCTAATGGAAATCAACAGCGAATAATCAAATTGTCTGGATTAGATAAACCAAATATAATCTGGTCTCGGAAAGTGTGTACAATTCAACCGGGGTGTAAAAAGTGTTTCTTGGCCGGATCGAACTTCAGATCCGCATATAGGAGGTTCGTTCTCTACAAATGAGATGGATACAGCTTAATCTTTATTTTATTTTATTTTTTCGACCGTGGGAAAAAAAGGAGGCGGAGAAAGGTGCAAAGAAGTCGTCAAGTTTGGGTTGCAGACTACTCCGGGGCAGTGTGCCCCTGCTTATAAAAGGTCATTGAGCAAAAAAAATCTGGGAGTTTCGTGCAATGTACACATTTGTGTAGCATCTAATGAGTTAGCTTTTAATGAGTTAGATATCGAGATGCAAGCTAAAAAGAAAGATAGAATATTATTTTTTCTGTGACAACTTCAGTGTTTTTCAGTTTCATAGATCTTTATTGTAATGTCTCTTAGCACAGCTGGTTGAAAATGTTTGATGTTTTTCAATGCTCTGCCTGTACATGGAGGCTATAATAAGATTTTCGTACAGTAGGTTTCAAAATCCTCACAAATAAATCGTAGCATTGAGTAGAATATATTCAAGCTCCTTAAAAAGAGGCGTAGTGTGAAGATATCTGAAGGATTAGAAACGCAGTGGCGTTCACGTATATCATAAATAAACGTATGTAAGAATTGCTTCGTGCTAATTTCCGGAGAGCCTGTGTCAGAACCGCCCCTACCCCGGCCCCGAAATGGTTCTGCCGAAATCGTTTAGTCGCGAGTGAAAATCAATAGGAAAGCTACTTGTAGAATCGAAGCGGCAAGTTCAGATCTCTTGGTACTTAGATGCAACGCCTACCATGACATCATAAAGGGTATTAACCCTCGGACGTACAAGCTAACTCATACCCCCCCCCCTTAGGGTTAGGGGGGAGGAGGGTGGATGGAACAACCCTCTTGGTTTTAATTCCGTGGAGGCAGATCTGATTAAATATGCATTGGTTAGATAGCCCAAGGGTTGCTTTACAAGATGATATCTTTTTTTTGTTTCTAATGACATCATACGACGCCATTTGATCGGCCATTTTGGATATTAACATTTTTTTAAAAAAAGGCACGAAATAACGAAATTAACACAAAATCAAAGCCAAAATGCTTATTTCGGCTCTTGACAATCCCAAACCAGTATCATCTTAGCAATGCGTGTGTCTCCATCTCCGGGCTTCGTATCATCTTGAAATATCATTATCTAATCGCGATTATCTTTGGTACTGAGAGTTGTCCTACGTTTCGTTGAACGGCATCATGCTGTAATAGAGTGTCGGTTGAGACAAGATCTTCCAAGTATAATGGGAGCCTCCATGCATCTCTTTGGTCGGTGTCATCACAGACTGGTGCACGAGCTTCGTGTACCTTGGCACTGCTAGCTTTCTTCCGTCTTTTGAAAGCTTAGGCGTTACCTCTGGTTTGGTTAGATGTTGTTTTCCACTCCACTGATTTTTTACAGTCATGTTAACGATGGTTTCTGGCATTTTTGGGGGTTTTGTTTGTTTGTGTTTTTTTTTTCAAAGCAAATCTTGAGCCCATCTTCAACCAGGCATCCACCCGATGATCGTCAGAAACAGATATAAAATATATCATAAAACTTTGCATTAGCTTAGGGCCTAAATGCTGGCACGTTAATAAATGGGATCGCCTTATATCTCTGAAAAAAGCACCGAGTCTGTGTATAGCGTAGCTTCAAGGTACGGTTGCAACGCTTTTGTGTGACGGTAAGAGTAGGTTCCGAGTTTTGATCGATAACCCTAAGTTTTTTTTTTATTTTATTTTAAACTAATCTTTATATTTTTGAAAAGAAGAATAATTCCACTAATCACAATTTTAGCCTCAAGTGATTCGGAGTTACATCACACAGGTAAAACGTGTCTTGAAAAAAAAAATGCTCCAAAATTAGATTTTATAACCATTAATATCGGTGACATTTAAGCACCCGATGTGAATTCAAAATTAGACAAAATATCTTGGTTTTTAGCTCAATTAAATAATCTGTCAATACCCCCCACACAAAAATACCAATTGAAGAACTTGCTTTTGCACTTTCCAGGAGCAAAGTTCTTGTGTTGATACTTGGTGCACTAGAGTCTGCAAGTTTTGTAGTGGTTGGCATCTTGTAGAGTTTTTGCGAATTTTCCGGAAAATGAAAGTAGATCGGAGCAAAAAAATAATATGATTATTAACTCATCGTGGGGTATCTTTGAGAAAAATGTGAGGGTAGTCATTTTTTAGACCATGTGCCACCTGTCACGAAAAAAAAGGCGCTCTCGCATCACTAAGTAATAATAATTTATGATCTCATTCTTTCTTTATTTGCTTATAACCAAGCTATCTCTACAATTTCCCTTGCTGCATAAGATTAGATAATATTAATATACAAGTTAACATATATGAAAGATCATCTATTTCAACTGAGGTGAAAGATGGAAAGGCATGACATTATTATATGCATGTTGTGAACATTTTTTTTTTCAAGTTTTAATTTCACACCTGCTGGAAGGTAACCTAGGAAACTATCCTAGATAGACCAAAAACAAACATTTGGAATGTTTGCCAGGATATTCCTCCTTCCATGTAAGAAGTTCATGAGTCGTTAGTCTGGTGTCTAGTTTCTTCAATCGCTTAATTTTGCTCTCATTTTACTGTCTGTGGGCTGAAGATAGACGGGCAGACACTAAAGAAAATTTCATGCCCTTTGGAATTTACTTGTACAGCTCTTTTTCATTAATTTTAAAAGGCCGATATTGGAAAGAGTTTCTTAACACACACACACACACACACGACTAACGGATCCATAAGATAAGGCAAACACAAACTACGAAATTTTTTTAAAGTTTTTTTATTCTTATTATTCAACGTTAGCTTGTCAATGACACATAAAATATAAATGAACCTACCTGTAAATATTTGCTAATTTCAAGCTCTGCTGGCGCCAGCGACTACTCCAGTAAATTATAAATTTGTCGGCAGTCAAACCATATCATAGTCATCTGATGCAACCAATTTATCGGTATTGTGTACAATTAGTCATCACCTATATCAAAAGCGCGTTTTATGAACAGTTTTCTAATTTTTAATAAGCAAGTTACTGACAATTTGAAAGTGTTTGTATTTTGTAAAAGTGATCGGTCGCCAATTCTCCATAGGGGCCTTCAGCAATGACGATGCATGGCGACGCAACGGACAACGTCCAGTAAAAATTAGTTTTATAAATTTTACCGTCAAATTTCGCAGCTGCATAGATTTGTGTAGTGTAAGAATTGAATTCCAAATACGAACAATTAGCCGCTGCCGTTCGCGCTCTCCAAAATACGCAGAACTTGTTCATCTCACGTTGTTATTTGCAGAGGACCGCTAAAAATTGTACAAAGATTTATAATTCACTTGCATAGCTTTATCGTTGCCGTTGCCGTTGAGGTCCATCATAGCAATTACTTCGGCGACGCCACGAGGCCTTGAAAAAGTGTAAGTACATTTTACCTTGGTCGCGGTAAGCTCAGTAAGCCTGTCTGTCAAAAAACTGCTCAAGTTTAAGATGTAATGACATCGTTCAATTTCAAAGGACGATACAAAAAAATTAATCCTTGAGGCTCACGTTCTCAAAACTACGTAGAGTTTGGTCGTTTCCGAGGTTACTGTGTAGGCGACGGATGAGAAATGTACGAAGATTGAAAACGCCCATGCAGAACCGTTATTCTCGTCGACACTACGTCGAAAAAATATTAAAACACAGTTTTATTTCTACGGTTCGGCATACCTTCCACACGAATCCGTCACGGAAACGGAACTTTTCGAAAGCGCTTTTCGAATCGGCTTTTCGTTTTGGTGCCGGACGGAAAACAGTTTAAAAATGAAGCTTTTGGATAACGATGATATCACCATATCCATGTGGTTTCTCTGATTGGGTTTCCTCAAGCACAAATCCAAAATAACCGGAGTAGTTTGGACGGCAAAATTTGGATGCGTTTTTGTGGACGGGGCATTAATCGTTTGTTTATTGACAAAATCGCAATCATTGATGATGAATATTGCGATCTAACAAAGACAGGTACTGCATATCTGACTAATTGTCAGTTGTCACACGAAATAAAAATTCGTGTAAAATTTTTATAATTATCACAGGTAGCGTAATAATTAAAAAGAGCTCAACTCCGATGGTTGCCTATTAAATTTGTCAGTGTTCTTGGCAACAGGGTCTATGAATATTAAATTCACGTCTTTTTGTCCGACAGAACGGTTGGCGCTGTTTTGTGGACCACTTTTCATGAGCTATGTCAAGTACATCGTAAGTCTGCAACTTCAATAATTTCATTTATCTATATATTCTTTATTTTACTTTAAAACCTGTAGCTTACGTCTGGATTGCTAACAAATGATATGCGTTGTTGCTGTTGTTTTTATTCCACTTAAGGTTGGGATCTTAAGAAATTATAAAGAAAAGGGGCCATTAAGGTGAGAGAAAAGTCCTTTTGGAGTCTTAAGCATACAAATAAGAATTCTGCTTTTTTTGTTTTCTTTGGTTTTCTTATTAGTTCAATTCTGTTTTAAATAAAACGCTCATTTTGCATTTCAAGAGCAAAAGAAGAGTATTCACGGTTTGTAATTACAGATTTTTGCTACACTGATCACGAGGACAAGATATAGATAAGAATACTTACTGCTGTTTCTACTGAGTAGTTTTAACGGTCAAGCTCTAAATTGGATTTATCTTCAAAGCAACAAAACAATTCTGAGCAAAAGCTTTTTTCCTTAGATGCTCCCACCATTGTGGATACATGTGTAGCGTAAATGAGATAATTTGAGCAACGGAACTGTTCAGCTTTGAGCGACAAGAGTACCGCCGACGATCCAACAGAAAATCGAACGTTACTCGTATGTCAGATAAAAACACAATTTTCAAATGACATACGTTTTACCATCTGAGTTATCATGGCAAGAAATAAACCATTTTAAATGAGACCAAATATCTACTGATGAAGGGAAATTTTTGACGGAATCTACAACCTGACATACGTGTAGTTGTCTAAGCGATGGCAAAATTTTTACAAAAAAATAACGCATTTTTGAGGAAATTGCTTGTGAAGTTTCAAGGTGGCCAAATACAGAAAAAAACGCAGTTGTTTTAAAACGTTGTAGTACACAAGACTTGACTAAATGGAACTTAGTCTTAAACTAATCTTATAACAACTAAATACCTGGAATGAAAATTCCAGAGAATTCGCTCCGTTTGAGTTTCAGAAATATTGGCTTGAATAACAACTGGCGTGGGGCGTTGTTTTGTCTTTTTTTCACTTTCAATTTTTTTGTTTTTTCTTTTTAACTTGGCCCTCAGTGTCATTCAACCATATTCAACGTCATCTCTGCGTTGCAAATTCATGGCAACATTTTAGGATCGCAAATTTTTAGCCTCAAATACTGAGGTTGTTTTGTTGTCCTCAATGTAATAGTTATTTTGCTTGAGACACCATTCTGCTGTTATGTTCTGTATATCAAGATGGAATTCACAAAACACATGATTGTCTTTCCGAGGAGTTGTCGAAAGCGTGCTTAAATTTGCTAAGGTAGTACTACAATGTAAAAACCCTGGAGTTCATGCTGTATTAAGTGCACCAATTTGTCAACATCAGACAGTTTTCCGCACGCCTCATCTCTCAAACG
>Ga0126337_10000738_pt1 | contig 17901 bp, 10 predicted proteins | sample DipCmetagenome_FD_92527 | JGI IMG/M metagenome (GOLD analysis project Ga0126337, IMG submission 92527) | Coral microbial communities from La Bocana,Puerto Morelos, Mexico - Diploria C A metagenome | ecosystem: Host-associated > Invertebrates > Cnidaria > Coral | place: La Bocana,Puerto Morelos... | reverse complement strand
CATTCTCCTGCTTTCGCTCCTTTCCCTGCACTCTAATCCTGCGGCTCGCTGCTTTCTCCCCCTCCCCCCTCCCCCCCCCTTTTTTTTTCCCCCCCCCCCCCCCCCCCCCCCCCCCCACATTATCTTACCTGTCTTTGCAACCTCTCCTAGCCCTCGACACACATCGGTCAGTGGTTTATATCCACTTGATGTATTCTGTGCAAACTGTTCTCATTGTGAAAGTTGCGAAAAGGGAGATAAAAAAATGTCATCCTACAAACTTAGAAGTGTTCTTCGTGGTCATGAACTAGACGTAAGAGCCGTTTGTCCTGCAGTGTTCCCTGAAGGAGGAATCATAACAGCATCACGGGATAGAACTGCTCGTCTATGGATTCCCAGTGAAGGAAACCTTGGCTTTCAAGAGGGCCATGTTCTTAGTGGACACAATAACTTTATTTCTGCTGTTTGTACAATTCCTCCGACAGACAAATATAAACATGGTACGTCCTCTATATTCCTAAAGAAACAGAAGTTACTTTCTTTAAATTATGAAAAAAAAGACGACAGTGATGAAAGCAAATATGAATTCAACTTTTTTGTGTGCGTCCATTTATGACTCGACAGAAATAGCCAGATGTCTAAACCCTAAATATTATGGTAATTACCCCTGGAAGCTTTAGGTTTAGTCAGTTAGCACTAGAACAGATAAAGTTAGGTTGATTGATTGATGAATGAATGATATAATGTATATATTTCTCTTAACCCGGCTTATTAGGGTTAGAAGACAAAAGAAATTGAGAATCAAGCTAGGTTAATATTATTTATACCTGAATTTGATTCTTAACTACAACATATACATCTATGTAATAGACTGTGATTTTTTTACATTAAGTTGTCATGTATAAACTTGGAATTTTAATAACAGTTTATCAATCCTGTTAAAGGACTAGGTAACAAATTTTGAGCAATGGTGGTGAAATTTAGTAAAGAGATTTCTTCAAACCCACACCTATTAAATTGTAATGTACAATTCCTTTCAGAGAAATCATTTGCTATCCATGCTTACAAATGATATGAACAACAGTCATTTTTTGTGGATGAGATTCAGAATGTTATGCATAGTTAATTATAGAGCTAGCAAAAAATATGAAATCATAGCAGCAGTGGTCGAGTGTCAATTGATAGCCTTGATTGATATCTTGATTGACACTCACTAACTCAACTGTCACAAAATTTTGGTCGACAGTCAGTGGAGAGAGTATTCGCGGACATGCCATTGACTGTCATCAACACATATAAATGAGCTACACTTGGCTGACTGTTTACCAAGGCTGTGGTCTAAAACAAATTATGACAAAGGCTCCTAGCCTTAAAATTCTGGGTGCCCAGCAGTTAAGCTTATATGAAGAGAGTAAGTTTTTCCAGCCGCCCAATGGCAAAAGTTGTCACCTGTGGCACCTTAGCAGCTCTTGAGCACAGTCCTGATCGACTGACTGTTGATCAAGGTGTTGATTGAGTGTTGAGCAAGTATTAATCAAGATTTCCATCAAGTGTTGATGGAGTGTCGATCAACGGTATCAATTGACAATCAGCTATAGATGCTTTTAGAAAACATCATTTAAAATTTCTAAATGTGACCTACTGACTGAATAATTAGAGTATTTTTTTAAGAAGTTCTGTGCCTTTCAGGTCTTATAGTGACTGGTGGGCATGACAATGTTATTCTTGTTTGGACACTGGATTCTCTTGGTAAGTTAATAAATGTAATCCTCAGCTATAAAAACATTTGTACAAAAAGTCCAAAATCAAATTTTGCAGGTAACTTTCTCAAAAACCAAAGCAGGGCTTTTTAAAATCAGTTCTGGAGATTCAAATTTAAAACTTGCACAACTGAATTACGAAAATTGTAATGATAATAATTTGCAAACTACTAGTTTCAAGAACAACTGAATTCTGTAGTCAATGTAACCAACAGAGCCATTAACAAAACAGCACTATAGCTGAAATCCCAGTTTACTGAGCTGCACAAACTTTGAAGCACACTGACTCTTTTAAACTACTTTTCTTACACAGAGCCTCTCTACAGACTGGAGGGTCACACTGGGGCTGTTTGTAGTTTAATAGCTGGAAAATTTGGAACACTCCTTTCAGGATCATGGGACAAGTAAGCTAGACATGTTCTCTATATCAACATATCAATTCTCATTACTTTTATTTCTAAATATTCTTCATTGATTCTTGGGATACCACATTGTAAACTTGTTATATTCTATTGTAAAATAATACATGTACAGTTGTAGGCTGTCCCCATGGATGCAAGACAAGACTTGCCCTAGATTCATTCTTTTGTCTTGTGTGACTAATTTTTAATAATGCATTTTAAAGGTTAAATTTCCTTTTTTACAGCACTGCATGTGTGTGGATTGGAAGCAAGTGTATGATGAAATTACAAGGGCATGAGGCAGCTGTTTGGGCTGTCCAACTGATGCCAGACCATGGGCTTATGCTTACAGGTAGTCTAGGTCATTTTGTAAATAAGCAACTAGACTTGCGATAATAGATACTAATTATTTAATAACTCATTGATGCAACATATTTATTACTGACTGCTGTATGTTATTTTATATTTTCTCTTTTTCCAGGTTCAGCTGATAAGACAATCAAGATGTGGAAGGCAGGGGCTTGTCAAATGACCTTTACAGGTCACAGTGACTGTGTCAGAGGTCTTGCAGTGCTCTCAGCTCTGGAGTTCCTGTCCTGCTCTAATGATAGGTATTCAAAGTAGTCTTACTGACTCTTGTTTCCAAATACCGGAGATTGTCACCTTCAGAATACAGTTATACCTCCACTCATGGCCACCTCTTCACAATGCAAGGACTCTTTGTCTTGGCCATACTTGTGCACGCCACTTTGTACCTTCTACTAGTATTAACACCTCACTCCAATGGCCACCTGTTTACTATGGTCAGTTGATTCTACGCAAGGGTTGCTCAAGAAGTGAGATTCCACATACAGAAAAAAAATCTTGCTATTAAAATTGTACAGTCATGTAGGAGCTTTCATGTGAATATTGCAGCACTAGGGTTTCATCCATAAGTTGTCAAGCAGGCTTAGATTTTACAAGTTTTAAAGTAGCACTGCTATTGTGAACTATCAGTATAAACTTGTATTGTGTAATGACTATTTTTCTCTTATCAGCACCATTAGAAGATGGTTGTGCACCGGTGAATGTCTTCAAGTGTATACAGGACATACAAGCTTCATCTACTGGTCAGACATAATCATCAGCTACCTTGCTTGTCCTTGTTCTATAAATCCAGCTTTAAACACCATACCTACAGTACTTTATAGGGGAAGAAAGTCAACTTAGTATTCATTGTGAACACCTCCTACCACATACATGTAGATCTGTGTAACTGAAATCAGTAATTATCATTGTGTCAAACTGTGGAAGAGGATCTACTATTGGAGGCAACACTTTTTTAAAAAATTGTGTTTTGTACTTGTGTTTATCTACAGTATTGCAGCTCTTCCTGATGACTGTGGCAATTTTGTCTCTGTTGGAGAAGACAGATCACTACGAATATGGAAGGGTACATAACAGTTACTCCACTCAGACATAACACTAAATAAATAATTTTTACTTACAGAACAGAACTTCAATATTTCTAATATTTGTTTTATTAATCCCTGAATTATAGGGAGTAGAGAGTGATGATCTTGAGTCTTTCTTGAACTGCTATATAATTGATACAGAAATGATATGCCGCAGTTGATTAATAATTACACTACACTGTATGTATAACACAAGCCTTGCTGGCATTCCTGGTATTGTATTCCTAAGTTGATGGATATTTTGTAGCTATATTTATAACATGGCAAAAATAATAACAGACTTAGCTAACATAGTATCCACAGACTTCAGAACAAAGATCTGTTCTTTATTTAACAGTTGCCGGTAATTAATAGATCTGTTGTTTGTGTAACATCACTTATCTCACTGTTATCAGGAGGAGAATGCTCTCAGACAATCACACTCCCTGCCCAGTCAGTGTGGACTGTCACATGTTTAAGTAATGGAGACATTGTAACTGGCTCAAGGTCAGGTTGATTCAAGAGTTTGTAACGGTTACATATTTCATATTTAATAAGTATTTTGTATTGCAAAATTTCACCAAACTTTATCCATACTGTATACACTGTTCTCTGTTTCTGTTTTACTGATACATTTAGATTGTCTTGCATGCAGTTTATATGCTAAAACAGGCATTTTTTAAGAAAAGAAATGTTTGCAACCCCCAAAAAACAGGTGTCATATTTCACCACACCTCTCCATAACAGTGACCTCTCTGCAATGGCCACTTGCCACTGTCCCAAAGGTCGTTGTTGTGGAGAGGCTCAACTGTATAAAGAAATTAATCTCTTTGCTCACAGGCTACTAATTCTTAATGATGACATTTTGCAGTATCAAACAATCAGTTTCTTCTCATTACAAGAAAATAATATATAAGTGTTCCTTTTTTTCCTAGTGATGGTATTGCACGAGTTTTCACTACTTCTGAAGAGAGATTTGCATCAGAAGAAGAGTTACAGGTCAGTTTATTATCAGTCAGTTGCTTTTGATTCACATTTTGTGTTAAGTAGCAATAAAAGAAAGAGATCAAATTATTTATAAAAACAGTTGATGCCCACTTTTTCTCTCCCTACAGCTATTTGATGCCGAAGTTGCAAGTCATGCTATTCCAGCTGAAGCTGCCAGGTATGTGGTCATCATCCATTGCATTTCAATACACTGGTGTAACAAGGTGATACATGTCCCTCTGAATTACACATAATTAGAGTAAGGGATGTGGAAGGCGGGTCACACACCCCACCCAATTTTTTGGAAGCACCCCCACTGTAGAAACCCTCAAAAATCTTTCATAATTTATTATGGGCTCAAATGAGAGCACACATGTAGTCTTTTTGTTTGCTTGTTAGTGGTCAGTTGGGTGATGTCAAGCTAGAGGATCTTCCTGGGCCAGAAGCTCTTCTTAGACCAGGTACAAAATACAGTGTACAGCATAGAAGCATAAAACAACTACCATATGCATGCAGATCACAACACAAACAATTCAATACAACAATTCAATACACATATTAGCAAAAGGCTGGTGAAACCATGCTGGATGGTAAGCTGCAGCAGATGAAGATCCCATCCAGGGGGTGGTAATGTTCCAGACCCGCTACATGTAGTTGTTTTATACTTACAGAAAGTAAGTGTCTCCTTTAATTCAATTTACAGACCTTGTGTAGGCAACTGTACCCTTTTACATTTCTTACCACTTGCAACATGGTACTATAATAATAAAAAAAACATTAATTCTTTGCACAGGAGATAGAAGTGCTCAAACAAAGCTCATAAGGAGAGGAAACATTATTGAATGTCACCAGGTAAAAATTTACCCCTTTAACACTTGATGTTTGGGGAATAATTTTTGTGCCATTTCAGTTTCAGGTACACATGTTACTTTGCCCTCATAGAAGTTCTTTTGACTTCGATTTTGACAGAATAAAACTGTAATTCATTGTTAAATGGGTTTTTCACTGGCTTTCAGAAGTTTCCATCCTTTGCATGCATTGCGTGCCCATGGTGCCTAATGATCATCAGATTCTATTTTCTGAAGGCCTTGACAGAGAAAAAATTAAGACATAAATTTGTTGCATATATATCAAACAGTTTCATATCAAACAGGTTCATATCAATTTCACAAACAGTTTCTAATGATGTTATCTTGTTAATTGCAGTGGAATAGCATGGAAACAAGATGGGATAAGGTAACAATTCTTATGGTGCAAGCAATTGGTTACAAAGTAAAAACAAGGGCAGGGGAAACCAAACAGATCCCAAGTGCATGGTGTACCAAATAATGTAACGATCAGTAATGATTGTGCTCTCGTTTTCGCTTTTAGAGGACGTGCTGTTCAGACGATTTGTTGTTAATTGATGGAGGGCCTAGTTATTGTTTCACTGACGTTATTTGAAAGGGCACCAAGGGAGGCTTAGTCAATCATGTTGTTCATATCTGTTGAGACCCGATCTCTTGTTACAGGTTGGCGAAGTAGTAGGGTCTGCAGGAACAGAAGGTGCTGCAAGACAAACTAACAAGACAATGTACAATGGAAAGGTATGTGTAATGACAACTCCAAATTTCTCTTCTTTGTTCTCGTGTAAAGTAGTTTTTCAAGGGTCAGAATATCTCTCAATGTGTGGCAGCAGATACTCGGGGATGTTATCCGTTCCTCATCCCTCGAGCTCATAATAACGTGTTAGGGGAGAGACGTTTTCATACAGTAAACTCTAGCCCCCGCCTCGATTAGTTCCAGAACTAGTTGTGGGAACAAGTCTCTTGAAGAGAAAAGAAAAAAAATACAATTAAAGTTCAGAGATTAAATCTTATTATGAAAGTGGTAAAAAACTGGTGACATAACGGGCTTTTTTTATTCCTAGGAGTATGATTTCGTGTTTGATGTTGAGATTCAAGAAGGCCGTCCTCGCATGAAGCTCCCCTACAATCTAAATGGTACGTAATTTAGTCTCACTATGGACTGACCGTTATTTTTTTTTAGCTTTTGGGTGCTGGGCAATTTCCAAAAAAAAACCTTGCACAGCCAAAACTGCTGAAAAACAAACCCGTTCAAATGGAACCATGGGGAAAATTGTGCAAGTGTTTTTCTACTAACAACGTCCCGTTTTTGATGTTAAAGAAATTATTGGCCAAGCTATTGCTAACCAGAACAAAAACATGCACAACCTATAGGCGAGAAAAAATTTCAAGCCTCGAAAAATTGCCACCCCCCGTCCTGAAAAAAAAAATATCCGTTCCTTAACAGTTGATGTGGTGGATCGTCCCATGAAAAGCGTAACTTGAAAAATTCAAGGCGCTTGGCATAAATTAGACTAACGATATTTACTTATGCCTGAGTCACCAAGTTGTCTTTGTACGTCTTGTAGATGATCCGTGGATGGCTGCACACCAGTTTCTAGAGCGGAATGATCTCAGTCAGATGTTCTTGGATCAAGTTGTTGACTTCATTCAAAAGAACACTCAAGGTTTTACAATAGGACAACAGGCACCGACTGCTGCTGATCCGTTCACCGGTGAGTGGTGCAGCGTGTATTGAAAAATAACTATCACATGCCATTCCTTTTTCTTCTTTCCTTTTTCGAGCTTCGTTCCTCTTTCGTTTCACATTTGTGCATTGTCTTCGCGCGCTAGAAAACACAAGAAAAAAATCATTAATTAGTCAATGATCACAAATGGTGATAGGCATCGATGTAGGGAGCGGGGAAAGTGGAACTGCTGAATAAACAGGCATAATGTAAGTTTCGAACACCGTAACACATCTCACATACTATCACGAACATAGAGCAGATAGTTATTAGCCAGGCTAAACTGCCTGTGGGGTATTTTAATTGCCCACAATTGAATTGAACAACACCCTTAGGAGACGGTCTCCTAAGGGTGTTGTTATTTCCCTCACGGCTAGCTTGTTAGCTTGGAATTATTTTTTTCCTGTTGTATTTTAGGCGCGGGGCGTTATATTCCATCCACTGGGCCATCCCAATCAGTGTCTGATGTCAGCGTGGGAGGAGGAAGTGTTGATCCTTTTACAGGTGCGCCGCCCGGCAAATCCGAACTAAATGATCGCTGTAAATTCAGTTCAGTAAATTCAGTGCTGCCTCAACACGTTATCAAGCAAACCTGTTTACGAAAATAAAAAGCTGAAAATAAATCAAGAATATGAAAGAAATGACAACATGGAAACTCGAAAGCAAGGCTGGCCTTTTCCAGCCGTTCAGTTAGTTGGGACGCAGCGCGAGAAAAAGGCGGAGCGAAGTAAAGGAGAGAGAACCTTGGTGTGAGGAGCAAACGCCCTTCTCCCATATTTTCTCACGCGCTATTTTTTACGCCGCGCTCCAATGAACGGTCGGGCAGCCAGTGGATTGTTCATGAAAGATGAGTGACGTCCTCCACTGCTAGCACACCGTTGATATTGTCCTCTAGCTGCTGTACCTCTTCGCTGTGTGTTGTTTCGCCGAATGGATTGACCAGTAGCAATCTTTGACACTTAAAAGCAATACTTTTGAGGACAAATTTACGAATGTGCGTGATTAAACTTGGAGCGTTTTTGGCCCCTCGCGGCCCCCTGGGGAATTTCAAGCACTTAACGAGATCCGAGAGAGAGAGAAATTCCGTGCGTGCTCAGGTGCCTTGTGATTTGTTTGTCCATTCTCGGAAACAAGTCAGAATTTTCAATTCATCGTACCTAGCTAGTTTAAGTGTGGTAATTTTTCATGTATTACAGGTGCTGGTAGCTACAGGCCATCGTATACACCCCAGCAAACCAACACTGGAGCTGGAGTGGACCCGTTCACCGGTACGCATGCTTGAAATATTGTACCTCTTAAAATAGTATGGTCGCACAGCGTGCCAACAACACAAAACAATTCGTTTTGTTCCAAGGAGCGATGAGGACGTCGATTTCTTACCTTGAAAGTTTGTATGTCCAACCCTGCTTTGAAGTTAAGCTGTTTAAACGGTCACGGAAGCTGGTTTTAGTCGCCTGCAGTTATAATTCCCTCGGGTTCCTTCCTAAAATTGAAACAGTCCGGCTTACACTAACCTTAAACCTAATCGTTTTATTTTTTCCCCTCTTTAACCCTATTCCCATTTACACGACAGTTCCGCTATAAGCGATGCGCGTACAAAAAAAAGATGCCCCGGTGCGCATAGATTTCGTTGGGTAAATAACTTCTCATCCGCGCTGAACCAAAACATTGCCCATGCTTTTGGACTACCCATTACGTCGGTCCGAGCTCTGATAAAATGTTGGCTCGTCACGAATACGAACAAGTCTGTTTTACTCAACAAAATATTTGTCCGCACCATACCTTTTCTTTTTACGCTACGCGCATCATTTATTTCGGAAGCGGTTCAAAAATATATTTTGTCGTTAAAATAGTTCTTAATATTAATGACCAAGATGAAAGAAGTAATTATTTGCAACTTGTTTCCACGTAACTGCTTACAAACGCTCATTTCAAATGTCAGCCGAGTGAACAGCGCGTGACTTGTTTTGTGACTGGAAGTACTGAATTCATCGTGGTTGTCTTTTCAGGTTCCAGTAGTTACAAATCAGGGCAGTCAGCCAATCAAGTCAGTCCACAAAGCGAAAGTTCCTCAGCTAATCCTTACTTTCCTAAGGTACAATGTATCTCAATCAACAAATCTCTATCAATTCTCTGCATATTATGCATTAAGCGGTCTGGGTTCGAGCCCTGGGCGGGGACATTGTGTTTTTTTCTTAAGCAAGATACTTAACCACTCACAGTGCTTCTTTCCACTCGGGAATATTAATGAAACCGACGAATTTCGGGGAGTAACCCTGCGATGGACTACCGTTCCATCCAAGGGGGAATAGAACTGCCCTTACGGAAACCACTTGCTTAAATAAACTCCTGCTGTATAAGCCACTTAGCCGTTGATACTTTTCTTCGTGCTTGGTATCACAAGGAAAGTTGTAAAATGAGAGAGTGGTAACTTTAACAGGGTCAAAAGCGCATCTGCACTTCCTCCCAAAGGTTTCCGCTAAGAACTCTCCCAGTCCTTAGCATGTTATTCAGATTGTGCAGTTCTTAATAAATGTGTTGGCTTTCTTTGTAGACGTCATGTGTATCGTTTGATAGCGCTAACATTAACGCAATTGCTGGAAAATTGAAAGAATTCAACGCTAGATTAGAAGAGGTTAGTGAGGATTTGTGTCCAGATATTTTCAGCTCTCAACTTCTCAAGCCAGAATCACGAAATTACTATACAAGTAACTTAATTTCATTTTGGTCTTGGGAATTTTTAATTCGCGGTTTTCTTTATTTGTTTGATGCCCGTGAACCCAAGTGGTTTGCCTTTAGTGAGTTCCTTAGAGCTGCCTTATTTTCGTTCCTAGATCTCTTATTTGAGTCGGGAGAGGATTCTCGCATTCTTCGTTAAAAGAGAGATTTCGGAAACTTAGTTTTTAGGTTACTTAGTTTTTACGTTCTCTTCACTCTGTAGGAACAACAACTAACAGACGACGAACTTCAAAACTTGATAGGTAAGCATGACGTATTTCAATGTCACCCGGACAGCATTTCTTGAAGTTAAGAATTAAGGCTTTGGGGGGTGAATCGACAAAAAGCAAGAAGCTTAGAACACGGAAAAGGCTAGGTGTCCATTGTGAGAAATTCACCTGGCTTTGTTGGAGAGATCAGTCGTTCTGTTAGGGGTGCTTCTACAACAATCCTAATGTGATCTATATTTTACCTTGTTTTAGTAATGTCGCATGTACTTACCAAATAATGGCCACTAGCTCAACAAAAATTAACAAAATACTTTAGTTGAGACAGACCTTTAATTTGACGTTGCCTTGTACGCCTTGTACTAGTATTTCTGAATGATGTGGGCAGTGCAGATAAATCCAGATCACCAAAGGTGGAACACTTGTCTGTGCTGATGAAAGCGTTAAAGTGGCATCCTAGTCGGCTATTTCCAGGTGTGTATTTTGTAAGAAACTTCTAGTTATATTTGGCGGTCACTTCTTCTACAACGCTGGTACACAAGTTGTCTTTGAAGTTTTCGATTCAAACCTAAAAACATGTTACTTCAATAAACTCTGGTTCTTAGGCCATGTAGCTTGATTAAGAATGTAATACAAACAGCGGTGATAGACATTGTATTTCAACGCATTAATACTGAAATTTGTAACACTCACTTTCGAAAAACTAAGTTGACTAGCATACGAAACGTGAAGTTCAGCTATTAAAATGCGTTGGAATGCAATGTTCATCACTGCTGTTTCTAGTATATTCTTCATCAACTTTACTGTATACTCTTACTTCAACTTTTTTGTCATAGATGGAAAATGAAGTGTTGTTTTAGCGACGTTTATTGCGCGTTCAATGCAGTAATTGTTCTCTTCCGGTATTTTCGTTTCAAACAGCTCTGGATATTCTGCGGCTTGCTGTACGTTTTCCATCCATCGCTAACTCTTGTTGCAGTGGTTCTGAGGGAGACAATCTTACAGCTCACTTACTTGCCTGTACTAGGTAGACTGTTATAATCACGATTTTCAACTTTTGACATATTTTATTTGTTTTCTTCCATACTTAATTTGGAAGTGCAATTGCTGGTAACACCTTATACATTATTAAACGAACGGACGGATGGAAGAACGAGCGAGTGAGTGAGCACACAAGCGAACGAACGAAAAAGCGAATTTTATTGACGTGTCTGAAAGTACCTAGCTGAGTGAGAACCTGTGCTTAATTAATAGGGGACACCTAACTGAGAATAAAATAACTGTGACACAAATGTACACGAACAACATTTATTTACAGGATCAAAACAAAACTAAGAACTTCATAGATGGCAATCCTTAATTGAATTGATCTTTTAGAAATTGCGATAGATCGTTTCAGCTTTATTAACATTCTTCTCTTATTTGTTTGTTTGTTTATCTCTTTTCATGACGATTTTGATAACCTTTGTTTTCTTTTTTCTCCTCAAGGGACGATAATCCTCAACCCAATGTGCTCCTTTCGTTTAGAATACTGTCTAATTTGTTTCTGTCTTACGATGGATCAGCTTTAGTGCTGAAACACAGAGAAAAGGTCAGATGAGTGGGTTTAAGTGTATTACTATTTTAAAGAGCTCAGGACTTCATTCTATTTTGTGTTATTTTGATCTTGTACAAAATTACTCTTCGTTTGAAAGAAACCTGAAAATATTAGTTTACTAAGATAGAAAAACACCAAAGAGATAATAATGAGCCATAAACGAACAAGAATGGTTAAGGACCTGTTAAAAACGAACGAACTTAAAAGACGAACTTTGTATTCTTTCGAACTTGATAATGTCTGTTGGTCGGTCGTTCTTTTATAGCGTTAGTTTTGATCACGAAATCAGTTTCAAAGAGCTTATTGATTCGAATTTGAAATATATTGGCCAACTTTTTCAAGATGCGCAAGACCTGACGTAGCCCCTTTAACTTAAAAGAATGACACCTAACATGTGAAACACGCGAACTGGTAACTTTTGCACCATATAACTTTCAGCTATCCTTTTTACACCTCAACGTGCCTAACAAAAAACTGAAAATTACCACTGTTATTGTTCAGTAACTGTCAATGGTCACACACAAGGTTTTCTTCATCTTTAAAATTAATGAAAAGCACTTGGTGTAGCATGACAAAGAGTAGCACATGAAGATCTTGTCCAGTAGCTTCATTGAATAGTCACACTTTATGGTTTTGTACACAAACTCAAAAGTTGTAACCAGCATTGACTACACCAGTAAGTCTGAATCTGAGTTCTACGTTACTTAAACTAAGTGATACTTTTTGCACAATACCAATATTCGGGGGGTTTAAGTAATAGCAAAAACCGAGTCAACCTTCCAGAGTAAACAACTTCCAATATGGCAGATCTCGCACAAAAAGATTCCCGCGAAAATCGTCTCGGTTGACTGCATACACGTCAACGGGTTGTCAACGGCCTGTCAGTCGGAAGGGAGAGTTTTACTTCCGGTCAAAACGAAAAACCGTGTTTTCTCCGCCGTTATTTAATTTATATTTTTCAGTACTTTTTTTTACATGAACAATTCATTTGCTAAAAAATCAAAATTTCAAGAAAATGGTCGGTCTGAAGGTGCACGTTAACCTTAAGGTAAGTGCCTCGACTACTTAACTATTTTACTTTTTTATATTCTTCAGATAGTAGAACATGCAATACCTTGGTGTAAGTGCTCCAACAAGAACATCAGGATATCTCTGTGTACCGTTCTTCTTAAGTAAGTGTCATGTTATTTACACTTGGAGTTCACATTTCTCTAATATGCGCATTTTGTGCCACTTCAGTCGGGACAACAGGTGACTCGTGAAAGACTGAACCCGAGAGTTTCCGATTCTTGTTGTCCACGCGAGTCAGCCTGTCAGGTTGAGCCATGTTGCCTAGCAACCTAGACTAAAATAGTCTGCAAGGCCAGGCTGTTCGAAAGCCGGTTAACGCCAGCCCAGCCCATACTATGAAACGTTGTCTGAGTTTAGTTTCTTATTTCTTTTATAGTTTTTCTGTCCTTCTACGAAAACATAACGATTTTGAAGCTAAGACACAGTGTCTATCCACTTTAGCTGAGGTAAGTATTGTGAAGTCTTAGGCATTGTTTTGGCCAGTTTTTGTTTCCTAACAATGTGTTCTGTTCTTTATAGATTTTAGAAAATGAAACAGATAGCGAAGCCAGATTCAGATCTCTAGTGGCGGTTGGAACATTGGTAAGTGAGAAATCCAAAAACTTGCAGTGGTATTGTGTTGAGGGTAAAATTTCCTGCTGCGGCATCTATTGTGTTAGAATGAAATGCAAACTTACAATTGTAAATTTATTTGAAAAAAAATTATAGTCAAGCATATATCTTTTATTCGTAGCCTAATACCCAGTCGTTACCTTACTTCTCTTTCAAAGACAATAACCAGTGCAGTCGCTAACTTTGCTTTATAGCAATCATAAAGCGCGGGAAAAAGGCACGTAGGCCATGTCAGTTTTGTACCCCGATTGCCTAACAGAAAGATGATCTTCGTTGTAATTGATTGGAAAATTAAGCCTTTCAAGACTGAGAAAACGTCCCGAACCTAGCGCCATTTTTGAAGTAAATGACGTCAATAAAAATGAAGTATCATTTCAAAACATCCGTCAGTCATAAAATGATATCTTTCTGTCGTTGATCAACAGATCTGGGGTGATTCAGACGCCCTGTCATTAGCTCAGTCGTTAGGAATTGACAGTTCATTAAAGTCATTATCATCTGTTACAGATCCACCCAAGGTAAGTATTCTAAGTAGTTTCAAACACTGATGATACAACTCACTCCTGGCTAGTGCAATGCACGGGACCAATTTTAACGTGTGTCAGTTCGCAGTACTTTAAATCTTCCTGTCGTTCACAGTCTATCACAGTTAGTGCGTTGTTTTGCCTGGCGTTTTGCGTCAAAAGCAGTTATTCGAGATATTAAGCAAGTCTTAAAAGTGATGTTAACGGCAAACGGCAAAAGTTTAATCTTTGGCCCGTGATTTTTTAGCCATTTACACTCAAAAGTGTAATGTTGGTATTTTCTCTGAATAAGAGACTTTTTGCTAATTTTGTGTTGGATTGAGTAAGGTTTGAGGAAAAAGTGGTCGGATCTTTTTGCCGTTTGTCGTAAATTTCATTTGTAAACTCTCTATTAACGAACTGAACATCAAAATCAGTCGCCATGGAAACGTTAAAAAGGACAAACGTCCTGAACTACTGGGCCGGGTTGTTCAAAGCTCTACCAAGCTAATCCAGCATACGCGAGAATTTGGATTTCCGTTTTGTAACTTTTTGATGAGGGTTTCTATCTATATTGTTTGTCCTTCCGTTTTGACCTAGAGTTATCTCAAACTACATAACACTTAAGCAGTAAAAAAAATTTAGTGCAAGAAAGATTATTACTTTGGTTTACTTATAATCCTGGAGTTACGTTAATTTGTTTGACTTGCTTGTGTTAACCCGGCCTTCGATAAGATTCGCATATTTTGGTCAGATCCGCAACCAAACAGAACAGACAAATTCTGAATTTGAGAATTACAGACACCCGATTGTGATTTAGTGAGAGTATCTTAAGAAATCATCTTTTTAATTTTTTTTTTTCACAGGTTGGGGACTGTGCGTCTAAAGTTTTAGCAGCATTAACGATGAATTAAAATGTCGATATTCTCATGCCAACATCCTCCATAGTTGTTTCTTAGTGCTGACCCAAAAGTAAACACTTCAACGCCATTTTTGTTTTGACGGATTTTCTCCCTGCTTTTATAAATTGCGATTTAGTCTAGCAGCAAGACGTTTTGAAAAGTTTAAGAAGAACGCATCATTTCGTAGAACAGTTTGTGCCTTAAAGGCATACTGTTCAAAAGAAAAGTGACTGGACGCACCACTGTGCCCAGCAGGTTCTAATTATCAACGTTCTCCACAAGAGCAGAATTCGGCGGCACACAACCATTCCAGTTCCCATCATATTCAAGAACAGTGCACGTCACTGCTCGTCTCGTCTCATCAATGGCGGTCGCTCATTGGTTGGAATGCTTTTGGAGGGCCACGTGACCATTAACGTACTGGCAGGTGTCCTTTGTAAAAGGAATTTTTCCCGCGCTTTTAAGGTGCATTTTTTTGGTGGTGGTTGTTGGTTTATAGTGGTCACACACCAGCCTAGTCCCTAGGCGTTCCGGGCAAAGAGGATTCTTGGTTTTATTAAGAGTGGTGACGTCAACTCAGAGCACTTGCCGAGAACGTTCAGACTTTGCGCGGACAAGAGGCAAGAAAGAACGCCTAGGGACAAAGCGGCTGGGTAGACGCTAGACATTGCATAAAAGCTTATTCAAATGTGCAAAATGTTTATTACGTAAATGCTTTTTATAATTAGTGAGAGCCTAATTTCCATGAAGAAGGCGCCTTAAAAAATAAACAGCTCAGCTGCGTTCTTTTAGCCATTCCAAATAGTCGCTGAACAGGTGAATTCTTCTTTGTGCAATTATTGCCACCATATACACAAGCACGGACCGCCGAAAAACTAAAAAGTGAATCTGATATTGTTTTCACTGTTAATTAAAATGAATTTTAATACCATAAAGGAAATCGTGACTTCTAACCACATCTTCAAGACTTGACCATCGTCAAATAGTCGTTTTAATGGGTGTGCGCAGGCCAAATGGTAGATAATTTACATATCGGTATGTCATCCTAAGGTCCATTACGAAGTAAACTATGCCAGATGTTTTTCATACTTGGTGACTGTCAGTCACTTTAGTGAAAGCCATTATTGCCGTCGTGGATTCGCTCAACACTGTTCTACACGCTGTCCTTTACCTTTCCAAACGATTGGTCTCGCGAATTTTAAGTGAAAATTTATGCCTTCGACCAATGTCGCGTATGTATATAAACAGCGGCTAACTGGACTTGATGAATGGGAAAAAAGGGACTGTCTGTGCAGCTTGTGTCCTCGGGATCGATCAGTTTGCAGTAAGTGCGCGTCCTGTTTGCCTAGAAAATCGGTCTGTTTTTATAGGTTATCAAATGATTTTGAATGCAATTTGGAATATGTTACTGAACAGAAGTTAATTGAGCATTTTTGAAATATTCAAAAGTGTGGAGCAATCGTCCATAAAATCGTTTTCGGTGAAAAATTATTTAAAAATAAAAAATTCCCAGAAGCGTGTTAGCTGTTTACATATTCAACCAGCTACCATCCAAACTTGAGGGCAAACGAACAAATTCCATTTGACTTGCAGCTTCCAACAGTTGATCCGACGCTCACATTAAAAGACCGTTAGAACTTCGACGATTAATTTGGTTGTTCGCTCCTTCACCAAAAGTCTAAAATTTAAATGAATTATTGAGCTAATAATGCAGATTAACAAATTGACGTCATGGTGTCTCTCCTGTTATTGATCATGAATTTCGTCATTAGCATTTTCATGCATAGAGGCTGTGGATCCACGAGGCAAGAGCCGAGCGGATCAGCAGATTTTAGTGGAAGCTCGAAACAGCTTCAGTAGAAAGGTTTTACGCCCTACTTTTGCGCCCTTCTTACATCGAAAGTTCTCATTATTGACACTACTCACCATGAACTGAGCTTATTTCTATAATTTAGTAACCTCTGTCGCGTAATCCACGTTTGAATTGTCTAGGGTTTTCTTCAAATGTAGCTTTTGAAGAGTTGGTTCTCGGAAGTCTTGAGGTGCGCCTTTGATAAATAATGTTTATTCACATTCTCTCGGTTGGATGTGCCTTTTTCTTAATTATAGCTTTCAATTATTTTTTTCCGCTGTTCTAGCTGTTTGATCCTGTGGAGTCTGGTTTTATTCCGCTCTACTCGCCTGCAGTGAAACTTTATAACGGATAAGGAATTTAACTGTCTTCAACAATTTTGTGCATTTGAGAAATGCCAACTTACATTGCATGTCAGTAGAACTATAGTCTGATGAGAGCCCACCTTACCTCACGCACAGCACTCTTAAATCATTACCGCTTACGCTAACCATTATGTTTAGTGCCACCTGACATTTTCCAGTCACGTGTGCACGTTTTGGTTTACTTTCTATTAGATTTTACGAAATACTAACACTTAAAGAAACTGTGTAAATGAAAATGAATTTGCAAGATTTAAGTTTTATTTTTCTTCTTGTCAGTGAATCCAGAGGGCACATCAACAATGCCTTGCTTCTCAAAATGTTTGCACAGCCGGAGATTTGCAATATTTACACAACAGTCGTCCGTTTCTTTTTTTCGGGTCTTGTGTTCCCTGTACGAGCCCGTGTCGGGTAAATAAGTAAATGTGTCAAGCTCAGCATGGCCTGTTGTTTATTGATATCCAAAGGAAATGAAATGAAATGAAGTGTGCAGGTTAATATGCTTTGCAACAAACCCCAGAGCGACCCCACACTTGTGTTAGACTCGAGGGTTTAAGCATCTTTTAAAAGCCTTTGGTGGACTTGCGCACTTTCTTGGTATGTCTTAAACACTTTTTTTTCTGAAAATTGATATTCTGTAGGTCGTTTTACTTATTTCAATTCCAACATTACTTCAAAACGAGAATTGGTTACTGAGATTTATACAGAAAAAAAATATATTACCAATAACATAAAAATATTCCACGCTGTATTATGTGCTTTTCAGCAAAGCTGTTTTGCGTTTTTCTCAAAAAGTGAATACATTTTGAAGTTTAACTCGATCGTTACTTATTGTGATGCGGTTTCACGGTCTGTAGATATTCAAATGTAGAGTAGAACCTTTTTGACGCTTGTAACTGGCGTGTGCGATAAAACGCGGCCAGTT
>Ga0126337_10000736_pt1 | contig 17932 bp, 8 predicted proteins | sample DipCmetagenome_FD_92527 | JGI IMG/M metagenome (GOLD analysis project Ga0126337, IMG submission 92527) | Coral microbial communities from La Bocana,Puerto Morelos, Mexico - Diploria C A metagenome | ecosystem: Host-associated > Invertebrates > Cnidaria > Coral | place: La Bocana,Puerto Morelos... | reverse complement strand
TGTTCAAATGGCTATTCAACTCTCTTATTACAGACTTCATAGAAAGTAAGTTCCCCGAGCAATGAGAACCCAGGGGCCCGTTTTTCGAAGCTCCCGAAACGTTTTAGCACTTGCAAAGTCGTAGCAAAATCTCAAACCTTACGGTTACAGAGCTGTTTTATTTACATATTGCTAATATAAACAAAGATTGAGGCGTATACACCCCTCTCTTGCTAGTTATAGATTAACTAAAACTGGCTTTGTGGGCCCGAGTTAAGCCTATATGGACACTAACTTGTAGGTACTCAAGTTTTGTATTACTAAGTAAACGTTGTAAGATTCTGTTTAAGGTTGAAAAACTGAATTGAAAAGCGGCCACCTATTCTTAAACGGCCACTTCTATTAGACGGCCAGTAAACAAAGTCCCAAAGTCCCTTTTCTTTTAAGGGCACCCTCCTTAAAGCGGCCACAATCCATTTACCCAAGGGTGGCCGTTTAATTAGGGTTGAACTGTAGTATAGAAGTTTAGATAACTCAGGCTATTAGAAGTATGAATTTGTTCTCATACAAAAACGACCGTTGCACACTTCCCATAAAACTTTGTGACTTTTCTTTCCCAAACAAAACAGCATCGGCTTATTGTACAGACAAAAGCCAACACGGAAGTGGCTTATTATAGTCGCCCTTGATTACCAGCCGCTGTTCGGGTAGGAAGCCCGCGGTCCTCTCGGTGAGGGGCGTAGACTGGACTCGAGAAAGCGTCAGAAATCAAGCCTAGTCTGAGATGTTCTTTTTTTAATCATCTTGCGGCTTATTCTTCAGACCTGCACCCACGTATGAGACAGCTCAGACGCGGCAGTTTTATCATGGAAGGACTGATACGGTGAGAATCTTGAATTTGGTAGTTCTATTTTCATTAGTGCTTGGAGTAATACTCTGAAAGTGCCGAGGTCGAGGCGAATAGGTCGAAGTTGAACATTAGAATCAATGAGTTGCGATTAGCTGAAGGTGTCGAAGACTACGACTAAAAAACGCGCGAAAATGTGAAGTGAACCAATTTGTTTGATGTTCATATTCGCAGCTAATTGGTTGAGATAACAGCAGGCTTTCTCTGATTGGCTAACCTTTGCGAGACGCCACTAGATACAAGATAATTTTTCGCGCGAAAACGTTTGCTTCGCCAAATTGCAATTTTGTTTTGATGCTTTACAAGTAAAAGTGAGTAATGGGCTCTTTCTTTTTGGTCACAGGTTCGGTCTTGTACTGTGGAGGCAACAGAGTGGTGTAAAGCCATGTTCGATGAAAACAGTGGTGTAAGTGGTGTTTCACAGTGTTTGGCCTCTTTCGGTCAACCTCAAGGGAAAAGCCCTGGGAACCAGGCTGCTCTTTCGGTGTGAAGCCGTGCTTGCCTGTGGGGTGGACTCTGGCTCAAGCTGTCTGGTTCGAGCCCTGACTCCTGTTGTGTTCTTGAGTAAAACACTAAACTCTTATGACAGTGCCTCTGTCCACCGAGATGTATAAATGGATACTGTGAATTTAGCGCTCGGGGGTAACCCTGTACAGCGAGGAATAGAAATACTCCAAGTCGCTTCTTGCTACAGAAACCGAGATAAGCTCTGGCTTTATGGACCACTGACGCGACAAACACTTAGCATTACCTTACCTTTTACGTGATACAAGGAAACACGTGTTACACTATAATGATCCTTTCATGCCCCTCCTTTTCTTTCGTTTTTGCTTTTATAATTAGAACTCGACGAAAATGCGATTGTTTCGCGAGGCTTGTAGGAAGCATATCGAGTTAATGAAAGAAGCCGTCGATGGCCAAGGTATGTTTCGCTCGGTAACATGAATCTTTCTCCGTGAAAACTCAACTGGAACAGTCTTTTACTTCCCATACGAGAATCCAGCTACTCAACCTACCCTTCATCACTTGCTTTGCTCTGTCCAAAACTAAACACACCCATTCCTTCTTGATATTAGACAATTGGTTGGGGAGAGAGATAATCGGGCTTGGAATTAACAGAGCTATTGCAGTCTTAACGTTAACCTGGCGTGGGTTGTTAGAAAGATGGATAACACTATTCACCGGAAAAATTATTATCCAGTGGATAGCATGGCTGTTTTGTTAACACGTTAGGCTCGATTTCCGCAGCTCTCTCGTGTCTGGTCCGCGTCCCTCCTTCGGGAGAGGAGCGCGGGCTCCTTTCCCGAACAGCGGCTGGTGATCGAGCCTATTAACACGTATGCACTGGATAGCGATTTACTGGGTGAATAGCGTTATTCAGCCTCATAACTTCTTTTCATAAGTATCGAAACTTTATTAATCGTAAATGTAAAAATGTAAATCTCATTTCTAGTGGTCATGCACTTAGCTATACAAGCACTAAGTTTAGCTAGTTATTCACATGCCACTAAAGCAAAGGAAACTAATATATAGTTAAATATCCCAATTGGAAAGAGACAGACCAGTTGGCTATTTACAAAGCGTGACCGAGGATTTGAACTCGGGACCACCGAGAAACAAATCCCGTTTGTGGTAGGCTGGAGGTCTTGAACCCGGGACCTCCAGCGCCCTAAACCACTCGGCCATGCTGCCTCGTAGGGTATTTAATTTTCAACCCAGTCAATTAGTCAATCGTAAGTGATCAGACTATTAAGTTGCGTTACTTGCTTCTTCATTTGTCGTTAGAAATTTATTTAAATGTAGGTTGTGATATAGAATTTCTTTTTTTCTATATCTTTAGGAATTGATCGTCATTTGCTGGGATTGCAGCTGATTGCTGCTTCAGAAGGTGATCATACAATTTTTACGTGTGATTGAATAATAATTATACAGTACGTTGCTTCTTTGTGAACTCAAACCTAAACTGATGAAAACACACATCCTGAAGAAATTAATTCTTATTCAGAGCAAAATGCTGTCGATATTCCAAGAGAACTGAAGTACAAAATGATACATGCTATCTAAAACGAATGGAAGTGATGATAAACCATTTACTAGTTAAAAGTTAAATATTAAGCTTTTCCGTTCGTTAACCTGACTTTTTTTTTTGTAATCGAGGACCTGTCAGAGGGTCATGTGTCTTGAAAGGGCGTCCAGAATATTGCTTAGGTTAGCCTATATTAAAATAAATTGAATCAAGCGGAGCAAAGGTTTTTTTAGATAATTTAGTTCGAAAATTAAGGCAGCAAACTTAGCGTCGTTGTGTCAAAGTTTGTGCTGGAAAGAAAACTATATTAGTGGAAAGTCATTGTGTATTCGATAATAGCTGTTGTGCATGCAAAACATACAGTACTGATTTCTGCGATTGCGCATGCGCGTTGTCGTTTACACGTTTTTCTACCACTTGCGTAGGAACAACAAGTAAAATGACTTTTGTTGGTGATCTCTTTGGGAGTTAAGACCGTACTTACTAGGATCATTTCTATAGTACGCGTCCCGTCTTTGTACCCTAACAAAGACAACACCATCAACCGTGATGACGATGCGAAGCGTTCACCTCTGAGCGCGAAGCACGTCGGAGACTTTGTCTTTCATGGCAACCGGTCTGCGACGATTGATGACCGTTCCTTTTTCTCCTTTAGCGAGGAATTGGAGGAGGTGATCGCATTCTGAGCGGTTGATTTTAATATTAAACAGAGAAATCAATTTACTGACAGCGGTCGCGAATGTCCACCTGCGTACACCTAAAAGAAGAAATTAATTTCATTTATGATAATACAGTTCACTCCAGCCGCGAGTCATGTCACACAATTTTCGCTGTAAAATTTTCCAGAATGGTCCCGTTATTCGAAGTTTCTTTGGGTTGTGTCGAAATACAATGAATCGAACGATAAGGAAGCAGTTACGTTGATTACAGTTCGTAGTTTGGCAGTGAATCGACATATTTCAAATTCGTAAACAATGAAAATCTTAATACCCGACATTTTAAAGCGGCCACGTGTTTGACGGTCGCTCTCTGTGTCGCCGAATCAATCGAATATTTTTTACACGTTTAATCGTTATCCATGATTCAAGGGATTAAAAGAAAGCTTTAATATATTGAATGTCTCATACGACAGTTTTATGTATGGTTTTGCAAATAAAATTGCTTTTATTCACTTTGGGTTGTCGTCTCCAATTTGCAATTCAAATACAACTCGTTACCGTGATCTCTTGCGTGATGAATGATGCGTGACCTGCGTAACTATATCTTTTTACCAGAAGGTCTTTCTCAGAACGAATGACACATAAGTTTTACCAATAGCTGAAGTCATCTATTGTAAAGTACCTTATTAAAAGTGTTTTTAATTGCCAACCAGACAGCGGCTTAAACGTTTTCCCATCGTTAGTATGCAGTTCTTAAGTTCTTGCATCTTACACTAGTTATTCTTGGGCCGATTCAGCTAAGATTTTTTGGAACTCTGTCTTCTGAATTTCGACACGTGGGATTCAGGATATTAATATTAACATCTTGGGCGATTTTATAATGAGAATTCCCGATTCTCAAATTTTGGAGAGTTTGTCCTCCTCCCCACCCGGGACGGGGTCTAAGTGGGTTGCCCGGCTACCGGTACCGGAACAGTTTGAAGATGGAAGGTAGAAATTTTATCACGACTTATGTTGAACCTCGCTCTCTCGAACTCGCAAGCGGAACGTAAAGAAATGCTTCTCTAGTTTCGTCCCAGTGCTTATGATTTTGTGTTTTTTTTGTGGTTATTCATGTCCAGGATTACCAACTCCAGCTATCTTCACGGACAAAGCTTGGACGGCCAGGTATTTAGATTTTTCAGTTAGACCGGACACAAAACCAACAGGTTTTCAAAGTGAAGTGATTACTAGAAGAAAACTTTAAGTGTGAACGCTATTCTATCGCTTCTGATTTTGCCGGAATCAATGCCGGTTAATCCGAACTCTCCCACTTGTACCCAGGTCAAACGCCGAACTTTACATGCGACGAACTCAATTGCAATTTACGTCAAACCAAACGGGCAAAGCTCGACCGTTCGGTCAAACGTAGAGCTTAATTAGAATTTAGATCGACCAACACATTCTATCCGTCTGAAGCTAACGGATACAAAGTGTTGGTCGATTTCAATTTAAACAGACGAACTCAGTTGCGTGAAACATCGATCTATCACGAACGGTATTCGCTGAGTTTAGTTCGTTTCATGTGAAGTTCGACGTACGCGTTTGACCGTTTAACCACCTGTTCTTCTATTACGCCTAACTGCAAAATCACGTCGTACAGCCTGTGCTGAGACCTCAGTCTTTGTTGTGTTTGTTTTTAGTGGTGGAGGTGGAAATTTCGTGCTTTCAACGAGCTGTGTAGGATTTTCTCGAATTATTGGTGGTTGTCCCGCCATGGTGAAGGACGGTTACGGAGCATTTTATAGCATCGAAGACAATAAGTAAGTTCCTGTGGTGGACTGACGTCCCTCGGAACTTTTTAAGTGTTAACGCTTTTTCTCAGTTATTCAACATTTTTTTCTGTATGTTGTTCTGAACTTATTGAAATTGATTTACATATGAGCAAAGCCCCTCAACTTGTAACGAAATGTTAGTGTGGGACCCTAAAATGAGCACTGGTGTTTATCTATGTCTGCACCAATCTTCTTTTTTTCTGCAGGATTAATTTTGTTCTCGCGACGTTTAAAAACTCCGATGTGACAGATTTGGACAAGTGGCGGGACTCACTGGAAGAGAGTTTTAGGGACCTGAGACATCTCCTACTGACTTCTAAGCTGTGAAATATTCTACAGACCTCTATCAACTGATATATGTTTGTACCGTGTAGAACGTCGCGGTCTTAGAATTGTACTATATTTTTGCAAACAATAAGTAAACATTCCACGAGGGAACGAAATTAACCAGGGGTCCAGTTTTCCTCAATTTCAACTTTAAAATGAGCAGCGTTTTCAAATGTGTTAGGTGATACGAATTTCGATGAGAATAAGGTTTTGTGATCAGCAATGATAAAGGCTTCATGCATGTGGGAGAAAATTTTGGGAACATTCCTCAGTCGTTCTCTGCAAAACAACAAAAAAACAACAGCAACCTAAGAAATGACCAAATTCTGTTTTTTTTTTTAAACAGACAGTGGGAACCACATCGGTACAATTTCCATTTATTTGATAACAAGTTTACATAACCAGACATCTGGCTTCGAGAAAAAAATATCACTTCCACTTAGCCAAGGAAAACAATAGGCTTAGAGCCGCAATAGTAAAGGAAATGTGAATAAAATTGAATAAAATTGCATACACAGTTTAAACTTCTTTGCTTTTGATTTAATTCCTGTTACAGCATTAATTCTACAACGTTAGTGTGTTCTGATTTATGACATTACCTTTTTGTTTACTTAAAAAAGGTTTTATTTAGTATCTTAGCGTTAAGTAAACTTGGCGATAAATCAAAAGAAGTTTGGGCGACAAAAACAGTGTCAAATTTTAACAGGCCATGCATTAGACATAGTCGATTAACTGACCAGCTAAAAGAGACGACAGCTTTGAAATTACTTTATTCTCCTGCCACACATATATTTGACAACTAAGCTTGATACCCTTAAAGCGACCAGGTTAGCGTTTATGAAGCTTGGGTCCAAGTTAGATTTAGATAAGTTATGCCAATGTTGTCAAACAGCTAGTCAGTCACGGTTAGGCTCTCAAACGCATGACGATCGTTGGTATTCGTCCTTAATGTGTACTCGTTGCTCGTACCTCAAAAAAAATATAAATATAATAGGGTTGGTAAAATGAATAGTTAGAAAGCAATTACTTGCTTTCGTTTTAGCGCCGAAGTACCAAAGTAAAGAAATTTTTAAACAGTATATGCACTTTTCATTTATCACATAAATTATTCGCGATCGCGGAAGTCTCGTCAAGCAACAAAGTGGAAGAGTGGAGTTTGACAATATCATTTATCAGTTAGAATTGCGGATCTCTTGATATTGCTTTGAAGTTTTGATATTAATGTTTCTTTTTTACAAACAAGTACTTGAAGAATATTGGTCTTGCTGTTGCATTTGCGTCAAAAAGGAAGCCGAGTATATTAGTTGCAGTCTGGAGAAAAAAGATGAGTAGTGTAACAACAGTGAAAATCCAGTGCAAGCGAAAAAGGTTGCGCAATAAAGTCCTTTGCGATAACGTGACTGAGGTCTGTACAGAATACTTATAACTATGATGGCAGACATTCAAAACAGCCATTAGACTCAAAAAAGTTAAAGATAAAAACGTTTTGCATTAAAACGTCAAACAAAGAAGCATTGCTTTCCGAACAATTTCCGTTGCTCATAATTAGTAACTTCAAAAGGAAAGGGCGTCGGCCTGATTATTTAGTAGACATAAGATCAATTTGCTGCGAAATGACGAAGACAGGTGGTTAACTCCAGTTTGATGGGTTCATGAGATTTCAACCTAACCTTTTTTTGAAAACAGTATTTATGTACATACTGAAATATTGCCAAAAATTATTAGCTGCTGTCATCAGATGACACCATAATCATTATGCTTAAGGATATGGACATGGTAATGACGGTCTCATTTCAAGAACTATGTAAAAACCAGTTTTGTTTGCCAAGTGTCGGGCCAAGTTCAAAGGCTGAGTAAAGAAAGAAATGAATGCCTAAATGATTTAAAATTTCACTTGACACAAAGACAGAACAAGAAGCAATTAGTACCACACGAAAGTTTTGCTACTGAACTGAGTTTGTTTGATTCAGTGCTGAGCATACCAGGCTAGAGTTTCCTTCATAACATTAAAAAAAAGAACCTACGCGACAGAAAACGCTGAATAGTCTTACTGACTGAAATATAGCATAACAGGGAAGGGGTTGGGGCCTTTAGTCTCTCAATCCCCCTCTTCCCCACAGTAACGCCGCTTACTACAGAGGGCCAAATACTTACACAGTCTCATTTGAAAGCTAATTCACAGTTAAGTTCGGATTTTACACTGCGTTTCTGAAACACATGCGTTTGGAAGATGTAAAATTAAAAGGAGAGCTTCACTGATTTTATCATACATTAGTTTAGCCTTTGGTATAACTTTGATGATGTGAACTTCACCGCTCAATTCTACTGCATTTTTTTTTAAATAATCAGTTTGTGAAGCCGGAAAAGAGTGATTACGTGCAAAAAAACTGCAAAAAAAATATTTGTAAGACGATTTTTTGCAACAAGGTGTTTTTGCAACGACGAACATGCTAGACCAAGAAGTTCGAAGTTAAAAAGGAAATTAAATCAGCACTGAGTTCTCATTACATGAACTTTGAAAAGAAGCCAGAATCCACTGGAATATGGATAAGAAAAAACCACGGGCACTAGATCACAACAAGGATAAAATCCGGACAAAGGAAATGGACATGTTAATGGACATGTTAATCAACTCTCAATTTCAATCGGCTTTAACCACACGCGCAGTGCAGCTAAGTTCAGAAACACAAGAACAGAAGAACCGTAAATATAAAAAAGCACCGATTTTTTCAGAATAAAAATAACACCGCATGAAACTACTGGTAGCCCGGCGACGTTTCAATTGAATAGCTTCACGCTAGGACCATTTGGCAGATTAACGAGTTCATTTAGCATATCGATCGTCTCGGGAATAAAACGTCGGGAATTTTGACTACAGTATACGCCATTCCCAAGCTGTAGTTTTGACATTTTATAATTTTGTTGATGCCAAAAAGCTAAGAGACTCTAATTTTGCGTTAAAATCTAATTATGGATCTCACGACTTTCTTGAGACAGTTAAATATTTGGCAATGTAAACTCGGGTTTTTTTTTTCTGCCTACAGGCTCAACGGAAAGTAACCGGAATCTTTTCCTCTTTTTCAGGCCTATTTAAACCTTTGATTATCTAGACCATCTAGACTTTTCGAGCTGATAGGTAATTAGAGTTTGACAAAAATGAGACCAACTGGATGATTAGAGGTCAGGGACTGATAGTTTCGGTAGCATGTCGTCTTCGTTCATGATCTGAAATGATCATTGAGTGTCGCAAGCTGGGAAAAGAATTGTTTTCAGCTCGTCACGGTTTCAGTAATCGCCTTGAAATGTAAAGTATTTAGTGTACATCCGGACATGCAAGTTCAGTGCTCAAATTGAAAGAAACGCGTAATCCGAAAACAGGAAAGACGTTTATTATGTTCACTTTTTAATCCTTTGAAGGAGGAATCCACATCAGAAACTCCCGGAAATATTTCCCCTGTACTCGTGCAGATATCCTGCACGAGAGGTAAACAAGTTGAAATATTAACTACAAAATGTAACTCCGTCAATGTCGGTGTACTGAAACATTGCTTAGATGTCCTGCCCCGCAATATACTACGGTTGAAAATGTACGAATCCAAATGAGGCAAAGCATCAAATCAAAACCAAATCAAATCCATCAATCAATCTTTAAAGTGTCAGGTAATATGTAACTTCGATTCTTAGTGGCCCGTGTCACCTGTTGACAAAAGCGAATTGAAAGCTAAAAACTGAAAACGTCGAGACTTGATACACCAAGATGGGATTTTGGCGCTGACATAAATCCGATACGAGTGATATAGCTGAAGGGAAGAAACTAAGCCTAACCCGTAGAATATCGTGTCACAACTGGATAACTTATATTGCTTATGTATTCTTCTGAAAAACACTTCCGATACTGATAGCATATTGGTTGAAATCATGTCTTTTATTTCAGTTAATAGATTCCAAACACAAAGAATTCGCAACGTAAACACAATTATTGGCCTGACGTTGCCAAAAGTTAAACAACACTAAAGAACAACGATCGATTATTTGCGCGATGCAATTACGGAACAAGAAGTATTTGAAATGTCCGGACATCGAGTTGCCAAAAAGACAAATAATGTCGTACCAACTCCTACGCTTCTAAAGAGTCCACATTTCAATCATATTTGCATTTATTGACAATGACTCTTGAATAAATGATTTGAACACACAGGAACCGACCGACTGAGAACAATTGTATGCTTTCGCGGCACAGAACTCTCGATAAATCTCGCGCAGGTAATGTTGGATCTGTGAAAGTGCTCTTTCACAAAATTGAAATTCGCCGCTGTGCGGTTCAACTCATTTAATTTATGTACTTAGTGTGCTTGGAGAGGCGACATGATCACCCGCTAAAAGTTGAAGTATTCCGACTAATTCGCTCAGCCATGACAGATTACCACACCAATGTTTGCATATCAGTAATCTGTTTTGTACTCCATTGTCCGTGGCGTTAAGAGGCGAACTTAAGAGCATAATAAAATAATATGCAGTTTACTTCTTTCTTCGTCACTCATTTCGAGAATGCCGCCATAAACAACCTCCTTTGTTTTATGTGAATTTTCTTTCGTTGAATCGCGAATCTTCGACGCGATAGGACGTGACGAGTGTATACAATTTCTGAAGCTATCTCTGTTGCAAATGCTTATCTTGTAAAAATTGCCACTTGACGCCTTCCGACGAAGTAATATTCAAAACTAACCACCAAGTAGTGTTGTTTTGTCGTGTTTAAATTATCGAACATTCAACAATTAACTGCCGCCGTCTTTCTATATTGAGGTTTCCTCGAGACCGGAGACCGTGGACCAGTCGCAGCTAGCTTTGCTGTTGTGATTGCCAAGAGGTTGAGCCAAAGTTTCCTCAGCTGCTAGAGTTGAACTACTCCGCGCAAGATCGTTAGTGTCTAGGTCGTTGCTTGCTCCATCGAGGCGATCGTGTTCGGGGGCAATTTCCAAGCACCCGGGCACCTCATTTATCGGTGTGACATTGTCGGTCGTCGTACTCAAAGATTCGATTTTGACAATTGGTTCTTTCTCGCAAGTACATCCAAATGTCTCACCGCTAGTCGATGTCTTTTCCACGTCGCTCTGCCTCGTATCAAGCGAACTTTCCGTTCTCTCCCACTCTAAACTCGCTCCCAAATGGCAGGACTGGTTGCTTCGCTTAAGCTTATCTGGGGTCCGGCTTTTGGAGCGAAAGTCTGCGCTAATCGCGCTAGCCGCAGAGTTGCTGCGAGAATTCTTAAAAGCGCTTATGTTGTAATACTGTCTATTAACTTCGACGTTTGATATCGCGTCCACATGTAGATGCGATATGCTGTTCTCGCTCAACCCTTCAGCGTGAAGTTTTCGGCTCGCTACCTCCTGATGGTGAAACTCGCTGCGCGCGTCCCCGAAGGCTTTTGATATTACCTTTGCCAGGCTCTTAGCTTCTTTGTTGCTCTTGCACAACACGACATTGCATTCCACCGACGCTGCTTTCGATCCGAACTGATAGGTAAAGAAGAAGACTCTCTGATAAGCTTTGGACACTCCGCTGAATCTAATCCTCCGGAGAAGGAAGACCTTCTCTTCGTCCTCCGTGCTGTCCCTGTCGCGTAGGGAGAGCTCCTCTTTAGTCAGCTTCAAAGAGTAGTGGTCCAAAGATTTCAGCTTGGGTTTCTCCTGGGCGAAAATGGCTTTCACGGTGTCACATATCTCCGCAAAACCCGGACTGTACAACTGTTGGGAGCCAAGGTACTTGACAGAGTAGGTTGGTGTGTGTATGCTGAAGTTCACTCGTTGATAGTCCCACTCGCCGTCAGTTCCCAGTGCATTTGATCGTGATCCCAGTGGGCGACAAGAGAAGAGGCTGATCATGTCCTGAAGTGAAGATGTTGTGCTTGAGGTTCCGTCGACGTAGTTTCAACTCGTCGTTCGCGGCATTTTCTGTGTTTGTAGTCGAGAGGGGTTCTTGTGCATCAACAATCATAAAATGAAACCGTACTCGAATCCATGTTGTGGTCAGATCAGCACGATTTTTCTCTTCCGAGTCAGATATGAAAGCCGTTGAAATCCTCTTCGACAACGAAGCGCTGAAAACAACGGTAATTGACAGTCCAATGATATGCAAACTCGCCACTCGGGTCGAAATCGTTTTTCCTTCCTGCAAATCGATAAACGTGATTGTGCAGACTAAACAAGTAATCTTCTGACACGCTTCTTGTGATTTGTAGTGTCTTCGTGTCTTCTTTCAGGCCAGCCTGTTATCGTGCGCCTCGCGTGTTACTTTTCGCTTTGGAGCTCTGTGTTACTCTAATCGAATTTCACGATAATAATCGAGAGATCTTGATGACATGACATGGTTTAAATTAATCATTACAATTCGCTCCACTGCCCCCTCTCACATGCGATTGCGTATGCGGTATTGTTCTCGGCATAGCATTATTTGGCGGCTATCGCCCAGTTTATGCTTGCAATGTTGTATCTCCCAGGGGACTTGGTCAAAAAAATACGAACAGCTGACTTGGGCTCACACCTTTCCACGGCTGGAATCAAGTTTTCTTATGTAATATTGTGAGACCTGTCTTTTGTGTGGACTCAGTTCTTTGCTAATCAAACAAGGCTCGTTTGCATTAATATGCCAGCTGTCAAGAGCAGTTATAAATATATTGATATTTTCACGTGAGGCAAATCCGGTAGGCTTGCTTTGCGTCAACTGTATCGCTTTACACACTTGAGATCGTGTACAGCCAGATCGGTTTCCTCTCTCAAGCTCCTTCGAGAGATGTGGAGAACATACGAAATTTCCGCTTCGGTCGCTCAGATGACGAGCCTTGTGTTCATCAGGGATAAGAAAGAGCTTATGTCGCCTGGGATATTATTTTTGGGGCGAGAAAAAAACGCATTGTAAAGAGATACATGGTTGCGCGACGTTTTAATCGCGTCTGCATCCGATCTGCTGGTGTAATTGGCATACGTGACCCACGAAATTGGTCGAGACATGGGTTATAAATGGCGTTCTTTATTACTGATGGCAGTTGAGTGGCTATTTATCCATTTCTCGAAGACAGACGCGGATTTCAATGATGAGTGTCGGCGTATTAAAAACAATCTTTACGGCATTAAAATGCACGGAAGTCATTTCTTTTTATAATTTAGCATCACGGTCTGAAAATTGCCGTCTGGATCAATACCGCGATTAATCAAACCATATTCAATTGATTTTTAAGCCACAAAATAGCAACACAAGCAACATTTTACGGGACCTTATGTCGAAGGAGCAAAAATCGCGTGTCAGACTGTTAGACTCTCAACAACACCACGAGTCTTTTTGTTGTGAAAATTACCGCTGACCAGGTAACAATAACAAAAACACAAATTTACTGAACCTCGACTAATTGAAAGATTCCTGTTTCCAAATGCTAAGTTTCCGATATTAGATTCATGCATTTTCATGAAATTTCCGTGTAGCACTAGGAAAGGCACGTAAAGTTTTTTCAACTGTTTCTTTTCTCATTTGCCGGCCTGTTTCCAGGGACAAATGCTTAGTCGTAAAACTTAAGACTCAAACAATCAACGTGGTCTCCACAAGATGTCACTCGGTATACCTTAAGCTCTTAAGCAACATTTAAATGTTGAACCGTCATAATGACGTCTGGCTTCATTATTGTTTGTAATTTCTTTTAATAACATACAGTGATTAATTTTGATCAAACAGTTTCGATTACGCGGCGTCAAAAGCTGATAGATAGGCCGCAGCTCAAATACATGGCACTTTAAATACTGTGTCATTAACGGATAATTTAATTGTTGTTTAAGATGACTTTCTTTGCGTTTTATTTATTAGATTCCTGTTTATTACTGTTTTATCCGCAAAGGTGTTCTTTGTCATGATGTCAACTGAACTGAAATGACGTCAGCTTAATCAGACGAATAGCGTCAGTTTTATTTCACTGAGTCATTTTTTCCGAGCGTCTCAGCTGTCAGGAACTCTTGAATACTGGAATGTGATTGATAGTTGCTTTTTATGACATAGAAGCCGAATCAATGAACTGCACCGCTTGAAAACGGTCCATAGAGGATGCTAGTGCTCAATTGAAATCGACTTAGTGGTTCAAAAACCGTTGTAAATTTGATAGGACAGATCATCAGTGGAATTAGAGATCTTATGATCGCCTCCAAACTGCGAGGATTTATTTTGACACTGATTCAGGCTCTAGTTTTCAGATATTTTTAGTTGCTTTTCTAATGCAGATAATAGAAAATGAAAACTTTCGCGACTGTTCTAAAAAATGAGACATTTTCATCTAGATTGCGAACTCTCTCATTCATTGTCATTGTACAGTAATCATTTTCAAGAGATCAGATCCACCACCACGACTCATTCATAAATTAATTTCTCTATTCTCATAAGCTGTGCCTGTGACTTCACACTGATAATGTTAGGAGAAGTCAGGTGCTGATCAGGCGTTTCATTTGGAAGGTTGACCAACCAATCAGGCATAATTATACTTTCTGAACATTTTTACCTTTTAGGGCCATTTCATCTTGCACCTAGCTTGGAATTCTAAACACGCCGCAATAGCAGGAGGCTAGCGAAAGCATTTCATGCTTCATTATATAAGACAATGAAAGAGAGAATGTCTGTTTGAAATCCTGACACACCAAAATAAGATTAAGATGGAAACTGCAGGCCTTCCTGTGTATGTTATGTAATTATTAAAATCTCTTTGCCGGAAATCTAGCTTCTTGTTCTTCGTACCCTTACTATTTTCCTTTGTCTAATGTAATGAGCAAAACTAATTGCTCAGTATGGCGTCGCGGTTGGAAAATTATTTGCACAGCACTTATTGATTTTGCGTTGTTTGATTCGAAAAATTAAAAGCGTATAATCCCGGCAGCATGGTTTAGACAGTAAGGCTGGTATTAGAGATAGCTATCGTAATCGCGTGTGCTCGTAAATTGGTGATTGTTACATATATCAAATTTGGCTGGAACGATAATGGTCCATGAATAGAATAGGTGAAAATTCTTAACCCGAAACAAAAGCTCTGGTATTCTTGTAATACAGCTGTGCATTGGCTGTGGAATTGATCTCTAGTTTCAGAGGCAAACTTGTGGATGTAAACTTTCCAACACCGCATTGCAGCGTGGTGCACCTGCTGAGTTGCCATATAAAAGAAAAAAAGAACAGTCGCGGAAAATCTCAGCCGTTCGATTAATCACCACCGTGGGCTTGTGTTTTTTTTTTTTTCAGAAAATATTTGTGCTCAGCCGTTTAAAGACATTTAAAACTGAGAGTCAAGGGTATTCAATAGACGGCATGACCTCTGTGCATCCTCTCTCGCCGCTTTGCATTAAACACATCTTGGTGCGTTTAACTCCGACATCGAAAACCTTCAAAACTCGCAGCGAAAGTCTTTCTTACCCATTTTTTTACCCCAGAGCCAAGTTTTCGGAAACCGGAAAGCCTCTAATAACTTAAACACATGAGGATACATAGAGAAGCTATGATGAAGAGCTGTTTATACAAAGAACATTTATAATTGGCTTAAAGGATTTTTCAAGTTTGCATGACGGTCTTAGAATGTCCTATCTTTCCAAGCCCAATTCAGCTTTGAAAGGCTGGTCAGGATTTTGCAAAAGCAGATGTTATCAATTGAAAAAAGCCTTTTCAGTGTCCTTCATTGCGTCGTAGAGTTTTCCACTTTCACCTTGAAATGTCTTAAGTGTTTACTCCTATGACTGCGTGATCAAAACTGGACATTTTGCCAAGATGCGTTCGCCTGACGCTATCTACGGTCCAACATCGAACTTCAATCCCTAAGTTATCTCGATACAATAATTAAAGAATACCGCGGTGAAACAAATTGAAACGGAAATCTGTCAAAAATAAACTACATATGTATTCAGCTATCAGAGATGTTCAACAATTTCGGGAATATGTTAATTTAAGGGTCACTTATCAGTACTTTGAGCAGCAACATAGCTAGCCCAATGCCTCGTGGACGAAATTTAACGATGGTACAGGCACGATCGAAAGTTATCCATATTGTTTTCTTCCTTGGAAAGAAAGAAAAAAATTGCCATTGTAAAGAGAAATAAACAGGTTGTTTATTTGTTGAGCTATGCTCGTTGCGAGGAATTCAGCTCTTAAGACCTGGCAAAAGCTCCAGTGATTGAATACGAAATTGACTAAAATATCAGTACCTCCACCAAGGGCCACTCTTGAGTGGGACACATACGGGAACCCTGTTCAAGGACGTCAGCTGTTAGCACCGAGTGGTAGTTTATATCTTTGAAACAGCAAATGAGCAAGAACAGAAATCAGTGACTTCCGAGATAGCTCAGTAATTCGGCTAAAAATCTACCAAGTGACAGTTAGCTTATCAGGGAGTAGATTTTAAATTGACTCAAGAGAGAATCTAGAAGGATTTATTGAGGGGCCAGCTCAAGACCTGTCCTTGGTACTGATATCATTAATTTCAGCTTGCCATACTGAGCGATAGTTAATTCTCAGCAAAGCTCTCAGTTTTCACCATCACTCCAAACGAATAGCTTCCACTGTGGTACGTGATCATCATTAAACATTTTTTAATTTTTTTTTGTTGCCAGACACGAGTGCATAAGACCGGAAGAGGCGTTGTGTTTATCTCCAGATAAGCCACTTAGAATTCCGACTGCCTTTTGTCAATAAAACTCTAAAATTAGGCTACACTCTTTTCAACAAATAGATCATTATTTATGTGTTCACAAGAGGCTGTGAACGTCACTGCAATTACGCGCACTCACCCTACCAGTTTCCACAAATTGTGATGTATTGATTAAAAAGAAAAAAAACTAATGGAACCCTACACGATTATTCGCTAAGAATTGTTTTAAAAGTTTTCTACGCGTCAAATCCCTGTTTCAGCAGTTGAGGTCACGTCCTTTTGAGCACAGACATAACATAGACTACATCAGATAAAGATTTCATTAGCGTGTTCTGAAGTTAAGTGCCTTAAGATGACAAACGAAAATATTGCGTTTCAAAAGTTTTGTTGCGTGGGAGTGAAAGGTGAAATACTTCACCTCGGCTCAAGAACGAGGAAGGCTTCAATCAACCCCAGGATTACGCAATGTCATCGTTTAATTAGTTTTCGGTGAACAGTGGAGATATGACACGATCTGGGCTATTTTGACTCCACAGGACCAGCCAACTTTCCTAGCTCATTTCAGTCTCGTCATTTCCCTATTGTATTATCTAAGCTAGCATCGCCTAAAGAAAATAAAGCTGCATCATCAAAATCTCTGTTTTGGGCGTTACACGTGGGTGTGGGCGTATTCGCGCGTAAGCGTTTTGAGACAGGAATTTGTTCGGAATGAAATGAATCAAATTTCTAATTTCTGCCTAGTATCTATTCTGAAAATGAGATAATGTGCTCGTCATCTCTTTATATCGGGTGATAGCTGATGAGTTCAAAGGCCGGTGCAGCTATCACCTATCAACTCCTAAAGACGAATTCTAAATTCTTCTTTATAAGAAAAGTTTTTATAAGAATATCACAGCTGAAATTGGCGAAATTGTAAGAATATTTTGACAATAAACCCGAGGGTGAGATTTTGAATAGAATAATTTATGTTTTGTGTTAAAAATTTATAAATACAATCTAATTATATGTTTTTAACCTAACCGTTTTAAAATTCTTTCTCGAGCTAAACGGCAAAACAAACCAAAAACCAACAAAAACAGCATTAGCCGTATTCGATGGTTGTAACAAGAAGTTAGGCTCGTCATATTAGACTTTGATGACTGCAGACTCGTTCCAAAATTGCTTTAACACCATCCAGCTACTGAATACATCCGAAAAACAGAAATGTTGTACGCAATAAGGTTTATAATCTGAGAAGTATTCACAAGAATATTTTCAGCCTAAAATCGTTAGAAAAAAATGATTTATTACTAATTAATTGAAATGATTTCCTTAAGCACTAGACCACAAGTTTCTATGGTTTATAGGCTGATAAACCACGCGGGATGTTGGAAAAACACGGGAAGACGAGCCGCAGGCGAGTGATTTTGGAATCCTTCGAGTGTTCTTCCAACATCACAAGTGGTTTATCAGCCTAAAAACCACAAAAACTTGTGGTTTATTGCTTTTATATAATAATTCAGAAGACACGCGAAATTGCGAAATTGCAACGCCTTGCAGTGAGAATTGACGTGAAGTTCAGCA
>Ga0126337_10000735_pt1 | contig 17940 bp, 14 predicted proteins | sample DipCmetagenome_FD_92527 | JGI IMG/M metagenome (GOLD analysis project Ga0126337, IMG submission 92527) | Coral microbial communities from La Bocana,Puerto Morelos, Mexico - Diploria C A metagenome | ecosystem: Host-associated > Invertebrates > Cnidaria > Coral | place: La Bocana,Puerto Morelos... | reverse complement strand
ATTTCCTTCATGCAAGGGCATGTACACACCTTCCTGTTTTCGTATTTTGGACTCAGCGAATAGCTCTATTGATCTTAAACTTAAAGAAGCCTTTTATATAAGTAAGAATAAACCTGACCTTAAGAAACAATTACACCATTTCAACACTTTTTTAACTCTGTAATTTCCGGTTCACTGTATTGTAACGCAATACGTCATATTGTAAATAATTTATTCATATTTTGTATTATATAACGAAGAGCTGTGCTGTGCTGGTATTGCCTGACATCGAGAAACATTGATTTGTCAATTGCGAACATTTAGCTTTCCTTCTCATTTTATTGACAATTTAAGACTGATTTGGGTTTCTCCTGAATCTGAGAGTGGTAGTTGAATTGTGTTCAACACACCACAGCAACGAATAGCAGTTTATGAAATTGTAACAAGCATTAATTAAGGATTGTGAAAGGTTTGCTTTGTTACGATACATGATTGGTTTAAAAAGCTCGCGTTACCAGCAAACGCAATCAAATGGTCATACGCGGTTTTTTTCGCGCCATCGAGTTCTTGTTTTGATTTGTTTACATTTTGTGTTTGGCTTTCATCGATCCCTCCTCAAAACTAGCCTCAGAAAGACTCTTCTGTTTGCGGAAAATCTCAAACGATCACCGCTATTACCAAGTGAATATGAAGATGGTTGGACACTATGCTCTCGAAAGGACAGCAACATCGCTAGACGGGAAAAAAAGAGCGCCCAAAAACAATGTGGCGCCGAAATCTAGAAAAGGGAACTTCGGGAACACAATAGAGCTTGGATACTGTCCAATGAAAAACTAGCTAGAAATAGGAAGGGTTGAAGGAGTTTCTTGCTGACCTATGTGGGGCTCCTTTAGAAAGGGATGGGGTTCCAAGCAACTTACATTTCATTAATTTTTGGCCTAAGTGAAAATCCCGTATCCCGTTAATAGTTATAATCTATCATGATCATAAGCCTGCAATGCATGCAGAGAGCTTTATTATCTAGCCCTCTGCATGCATTGCAGCCCTATGATTATAAATCATTACAAGTTGCAAAATTTTATGATTTTGCAATTTGATATAATGTTTATCTGATCTAAATATCCTGTACTTCCTCCAAATATCCTATATCCTGTACATTTTCACCTCAATATCCCAAATCTCAAAAGACCCTAGTAGGGTCACTCACATGATGGGCAGAAATTATTAAGTAACCACTTCAATTTACACTTAAAACATGAAAGAAGTAAGAGTAACTTTAATATCTACAGTCTGTTAATACAAAATTATATATAGTAAAGTCAGCAAGAAAGCAGTCACTATCCAGGTTCCTGTCACAGTTTTTCCTGGGTGATGTCATACATCTGCAGCTGCGTACAGAATCCTTCTGCTGTCTTCATTTTCTGCTTGCCAATACCAGTGGAAGCTGGTGTGACAAGCGTTTACCTAAATTAAAGTAAAAAACAAACACAAACATGGTTTAGTTGGACTTCAATTCATTGGTAACAATGTTATGCTAGTCTTCAATAAATTAGCCAATAAAAAACCAAGTGTGTCTGTGAGACAAAGTAGAGGTCAAACAAGTCCGACACTTAAGAGCTCAAATACTTTGAAGGGGAAAAGAGATTTACATCAAATCAAATTCAGGGCTAGCGAAAAAATTAATTCCAGTTTAGTACCCTTTGGACAAGCAGCTATCAAATTTTTCCTGCCCTGAGCAAGTCTTAGTTTAATTTTTTTTATTTAGTTGAGTTACCTGGGCCCTTGTCCATTGGACACGAGAGAATGAAAAGTTACTTGCCCAGTGGAAAAATCTACTTACTCCAGACAACTGCTTGACATCACTTTTTTCAAGCCTTAACATTTGAGGAGGAGCATTTTCAGAGTTAGTGGAGATGGCCAGCAAAGTACTATGGGGTAGCATTTTAAAGTACACAACAATTATTTCATCCTTTTTGCAGTTGCTCTTGCCTGCTCACTTCACTCAAGTGCTCAGAGAATAATAACTTGCCAATGAAAAAGACGTCTGTGGGTCAGACTTTTAATCAAGAAAATACAATAACCAAATTTAATTAATAGATACCTTCCTCATCCACCCATTGGGGGTCCAGGGTTGTAAGGTGCACCTAATAATGATGAAGAAGATGAATCATGACTGACAACAGCAGGTAGTAGTGCATGACACATAGTTAAAGTTTGCATATGAGCCAAGTGGCCCATCAGGCTGGTGCTTTTCTAAGTTCCTGTAGCATGAAGTGACTTGGAATATTTCTACTCCCTACTGGATGGGATGCTAGTCCATTGTAGGGTTACCCCCAGCATTATGTTTGCCTCTACCTATTTTTACACCTGGGTGTAGAGAGGAATTGTGAAAGTAGTGTCTTGTCAACACGTTATGCCCCAGGCCAGGATTCAAACCTGGATCGCTTGATCCAGAGATGAATGTACTAACCATGAGTTCACCGTGCCTCTATGTTAAGTATCAGACCCCCTAATTTTTGCACTGAAAAAAATGATTGTGTGGACTGTAATTGTTTGAGTGCCCATCTCAGGTAACCAGACAAGAGATTCTAGGGAAGGGTGATGGCTCCACAAGTTGAATGTTATGGGTGAAAGATTTCAGTCCAAAAATTAGGTCACAAAATACATGAGAACATTCTTAACTAGATTTGTAAGTATCTTTCAGCTTTGAAACTACAGCAAGTTCTACGGAAAAAGAACCAAACTAGATAGCAGTGTAGTGGGGAAAAACCTTTTAATTAATGTTTCTCACTTACCACCCCCTCCTCTACCAATTCTTCCATATCTTCTACCTGGCGGTCTTGGAGGGCTGAAATAAGTACATGTATATTATAAACATCAATTATTAACCTCAAGTAACTAACCTCACCTGGCAACAAATATTGAAATGAATACATTATACATGTTATATAAATATACAAATTATATAAAATGAAAAAATTAAACTAGATGAGTAAGCAATTCTCCATCCTGCAAGAGAACACTTGAACTGCTGCTTCGTATGCAGAAGACTTTAAAATGGCTAGACCATGAAAGCAATTTTGTATGATTTTGTTAATTTTGAGCTCTGAAATTCAATTTGGCAGAGCAACAGTCTTTCATAGGCAAAATCATGGTCACAGAACAAACAAAGATGGTTTCCGATCATTAATAATCACTTACAATTTCATACATGAGTATTGAGATGATCTTGAAAAAAGTTGGGCCCATGTTTTTTCAAGTTCATCTGAATAAAATCCATTTTAATCTTCTCCAATTTTGTCATCACATCCTACTTTGGGATTCTTCTAACTTTGTTTCTTTGGAAATCTTGATCAGTTTTAAGCCACTATGACCAGGAGTATTAATTACCTCAAGAAAAATCACTGAACTACATGTTTGTCTGCTAGACATGAATCTGATATTTTCAGACTTTCAAAATAGAACACTTGCATCCCAACCACTAGTTGTAGTGAATGAAGGCTCTGGGTACTACAGAAGCTTTGGGGAAGCATTCTTACTCCATGGCTGCCACAGACATCACTTTTCAAGCATTTCCCTGCCCCTGTCCCTCCCCCCTTAAAACAAAATACAAATGTCAGATCTAGTACTGGTTACCAACGTTAACTTGCAGTTGTCCTTTCTACTTGTTCATTAGGGCAGATATTAAGTTTTTTAAAACTTTAGTTGAGATCTCAGAGACCCCAAATGTCTCTTTTAGCCTTCAATGGTACCGGTACATGTATTAATTCAGCCATGTCAGATTATTCCACTTTCCCTAATGTTTCTTCAAAATGTCAATTTCCCTGAATCAAAAAAATTCTCTGACTTTTCCCTGTAGTTGAAGAACTTTTTCCCTGACCATTTCCTGGCCTGTTGTGACTGTAATTAGCACTTTAGTTGCTAAATCTGGAAACAAACTTACCCTCCTCCAGGTCGGTATTCTGAACTTGTATACGAGTTACCATGCTTTGTTAATCCAGGCTGAGAATAAACATAAACAACAGTCTATAAGTAACAATAACTGGACCAAGTGAAGTACAATGCCGGGAGTGATTGTGAGAATTCATACTTTAAAACTGGTTGAAAACGAAGTGCGAGGCCAATTGGAAATTATGAGCACAATTACTTCCTGAATTGTACAACATGAGGTCCAATTAATAAGTAATTAATCATATCTACAAAAAATTTGGAAATTAAAAAAACGTCTTTGAGTTCTATATCTGTTATTAACAAGGAAGTCATTAAAGCCCAATAATTTATGTACAAAAGGCGTAGGTACCCAGTTACAAAAACTTGGAATTGGATATCTGTAACTGGATACTTACGTGGCCATGAGCCAATTACATGACAAATAGACACATGGAGAACCAATCAAAATCAAGAATTTTGTTGTAGATACGATTGTTATGGTTATAGGACTCAGTACATATGGAGAGAGTTTTAGCCTGGCCTGCACTTGTACAAATGATGAACAAAATGGAACTGACTTCAAAGCAGGGTTTAAACTGATTAGTTTATCAGAAGCATGATGATATGATAAGCTTATACATGTAGGCTTTGACAACATATAAATTATTGGGCGAGTTTATAATCTATACCAAGGAGAAAACGCTGTTGACAAAAATTCTTAATTCTGTTCAGCAAATAGAATTTATCCAATGCTTATTTCTACGCGCTTAGTCTTATATTGAAGTTAATTGTATCAATGATAAAGTAAATTTCTATGAAATATAGTGAAGTTTTAACAAAAATCCTTTGCATCCTGCTGCACGTTAAATTAAGTTAAATACTGGTGCGATTAAAGAATACCCCACAGACATGGTTCTCTATTTGATAACTTTTAAGAACGAAAGTTAAGTTTAAAACAATAGACAAAATCTAACCCAATAACATGAAGCCAAATGGGATTTTCACACTGAGCATTGATCAATTCAACTATACTTGACGACTCTTGATGTACTTACCGAAAACATGGTATGGAAGCTGTTGATATATAAGAAAGAAAGAAAATACGCAGAACTTCATCAGTACTACAGATAGCAGACACTTTAAGATCAAGATCTACGTGCTTTACTGTAAACATTGAGAAGAAAAAAACTTCACAAATTAAATATGATGACTGTGACTTACAATAGAATTACGAAGTTGATAATACCCCAAAAGACATCTGAGAATATGGATAATCTCCATATTGATCTGTTTTCCAAAACGTTACCTGTGGATTGAAACGACAAAACGTTGGAATATAACTCATAAACGGGCAATTTTCGATTCTCAAAATCACTTACTTCCAGATACGTACACCATCTTGGTGACGATGAATCACTTTGTATTTTGATTGTGGAAGGCTTGGGGCGAGCCTCTTTTCCATGATTTTGAGCGAGAGACTGAGCCAGAAGGTGTCTAATTACTATAGCAACCTCAGTTTGGCAGAAAATGGCGGTGTTTTTGTAGTAAAATTTTGAAGTTCTTTCTTGCAGAGTAGACAGCTGTAAACTTGCTTTGAAAACTGCCTAGCTGCTGCCAGAAATATGGGGAAAAAGAAAGCTAAAGAACCAGAAACTCCAGCTAAAGATGAGGTTAGTAATTATGCATAAAAGTCAACATAAAATCTGCCAATTGATTCCTAAATGAAATTGACTTTTTGAATTTGTGGGAAACCTTCACACCTTTTGAATTCATTTATTCACGATGAAATAACGCAATCGACCATTAAGATAGTGCTTTGAATCATTTTATAATCTTCTTATTGGTACTTGAACTTGCGGCTAAGCAAAATGGTTCTATTTAGAAAGGAATTCATCACAGGTAGCTTGCATTGTGGTTATTATTATTATTATTATTATTATTATTATTATTATTATTGTTGTTGTTGTTATTTGTTTTTTAATGTATAATGATCTTGAAAACAGTTTGATCCACTGGAACTTGTCAGCAAGAAGCCTCATACAGTTGTGTTGATGTTAGACTCTCCAGAAGAACATGTCCTTCAGTCAGCTTGTGAAGCATTGTACAAGTTTGCAGAGAAGTGTGAGTTAGCAGTTATTGTAGAATTAAGTAACAACTATTCTGGGACTGTGACATTGTAGATGTTAAGTGCTTTTTAACAAATAGACATGTTACCATGCATCTGTTCAGTAACAGACCACAGATAACATCAAAATGAGGTAAGAACAAAAAAGTGGCATACAATTCAAGGCGATAGTCACGTAGTGACATCATGTATTATCTAGATATTACAGTAACTGAACAGACACACAACAACATGGAATCACTTGTTTTATTCCGCAGGTGATGAGAACAGACAGGAGCTGTTGAATCTTGGAGCCCTGGAGCCTCTTTTAAAGCAGGTTTTATCTGAAGATAAGGTTGTCAGGAGAAATGCCACCATGTGTCTTGGTACCATGGCTCAGAATGGTTAGTTTTAATGCTTATAAAAGCCATAACCTTTTCAATATCAAGTATATATTTTTTTAAAGACTTTCTAAGAGTCAAGTCAAATAAAGATCCTTAAAGCAATGAAGATCTCACAAAAATGGATCTTCCAAGGATCTTGGGATATCCTGAAGGATACAAAGTATAAAAATTTTTTGATTCAAAAGATTTTTTTTTAACTGACGCATCAATCAATAAGGATTAATCATTGAAAAGCAGTTAAAAATCCTTGTAGAAACTCAAGAAATCTAAAGCCCATGAAGGTTATTAGTACGACCTTGCAGATAACATAGAGGACAAGTATTAAACAATAACTCTACAAGTGATAAAGAATACTACATGTATAAGTCAGTTACAATAAATTGTTAAAGAATAAATTTATTAATAAGAACAACTTTATTAATTTAATAAAGTTAAAAGAACTTTGAAAGCTTTTTGTTAATAACTTTCAGCAAATGTTAAAAAAGAACTCCGAAAGCTGTCCAGCATTCAGCCACTAGTCACATTACTAGGACCTGATGGTAAGTTTATTTAGTTTGTTTATTTAAGTTTATTTAAGTTAATTAAGTTCAGTTGCCACTGAACCTTGTACTTAACAAATTTTGTTGCTCTTTTTATTCAGAGGATGTTTTGTGTCATGAATTTGCAAGTTTAGCACTTTCGTCAATGGCAGGTAAGTTGGTAAATACAAATGAGATCAGTTTATCTTCAACCTAGTATACTTCGTCAATATGAATTTTATTATAAACGTAACTGTGTGTTATGGTGGTAAATATTATTTCCAGTTGTAGTATGTATGAACAAGATAAGTACAAATTAAAAAAAAAATTAATTTTCTTTTTCCCTTTTTCACAGCCGAGTTTTCTTGTAAAGTGGAGATCTTTGAACAAGGAGGCCTTGAGCCTATTATAAAGCTTCTGTCGTCCACTGACTGTGATGTGCAGGTATAAATTAATTACAGTGAAAAGAACATCTAGTACATACAATCATGCGGGTAAAATTTGAGACTGAATTGCTATTAATAGTGCTAGTCATTAGTGATCAAGTTGCAGAGTTCGATAACATTTCCATTTTCACTTTGAAGTCATATAATGGCTACCAGAATATTTTATATTCAACGTGACAAAATTCTAGGTGGTATCTGTGATGGACTAGCATTCCATCCAGGAAGGGTTGAGGGAATGAGGGCAGGGGGTGAGAAGGCCTCCATGCTGTTGATCAGGTCACTCATGCTACAGAGTGTGAGTGTCACTTTACTGGTGCAAGTGCTTTAGTTCAGGTGCATTGAAATAATGCTCAGCGGTCTGGCTACATATTTTAAATTTTATGTATAGAAAATTAGTACAAGCTTAAGAGTTTAATAAGTTACAAGTTTAATATTGATCTTACAGACAGAAATTACCTGTAGTATGTTTTAAAATAGTCATCTGTAAAGCACGATTTGTTTTCAAATTTCCGGTTAACCAACATGTGCTGTATGTACCTGATTGTCCATGTTGATGTTCTGTTTTGCAGAAAAACTCTGTTGAAGCCATTTCTCTCTTAGTTCTGGATTATCATAGTAGATCAGCCATTAGAGAATTTAATGGTGAGTTGACGGCCCAGCTCAGCTTTTCTCTTTGTCTCTGTTAATTACATTTGTATCTGTTACAGGTCAAAATTAAATTTGTGTGTCTCTTAACCCTAAATATTGATTATTCATTGATTATGAATAATTAGAGTTAGAAGACAAAGGAAATTGAGAATCCAACTGGGTTAAAATAATTTTGACCTGAATTTAATTTTGACCTGTAAAAATATACATGCCGATGTAAACCCTCAGTATTCTGCATACTGGTAACTGTCAACTGTTACCTGGAGACCCCTCGCATCTTGCTCTACCAGTTCAATTCTTTAAAACAGAGGGTGTTACAGTAACTATGTTTTAAAAAAAGTCTTAATTCAAATATTTTTACAGAACCCTGTAGGAATATGTGTGCTTGGTTTTTCTTTAGGGTTGCAGCCGCTTCTAGCCTTATTAGATTCTGAGTATGCCATTATTCAACAGCTTGCATTGGACAGCTTGATACAGATAACTCTTGATGGTAATTGAGAAAGATAATTAATATATATTTATACATTATGTTTACTTGTTAGTACTGCTTTTTTTTACACGAGAGTATGGATGATTCCATTAATACCATTTGCTGCTGTTACCTGTGTACAGTTACAATACAGAAAATTATGTCAAATCATTACATGGAACATTGATTATTGGGCTTGTGTTTGTAATTGTTGCAATACCCATGGTAAAACTGTACTTTGAATGGGCGTGGATCTAGTGGTGAACGATTTCAAAAACAATCTTGCTAAAAGGCACAGGCTTCTAGATGGGTGTCTAGGGCCTGATGTATTTAAACTCTCTTAAGTCCGCTCCTATGAGTTTCTGAGTCATTTTAAAAAATTGGACCAATTTCTGTAAAATGGTAGAAATGATTTTGAATCTTCACCTGTTGAAGTCCGTCACTAATTAAATAATAAATTAACGAATTGTACATATGTGTTTAATTTTGGTTGTACTTTTAATTGCTTTAAATTCATTGGTGGTTTAAAAGTATTAAATCCGGTTTCATTTTACTTTGTTATCATCTTGTATGCATTGTCATCATCTGAAACAAATGAAAACTAATAAATAGTGCCATCTAGAAATGGGTGTTATTAATACATGTATTGCACTACAAGCATTCATGGTCATAATTTACTTATGAACTTGTTTTCATTCAAACCTAACAGCTGACAATAGAGGAAGTTTGCGTGAACTGGAAGGACTTGAAAAACTTGTTGATTTTGTTGGAAACAAGGTGAGTTACCTTCTACGGTATTTTAATACACAGCTATGAGACTTTTATGCACATTAAACACAGAAGCTTATTGTTGATTTTGATAAAATTTATGATGTTGGATACAATTGTGGCTGTGAATAATACGTGGGTCCAATTGATCTGTTGTCATCCAAATGGAGTGATGTGATGTACACTTTTCAGGGCTAGCTGTAGTGTCCTTGTGAAGGAAAATTTGTTTTGTGCACATTGTCAGACCTACTGCTCAATTTATGCATAATGGGATGTTATTCCATCACAACAATAAGTATTCTTTTGAACTACATGTGTATAAATACACCTGGATAGCCAGTATAATCATTCAATAGCCAAGCAGAAAGACACTGCTCATGCTTGTAGGGAAAAGTCAAGGAATCCAGTTTCTATTAGGGAAAATTCAGAGAATTTTGACTGTGTACATGATACGTAAGTGAAGCACCCAAGTCCGGTGATGGCAATGGAGACAAGAACGTCACCAAACAAAAGGTTTAAAATGAATATAAAACTGGGCTGTGCACGTGCATTATAACAACAACATCCTCTTTATTTCCCTTTTCCCTTTTCATATATAAATCTTATATCAGCTCATAGAAGGTAAGCCCCAACAGCTTTTTTTCTTGTAATTCCTTGCAGAATTGTTTGCTGGTATTGTGCATTGCTGGAGCAGGGGTTTAGACCAATTGGCGTACTGAATAGATCTAGAAAATTGGAAAATTGGGAGGTCAAATAAAACTTCAGTTCTTATTGGTCGTCGTCCTCAGCGTCGCCATTGTCATTGCTTTTAAAGCTCCTCTTACTCTCCCTGGATCACTCCACCCAGTGACACAATCAAGTTAACAACAGTATTCTGGCCTGGTTCGTTCTAAACCTTTTATGGATTGATTCCTTTCATGTATAGGAATGTGACGATTTACACGTGCAAGCCTTACAGGTCTTGTCCAATTGTCTTCAGGATGTGGAGAGCATGCAGGTATCGTTAAACCTATAAATAGTTTATTTTTGCTTGGTCTTGGGCTGTGCCGTTCCTAAAAGGGTTCTGGGAAAGCGTGAATGCTTTCCGGCCATGATCACAGTATTTCGCGCACTGTAGTACTTTTTGAAACTGTAATACGCTGACAAAGCCGTATACTTTTAACATTACCATTCGCACTGTTGGTGAAAAGACCCAAGGACGATCAAATGAAGACCGAAATTTTCTACAAAGGAACGCTTTATAGAGATTGATGTAATTATGGGTTATTGTTTATGCTCGCAGCTTATACAAACATCTGGAGGATTACAGAAGCTTCTTGCATTTGCTGCGGAGTCTAATATTGCCGAGGTCCAGCAACACGCGGTAAGATCTTTAGCTCAGGTTTAACAAAAACACGATTTACAAACTAAATGAAAAATGACTAATGTTACGCCATACCTTTGATGCACCTTTTTTCTGTTGCAACATTTTTGTGCGTACAAGTTGGCTACCCGTACAATTATTTACAATGTCGAGGTTGGACGGATATATTTCATTAACGTCTCTTTCGTTCTCCTCTTTCAGGCCAAAGCCATCGCCCTGGCAGCAAAAAACGGTAAAGATGTTTGTGTGTGTGTTTCTAAATACTTACAGAGTATTTAGAGTATCTTTGGACGTTTTAAAATTAAACATTGCCGATATCTCTTCAGGTGAAAACAGAAAAATATTCCACGAGCAAGAGTGTGAAAAAACGTTGATAACTCTCCTAGCATCCGAGGTAAGGACTAAGGTAGCTCTTTGTAGTTAAACTCTAGCACATACTCTGTCTGGTAAAACTCAGATATGATAAAAGTTTACAGCACGAATTGGTTTGTCCATTCAATTACACATTTAAAGTAAATTAGTGTTTTAGAGGTAGAACTACACTCGTTCTTGGTGCGAAGTATTTTTGTCAAAATGCAGTCAACTGAGAGGTTTTGTATGTTTTACTTTTTTGTCATAGAACCCTGGCGTCCAGTCCTCAGCTTCTTTAGCCCTGGCTGTCATGTCCGAGAACCTCAGTAGCAGAGATGTGGTTGGAAAGCTGGGTAAGAACGATCTCGCATTTGACAATGAAGAAGAGTATTACAACGGTATTCAGCTTTTTAAGCCCTTCAGTTTACTAAGTTGCATATAACAGAGTTTACCTTTTCGGCCAAACAAACTTCTTACAACTTCACGTGCCAAAGAAAAGCACGTTCGATATGGCTTCACGTGATTACTTCGAGCCCCCGCCTTCCCGACTCATCTCGGGTTTGATTGGTTATGAAACGAGAAAAATAGCATAAAGTTGTGCAAATTTAATTTTATAAAATACAAAAACACTTTTTAGGGTAGGTGGGGGCCAAACACGGCAAAAATTGCAGTGAATGTATTGGGAAAAGGCGCATCTTATGTACAACTGACGGAAAATTCGAGTTCTGACGTATATATGTAAATTAAAAAACTGGAGAAACTAGGTATAAGAATTTACTGATCGCATTTAAGGTAAATAGCCTTGCTAGAAAAGCCACAGTTAAGGGGCGTTTGCCCCCAAGCAAGATGGCGTCAGAAATACTAAAAAGGTCTATTTTATTACTACACGGAGAAAGCGACACACTTGGAGAGAATCCAAACGGTGTAGCCTGAGACATGTCAAGGCGCTAGAAATAATTCTTTTTTTTTCAGAGGGTATTGCGCCATTAATTAGTCTTCTCGGTAGTGACAACCCGGACGTGCGAGAAGGAGCAACCCTGGCACTAGCGAATATCACGACTTCGAACAACACAAACTGTGGGTAAGAGAGTCGAAATTTAATCGTGTTTTTGAATCCTCGTAGTTTTTTACAACCACTCGGCAAATAGCAGTAAAGTTTATTTTTGCATTTTTTTGCATTGGCCTTACTCTAAGAATTAAATTTTAGTCTCTATATAATTGGTTAGTGCCTATAGTCTCTGTTCTATAATTTGAGGAATTGCTCATTCTCTTTTTTTTAACTCGTATAGGAATGCGTCTGTGTTGTAGCCATACATGAATTTTGTTGGTTTTCTTTTGTTAATGACTTTTGATGTGTTTATAGTGAAGTAGTTGACAAAGCTGGGGTTGATCCGCTGATCACGCTCTTGAATGATGCCAAACCGCTGGTCCAAGCCAATGCTGCCGTGTGCCTCACTAACCTTGCTACAGAAGGTAATCACCTTACAAATTTTGCTCCTAATTAAAACTCTTTAACTCACACAACGAATCGTGACTTGGCCCACGCACATTTTGTTCCGCGCTTGGCATTTGATGCATCTTTTTCGTGCGCTTGCTTGGCGCCAGTTGCACGTCATTTTTCTCGCGCTAGGCAGTGGTTTTATTTTTCTCTGGTCCTTGCATGCCTTTCTTGGAGTTGTGAATGGTTTATTTAGCTGTTTAAGTTTGTTTTGATTTGCATGTATCGCCTGCTATTACTTTGTTGTAGTAATGAAGTGTTGCGATCGTTTATTTTAGAGTCTTGGAGATCGGAAATACAGCAAAAAGGAGTTGTTCCCGCCCTTGTACAAGCTCTACAATCTAAGTAAGGATGAACTAGGATTCATTTTGTTGCAAAAGAATGTCAAATATTTCCGCTTATTGAGCAATTACTACACGCAAAAAGCTAACTCGTCAATGTTTACATTTCAGTGCCTCTGTTGTACAGAGTAAAGCTGGAGTAGCGGTCGCGGCCTTTGTTTGTGATGCAGATTCAAGAAATGAGGTATTAACTATCAAGGAGCGTTGTGGGTTATTTGTTCGTATCAATGCATAAATTGTAAAGTAAAAATACATTTGGAACGTACTCTAACCTGAGGATTGAAAGCCATTCCGTATTGGGATAAAATTTCAAAGGAATTCAGGCTATGCTTAGAAAGCTGAGCCTATCGGGTTTTCAAGACTCCCCATGTAGGGCATTGTAGGGCATATTACAAACCATTTTTTATCCTCTTCATCATTGGCAACTATCCCTTTCTAATAGATTAATGCCATTCTACGAGAACTGTTCTCCAGGTTCAAATTTTCTGTACTAGGTTTTTCTACAATATGGTTGTATCTCTAAGCCTTTGCATAATTTCAAATATCCCCGAATTCATGCAGCCTTCTACGCAGAGATTATAATTTGGCTTTTCACGAAATCTTTCCGTCCTTTATTGTTGAGAAGTGCGTTACGAGCCATAAGAACATTTGTAAAGGAGGCTAGAATTCAGTGACATTTTTCCTAATTTAACAGTTTCGAGCGGAAGGCGGTCTTCCACGCCTAGTGGAGTTACTTCGCTCAGGCAACGATGATGTCCGGAGGAGCGTGGCCTGGGCCGTGTTGCAGTGTGGCAACGATTTACCGACCGCCACCGAGATCTGTAGACTGGGGTGAGTGACCTTGAAAGAGGCTTGTCATGATAGCTTGAGTGGCCTTGTATGTGATTGGCTTACTGTGCATGAGAACTTGTTCCCGGTCGATGTTGAAGAGATCATGGTAGTAAATGACAAGGACAATAAAGCCTTGTAACGGTGGAATTATCATTGCAACAAGAGTGGCACTGGGAATTATAGGTCGTCACACTCTTCTTTTTTTGTATAAGAATATATTTTAAAAGAATATCGAGACTGAAATTCGCGAGAAGGAAGTGTCTTTCATAGAACACAGTACAATGGCCTCAGCCTAAGCTCGAACTCCGTAACGCTCGATCTTTGGTTCAACACAGGAATTCAAAGGTTTCTTAAGCCAGCGCGCCTGACTACAAGGTGACTGAAATTCCTTTCTCCTGTTTTGTTTTTGCAGCGGTTTAGATGTCCTCGGAGAGATTTCCTTGTCAAATTCGCGTCAGTCCGGTTTCGCAAAAGCCGCAATGGAATGTCTTCTAGATAGTAACTTACCTGCTAAGTACGCTATGACTGGGTCACTGAGTGCTAACAACATCATTCAAGATGGCTTTTATGACTGTGGACCGGTAGGGCCATACATTCACTAGTAATTCCAAACCGATACAATGCGTGTGTAAGAGTGGTGTAACGGATTACATGAGATTGCTCAATCCTATCCGAGAATTCAGTTTTTCAAGAGGCGAACAAACAGTGAAAAGTAACGATGTTCTTAAAATAGGGCGGGCATGTGATCCCTCATATCACGCGATGACTAAATAGAATTTCCATCAAACTTCAACTTATCCTCGTCATCGCTTAGTGCAGGGATCCCATGAGATATCGAGAGCCAGTATTTGTGAGCACCAAGCTAAGTTAGACATATGGAGGTGACGAGATTTAACATTAATTGATAAAACCATGATAATCAAGGCGCTTGGAGTATCATCTTCAAGATATTCATCTATTCTTCAAACATCAATGTACCGAACGATATTGCCGGCAACGTCAAGAGAAGGCTGTTTTGTTTTCTGTGGAAAATAAAAAGGACAAAATAAAAAGAGGGATTATACCAGGATTATGACAACGGTGGGCTGCGTATGACAGACATCAAGACAACGATAAAAGCGTTAAAGTTAGCATGGATTCCGATACTGATGCAAAATGGCCAATCAAATTAGAAAATTTGCTCCAGATCATTTTTTTAGAACTTATGATAGACTTCAATTTCTTTTGACGTGTAATTGTCACGTGAAATACTTGAAAAATATGCCCCTACCCCGGCGTATTGTGACCCAGTTGTATGACGACAAGGACAAAATCAGCAGCAACAACAATTAATTTGTGGTTGGTTCTTGTACAGATGCGGCCGGATAGCAAGTTTCTGACGCTCGAGGAACTTAGTGCCCTGCCCACCGACGCTCATCGACCAATTATCCTTGTAAACTCCAAGGACGCGGACGGGTATGGCTGCTCAGGGTCTGGGCTACGTGCTAGCTGAATTAGTAATCAAACGACTTTTAGCCAAGTAGAGTAAATGTTCTGGGTGACGACACAAGTTCGCACAATTCTGATTTAATACCAAAAATTTTCAGTGACTTTTTATTTCTTTAAGAATTATTTTTTTGCCTTCACTACCGTGACAACCGAACACATTCAAAGGTTATCAAGCATGGACGCGTTGGGCGGCAGTCAGGCCCAAGATATACAAAACAACAGAATGAAAGATAAATCAGATAAAGCTATTTACACAACAACACTAGAGCGGCAATAAACCTTATCCGAAAGTGCTAGTAGCAAGACTAACCGTACTGAGAATGTCACAAGTTTCTCAACTGCGTCTCCTTTTACAAACGTTCGAAACATGAGCCTATTTGTGCCACGCTCGCACCCAGTTCTCTTTTACGTGTCGCCTAAATATTTTAATTTAAAATCTATGTCAATACCGAGAATTTAAAATTACATAAATCGAGACATTGCATGCCAGGCTTCATGCTTTGTTTGAATGTCGTTTATATATAGGAACCTTCAAACATGTCTTTAAAGGATGATGGCTACTCTGTGACTACGTTTTTTTTCCTTTTTAACCTCAGGAAAGCTTCATCTCCTGTCGTGCATGTTCCCAAGGAGCCAGAGAAAAGCACCGAGAGATTAGGAAAGGGAGCCAAATCAAACAAGGACTTGAAAAGGTGCATATTTGGGCCTCCCTCGTTCACTCTACGCCGGAGGAATTTGAAAACGGAGATTTCACTCTGAAAACGCATCAATTGCTTACCGTTCACATTGCGACGGAGGAATTTTAAAATTCCGCCAAAACACCTCGGTCATTTTGCATTTGTGTTTGAGGAAATCTGTGGCAGGGAAGTCGCATGATTATGGCCATCGTTTTCGAAAAGCTCCATTCTCAAAATGCTCTGAAAGCTTTTTGTCCACACAAAAACACAAAGCGGGTGCTTTGAAATTCCTCCGGTTGGAAGGGTGTTTTCGAAAAGCTCCGTTTTAGCGACGGATTAGTGTGGACGGTAAAAATTTCAAATTCCCTTAGCAAAGTGTGGACGGGGTCTTAGTGAAAGTGTTTTAGAAGCACGCTGCGACGCTTTATAATTTAATTTTCTTGTCTTAGTTTTATTCCCATTGCTTAGGCAATCACAAAGCATGTTAGTCTCGGAAGGAAAAACATCATCATAACCACGCGACGACCCACTTCACGTGCGGTTCCTTTATTTACTGTATTTGGAAAACCAAAACAGTTTTCGACAGTCAGGGTAAACTGTAAAGCGAAATTAAGTCAGTATCCCCGAATCACTCTGTTGAATACTTCTTTCTCCTTCGCTCTAGCAAAAGTAAGATCATGCGTGAGCGAGAAGAGCAGAAACAAAGGGAAGAAGAGGCCGCTTTATCCGAGGTCTCCGCCACGCAACAAGATGAGGTTCCTACTTGGAAGCCCCCCACGGATGAGGTACTTCAAAGCTACATCGAGGAGGTACAGAGCAATATCCAACCGCTTGCTACGACCAGCGAACAAGTAGAGGCTCTTGCAAGGTAAATATTCGTATGCGACTTTCATCATGGATCACGAAAAGCTTCGCTTATTCCCACGGGGGTATTCTGATCTATTGCAGGGCTATATAGGTATGTGTCGCGTGATAGGGTATGGCTTTTGAGATTCTTGATCCTTAATCAGTTGTAGGGTATCATCTTTTCCCATCTTGGCATTGTGTTCATTGCGTAAATGCCCAGCTAAACAAATTCTGTGCTTCGTGCTTAACTTCCAGTGTTACAGAAATGAAACAAAAGTTTTTGTTTTTCCCTTCAATAGGGTAACATTTTTCGTTTTGGGCCTTAAATTAGGAACAACTTTCATTTGAATCATCCTTAATAAAGGTCAGGGCTTAAGACCCTTCGCGACACACACCTGTCATAAAATTACGATAGTTTCTCCCCTGACCGCATATTTGAGAACTAGTAAACAATGATTTTTTTTACGTTTTTTTTACGTCATGTTACTTTTCTTCAAACGGCCTGCTGAATTAAATTCGACGTTTGAAACCACTACCGTTCTTTTGTCATGCCACTGACTGGCAAAAGTCGAGTTCGGCACGGCATTAGCACGACGTTTGGACTAGGCCTAATGTGCAATACTGATGTGTGTTTTTATTTCGTTAGCTTTGTTAGTGATAAGATGGGTGGAGCTGTCGATAAGGAATCGCTGTCTACGTTCAGCTATGAATTACCAATCGGTCAACTGAAATGTGAACTCAACTCCAACATCATCCCCATCGGCAAGATTCAAACTGGGATCTTCTATCACAGGGCTCTGCTTTTCAAGGTAATTAAGATGTTCCAGATAAGTATCAGTCGTTGCGCTAGGCAGTAAATACTCGGGAAGTACTGGAGAGCTTTCAATTTTCTAATCGTGTCTTCGGGAAACACGAACGCGTTACGAAGATATACGGACGACTACGAACTTTTTCCGGAACATTGATACAAATTTTCAAGATGATCACCACTCCGCACACCTTTGTAAGACCATCGTCTGTACGTGCGTTCATGTTTAAAATTTCCATTTTTTTCATCAGCATTTAAGATTGTTATTAAACCCCGTACAAACGTCTCAGTAAACTTTCTTCAAGCACACTGGTCCTAGAGGTTTTCCGTCTTCTTTCTTCTACTTACGTTAATCAAAGGAGACCTATGGTCAAACTCGTGGAATTAACAGTTCACAGAAACAGTTCACTTGTTTTTACAAGATGTTCTCTGTTTCCAACACTTTTCTTGGTCTAACATTGTGAAACTGAT
>Ga0126337_10000733_pt1 | contig 17950 bp, 19 predicted proteins | sample DipCmetagenome_FD_92527 | JGI IMG/M metagenome (GOLD analysis project Ga0126337, IMG submission 92527) | Coral microbial communities from La Bocana,Puerto Morelos, Mexico - Diploria C A metagenome | ecosystem: Host-associated > Invertebrates > Cnidaria > Coral | place: La Bocana,Puerto Morelos... | reverse complement strand
TGGCAACAGTGACTGGCAGCCATCGTTTGATAGGAAGTAGTGAGATTATGTTTTCAATGAAGGACCCAGTCAAACAAGCCTTGGTGTTGACAGTGAATGAGGTCTTGATTCTTCATTCCAAACTGGTGGATTCGAGTCTTGAAGTTTTCGATCGAATAGGGGCTGGGTATCTTCTTTTGTGCCCTCACGGTCGCTGCAGGCACAGTGACCTGGCGAGCGTTGATCACATAGTCCATGAGCATGACGAGACATCTGGTTTCATCGAGGTCTTTACAAGACACCATAAGACAGCCCGAGGTCCAGCAAAGAAAGCCACGCTGCTGCCAATTTTGATACCTGCAGTGGGAAATGTCAACAAGAAATGGGCGCAGGTCCTTCACAACCTGATGGATGAAGTGGGTCTTCGCTTCGAAGGAAAGGAAGATGGGCCTATCCTCAGACCACCCACTGCAGTTGGATAGGACGTGTTGTGCCAGAGAGGTCTTGCTTCAGATGAGTGTGGGAGGTTTCTACGTTCGTTGTTGGGCCTGCCCATTGAAATCCTACGACGAACTGAAATTGGTGTCACAGGCCACTCCCTTAAAGCAACTGGGCTCTCGTGGGCCATCAAGTTTGGCATTCTGGAGTACGACCGAGCGGTGTTGGGCAGACATGCATCTTCAACAAGCAGTGCAACTGCCACAGTCAAAAAGTTCCAGAACGCCCTGCTGGCCGTCTTCAACAAAACCTTCCGCCCAGATGCACCTCGAAGTCAATACTTTGCCGAAGAAACCAATACCAAGTCGGATGCTGCGCAATGCCCGGCAGAGGAAGCTGTCATAGCTAAGTCAGAGCTGGTCGGTCAAGGATGAAGAGAGTGTAGTGGTCCCATCTTGGGCTGAGGTGGAGCTGGTTTGTTCGTCCTCAGGATCTGAACATGATAGCAGCGACTCAGATGCTACCTTGGATTAAGAACCCGAACTTGTAGTCGAGCAACCAAAGAAGATCAGGCGCGTCTTGGGGCCTGAGTCAACTGGGCATCATGGATGTTCCATAAGAGAAGTGGCGTTCTCCATTTGTGCGACAACAATGGTGTTTCATTGGCTTTGGGTCGACGGTTCTTCAGATGCGGCAGGGTTGCTGGAAATAACTACTGTCTTATGACTGATAAAGAGTCAGGAAACCCCATGTGCATTGTATGCAATCGGCGTTCAGGAGTCAACGGTTAAAAAGTGGCCGTGCCTCAGGCAGTGAATTGTTGCAGGCATGGCCTTCATGGTGTATCAATTCTGAAGTCAATTTTTGGGGTTGAAGTGACCAGAGAAAGTCCAGAATCAATGCCTAAAACGCAGGTTTAAGGGGAAGGTAACTGGACTTCCTAGGGTCAGATTTTGGGGCCCTAAAAACTCAGGGTCACTTGTCACCTGTTAAGGTGGCACTTCGTCACATGGTGACAAACAAGTTGAGTGGGTCAGGCGTAGGCCCCAGTGTGTCTCCATGGGAGATCATTTGCAGAAGACGCATCTGCCGCAATTTTGAAAAGCTGGTTCAAAGATGAAACAGTCACAAATGAAACGGATAGGCAGACTGATCTGTTTAATGTTGTTTGGAAATTCGTCTCACTTTCGGAATTGAACCTAATCTTGTTTCTCCAAATGCCTTTCCATTCACGTTGGAGCAATTCTCAATATCCAAAGAGCATTTACCTCACAATGCATGATGCTTCACCTTATGACAACTTTGGAAATTTTGTTTGCAGGAACTGCCGTATAGCCATGGCTTCCCTCATCGATTCAAGTGCCCAATCACCAAGACAACCAATAGAGGTCGAAACAATGAGGAGGTCGAAATGGGATTCCTTGAGGGCCCTTATTCCGAGGACGAGATGTCAGTCTTGTTGGGAACGGAAAAGTGGTCGCTCAATCCCCGCTACGTGTTGTTTCAAGGAACTGCTGGCAAAATCAGAATCATCGACGATGCTAAAAGAAGCGGGGTCAATGACAGTTATTCTTCGACTATCAAGTTGCAACTTCAGGATATTGACTATGTCGGGGCTATGCTGACAGAGGCTGCACGAGTGGCGTTTGAGTCCGGTTTGTAACTTGATTGGTTAGGGAAAACTTTTGACTTGTCCAAAGCGTACAAGCAGCTCGCTGTTCACCCTGACATGTCATAAGCATGCAGTTGTGGGCTTTCCTGTCAAGGGATCTTGGAGGTTTTTTCGAAGCTTGGCACTTCCTTCTGGATGCGTCTATGGATTCGTGAGGATTTCACAGGCGCTGTGGTTCGTGCTTACGAAACTTCTGACTTGTGTATGTTCTCATTATTTCGATGATTTTCCAATGATTGAACCTTCAGGCGGATGCAAGGTTTTGAGCCTTGCAGTTGGTGCAATTTTTGACAGTCTGGGCTGGGCATATGCCAGAGAGGGTGAAAAGGGGTTGCCCTTTGCCCAAGCCTTCCACGTTCTTGGAGTCGCCATCAACTTGCAGGGAATGCCGAAGGGTTTCTTCATCATAGCTAACAAACAGGCTCGTGTGGAGAAATTGGTTCAAATGCTGAATAAAATCTCGTCTCAGGGAACGATCAACTATTCAGAGGCCAGTGAACAGGGCCTTTTGAACTTCGCTGTGGGCTTCTTCTCAGGAAAGTTGTTCAAACATTTGGTATCTGCGTTCCACCCTTATGTTGGTGACAGATCGGTGTCGAGCTCTGGATCCTTGAGGGCGTTGTGCCAATATGCGACTACGATGATCACCAGCTTATATGCCACAAGATCTCAGATAATCGTAGACCCATACTCCTTTTCACTGATGGGGGCCGTGCTACAGCGGGGGCTGTCCTCTTGGATGGAACTCGCCAACAAGCTTTTCAGATGCTGGCGCCGAAGGATTTGATATCCCATTGGCTACAATCTGTGGTTGACCAAATAATCAGTCAGATCGAATTGTGGGCACTTCTTGTTATGAGTTGGCAATTCAGACATGACCTTTGTGGACGTAGGGTTATAGCCTGGATTGACAACGAAGCTGCTAGAGCCTGTGCAATAAAGGCCAACAGTGCATCATCTACCATGAAGGTGATGTCCCGCATATTAGCTGACATCGAGGTGCAATTTCCCAACATGAGTTGGTATGAACGTGTGTGCTCCTTTGCGAACCCTTCAGATCTTCCGTCACGTGGCAAATTCCATGAAGCAGCTGTGGAGTATGGCATTTCAAATGGAGGTTCGTTGGAGGCAGACAGGCAGTTAGTTGACGAAGTCATTCGATTGTCGCTCTGAACCTGGGGCAAACAACATAGCACCTTGATACGGTATGATATGCTTAGTGCATCGTCATCTCGGGTGTCTATCACACAAACAATTGGAGCGATGTCCAAATTTGACTTTCGCCCCAGACTTCAACAAAAAGAACAAAAAGGAGCGTCCGTTTGAAGCACACGTTGTTGTATCATTTTTCACTCGTCAACTTTCACTCTAACGTAGTTTTTAACTGCATATAGATACTGCGTTTACCCCGCGGTACTTGCGCACATTAACCTGCGTTTGCTTTTGTATAAGATGGTAGCGGTCACGAAGTGAGAGCTCTATCTTTTAAAAAGCATAGGAAATTTGTTTTGCCATCTCTTGCAAAAACAAAAAATTTCCAACACTAAAAAAAAGAAAGTGTGAAACACAAACAGTCTGTCGTGCATTTCACCTTCCTTTTTCATATTCACTCTCATCTTCGTGAAACATCATCATGCGTTATTGCATTTCACTCCAACCTTTCCCTTGTGAACATTCAAATACTTTTTCCTTCGTGTGACAATATTGTTCCAGGGAGAGGTGGGCGGGTTCTAAAGAATTACCTGCCAAATTGTTCATCGTTTCGGCCCACCCTCCACGTCCCTATGTAAGGGGGGGCAAACAACATAGCACCTTGATACGGTATGATATGCTTAGTGCACCGTCATCTCGGGTGTCTATCACACAAACAATTGGAGTGATGTCCAAATTTCACTTTCGCCCCAGACTTCAACAAAAAGAACTAAAAGGAGCGTCCGTTTGAAGCACACGTTGTTGTATCATTTTTCACTCGTCAACTTTCATTCTAACGTAGTTTTTAACTGCATATAGATACTGCGGTACTTGCGCATATTAACCTGCGTTTGCTTTTGTATAAAATAGATCTTTCACGGTAGAAAATTCTCATCAGGTGGTACTGACTGAAGTTTCAAGAAATCAACAAATAATTGGATTCAAATTTTCTTTCAACGCTATTTCTCTTGTGGTCTATTGGCGAAGTTGTTCATGATTGTTGCATATGGAAATCATTTGTGAATGTTTTGACTTCGCAAAAGCTGCGTTGAGATTTTAGTCGCACGAGAAATTCAATGGATGGCGCTGGCTCATGAGTCTGCGCCAAATGAGAAGAAATTTGAATGACAGCACAAACATGTTTTTCTGTCATGTTGCGGCTTGGGCAATTGATTCTGACTGTAACTTGTGCATACACTTACAGGGTTGAATTTTGCGATCGCTCAAAACTCAAGCCTTTTTGTTTTTGGTGTTGCCAACGCCGACGGCCATGACCCTCAACATGTCGTCTTCCAAGAGCGCAGGCTGGTTTTTTTCGAAGTTGTCGAATGTGAGGTGCCTGCTGTTGAAGTGAAGTTGGCGTACCAGGAGGCTCCAAAGCTGTCCTTTGCAAACCGTTTCTCTGAATGGCAGCGCTATGCTGTCTTTTGTGTCAATGCTGTTGTTTGTTTGCCACTGAGCTGTGCATGAGTGAAACATAACTGGCACCTCTTTAACCATGTCAGGTTTGGATGCGTGCCTTGCCCGTGCATCAGTGAATCATGAAGTGCATGTCTTCACCCATGAGGGGTTTGGATGTGCACTGTGCATGCATGGCCCGCCCTACCCATCCCACTGCACGTTCATGGGCAAACTTTGGTTTGTTTTTTCTTTCTTTCCTTGCGCGCTCATGTGAGATGCACTTATACCTGTCGCAGCTAGCTCTCCAATCTTCCCTCCATGCTACCAATGCCCATTTTTTTCGTTTTTGGGTATAGGGGCCCCTATTATTTCTCCAGCAGGCTCATGTCCATAAACCATGCTAAGAAAGAACCTTACAAAAGCCTTTATCCAGGAACATGCTTTATTTGTAAAATGTCGAAATACCTGTGCTCATGCGCCATTTTCCTACGTGCCATTTTCTTTGGTTCACCAAGAAAGAAATTTCCCCATGGAAAGGGTGCATGGTGATAAGCATTAATAACCGTTTTTTCCATTTGTTTTTGAACAAACAACGCCGAGCATTCGCTCGACTTTTCCTTGGCTCCGCCCAAACCCTACAAAGGGGATTGGTTTTTTTGCTTTCGCGATTGAAGTTGAAATGGTCAGTACCATGTGAAAATGTAGGCCCGCAAAGCCCCTAATGCCGCGGTATGATCTTTTGATGTGTTTTCAAGACAAAGATTTAAGTATATATATATATATATCTTGTATTTACATCCACCACCAAACTTCCTTAAATGCATGTGCAGTAGATGCATTTAGTACAATTTCTTTGAATTTTTTTCCTGTAATCACCGTCGAGCAATGAGAGTTGACACTCTTTGTGTCACAGCGACCTCGCTCACGTTGGCCTGAACATTGGCCAGTGCCCACTGGAATCGTGGGGATGGGTTGGAGAGGGATCCGAAGTTGAGGGCATGGTGATTCTAAGTTATAAAGGAAAATCATATGAGTTGCCCTGATGAAAACATATTCTTCCCAAATCTCTTCTTGTTGTGTATACACGCAATTAATGCATGTGGCCTCCAAACCCGGAAAAGCATTTGTCTTTCAAGTTTGTTTTCACGGCGTCATCGTGAGCTGTTCTACCATGGCATTAGCAGAATCAGCAACGGCACCAAAGATTCCCGCAACATGGAACATGCCTGAAGCTGCTTCAGTTCCAGAACGTTGGAGGCCATGCCGTTCCTTGGCACCGAACTGCTCACCATGGGTTTTTGATTTTGGGAGTGGCATGTTTACATTCGTTTAAAATTGGTCCGCGTTATAACATCAAAATGACAAAAGGGGGTTCTTGGGTCTATAACCAATTCGCATTTTTGAGGTGCTGGGAAGGTGGCTTGGAGCGGCGAACATGTGGCCCCTCTTCTTGAGTAAACAGTAGGTTTTCTTTTTTGTCACTTGGTGTGATACCAAAGTTGAAATTTGATGATACGCCCAAACATAATCCTTTCTCCCTAGAATCAATGATCATCATAATTGAGGCAAAGCTCGCGCACGAGATCTTGAAAGATTTGCCTCTTTCAGTCATCAGTGTGATCTTGTCGGATGATTGGGCTGGCGGGGCTCTGATTTCCCTCAAAGACCAAATGTCTAGGCCTTCAGCAGAAGAAATTGCTACTAATGCTATGTGGCTCTTGCCAATGGTGAAGGACTCACCACGTAAGGCCAGGTTTTGATTCAAAAAGTATGATACTTGATCAATGTTTTTTGAAAACCCTTATAGACTAGACAGGGTGTAAGTTGATGGACAAAATCCCCCACTGATTCCACTGATGTAGCGATAGTGACCCCTGTTTAAGTTTCAGTTTTCTACCCTAGAGGTTCCAAGTGCCTACTACCTCGCTGACACCTTTCTTCGTCTCGATGGGCTTCTTCAAAAGAAACTCCTACGACCTGATGTATCTAAAGGTCAAACAAGGGTAGACAGGGCTGGGGAAGAAGCTACTCGTGCCAAGCGTTGCCTTGGATCTCTTAGATACTTGTGGCGCAACAGTCGCACGAATTCTCACCACCCTTCTGTTATGGAAATGAAATCCTTTCTCCGTGACAGTCCCATCCAAATTCACCGAGCTGCGTCAGCTGATGGTGAAGTTGGCGATGAAGGTGAAGAGCCTGTTGCTGCGGCTGGTGAGGAGGCTGCTGCGGCTGGTGCTGGTGAGGAGGCTAATGGCAGTGATGTGTCTGATGTGTATGAAGGGAGTGAATCTGAAAACCCTGAAACACCTTCAGCCCCACGGATGTGATTCTCCTATCAAAACTCCCCCTATGGATTCTGATGGTGAGTATCCCGATAGCCAAAGGCCTGGTGCTTGGATGGGGAATTTCTACAAGAAACATGCCAAACATATCAAGTCTCCTGAACCCATTGAAGATCAACCACCGGAGGGTGAGGAGAAGGGTAATGGTGATTCTGATGCTGATGGTGAGAATGGTGGGGATGATGGGGCTGGGGAAGCGGTAGTACCTGTTGAATCTCAACCTCTTGATGGCGATTCCCTTTCTGAATCTGATGGTGGTGAAGCTGAGCCCGTCGTATCATCTTGGACTGATTGGAAGGGGGAGAAGCCATGCAAGGATGGCAGGCTTGTTGCATGGGTTGCAGAGATCCTCTACCATCAACGTTTGGGAAAGTGTCTAGGTGACAAACATTTATTGGGGCATATGTATTCCAAAGGTTTTTCCCACTTGTATTTGTTAATATGTGGGTATAGGTATCAAAACTTACATGCAATACGCAATTGCCTAACTATCAGAGCCTCCAGAGCTGTCTAGGTCAAGCGAGCTGGGCAAGGACTACGCAGATCATTGCTATCGTGCTCTCATCAAGTATAGCCCCTTTGTGTACCAGAAGTTGGCCAGTAGCAGCCATTTCAATATGTGGGTTCACTCGCAAAAAGCTCAACCGATTGAACAGGAGAGAACACTGGGTGGTAAGGGCATGGTATATTGCTACAAACTCATCTTGGAACCGCCTTGACAAAACAAGAACATGATGACATACTTATGGCTCAAAACACGTAAAGTAACTTCATGTAAATTGCACATATTGTTCCATGTAATGTTTTCTTTCCCTCGTCACTGCCACTCCGAAGGAGGGCGTCCCTGCTGCCAAGCCTTCTGCCAAAGCATCCACGAAGGCTTGGTCGCCTTCCACGGTCAGAAGTTTTGAGTTTAGAAGCATCTCCAACTATCACCCCACACCCACTTTGGTCTTACCTTGACCTTGATGTTCAATGATTAATTGGTAACTCTTGATTTTGAATTCATTCATGCACATTTACTCTCCATGGGAGGCGGCGAACAATGCCTTGGCCCTGATGAATCTGGGGAAAATGCCAGAGGCTCCGGAGTGGGCCCGTACACCATTGGCTAAGCGACCAGAGTCCGCTTCTGTTGTTGCGAAAGGGTTGGAGTTGACACCACCCCCAATTGTGGATCAACAATCGGTAACTTGATTTTGTTTCTTTTACTCCCCTAAGTGTGGATCAATATGGATCAAAAATCTGAAGTATTTCAAATGATTTGTTTTGACTTTTGAATCTTAAGTATCTTATTTATTTTGATGTTTTATTTCCAATTCTCCACTGGCCATTTTATTTCATACTTAGGTAAAAGGAAATTGCCAAGATGAAGCGTGAGGATCGGGAGAATGGGATGGAGCCTAGCAAGAAAAAGGTGAAGAAGACCAACAAACTAGATGAGGCTTCTTGTAAGGCTACTGAATTCAAAGGGTATGATCTAAGCGAGTTACCCCATGAAGCTCTTCCAATCTTTGGCGCGGAGTACAAAGGGCAGCATAGCTACACTGTCAACCTGGGTGGAGCTGTATCGGGGCTTTGTTCAATCAACACTTTGAATATGTTCCATTTTGTTTGTTTATAGTGTTTAGATATGGTTTAGATATGTCTCGAACCTTTCAAGCAACCGGTCATCACTGTAAAGCCACGGCGTGCCTTAGGCTGTTGAGGTTCTTTGCAAGAACCAAGCATTCGTGGTGAAGCGTGCAGTGCCTGGAACAAGCATTGCCATGAAAGGGCAGCTCACATGGAGTCGTTTTGGTGGGGCCAAGAAAGCTTGGCGGGAGGCTAAGAAACGTGCTGGATTAATCCCATCAGCACCCACTGCTTAGGAACATTTGTGACAAGTGAGGTTTGAAAAAAACACCATAAGAAGTAAACTTTCAACCTCCTTTTGAGAAAAGTACTCTATATATAAATTCTTTATAGGTATCTTGAATAATCTCATATATATATATATATACATATTACATGTTTAGTAGATCTAGTCATGCTTATCCTACAAGCTTGTTTTTGTACCAAGTTTTGTGATGATCAGGTTACAAATGTTGCAGTGGTATCATTTGCACTTAAGGGGCTCAAAGTGGGTCCAAACAACGGGTGGGGGTGGTCAGATCCAGCCCTACTTACATCCTGCTTTGTTTTTGGGTTGTGCAATTTGATGGCTCATATGCAGCACGGGTTTGGCCACAAAATATGGCAAATTTACCAATCGTCGTACAAAGGTTGTCCCATTTCTGTCTTTAGGAACCAGCAGAAAGATTGGGCTTCCGAGCAGCTTCAAAAAAATGCGAATCGGCATTGTTGGCCTGAATGGAGGCAAAATAGAAGGTTTCAAAGTCAAACAACAAGTTTATCTTGAAAGTCAGACTCAAAGACCAGATTCTGAAGTATTGAGAAATCTTCAAAAGTTGAAGTCATCTAGGGTGGGTCCATGCTTGCATGCATTCTTCCAGGTACTCGCCATCCTATCCGCTTTCTTCGTGGTTTGGAGGACACACTCGATGGGATCACAAGGCTGTCTTGCGTTTGAAGCTATAGATGGATGAAGGGTCCTTTGCGGTTTTAATATAGAGACATGTTTGATTATGATCGTGTATACTCCGAGTTAGTTATGGGTATATGATATATTCATATATGTTCTGTAAATTAGTTCATGTATCTTGATATCTTTATGTATGTGAAAAGATCAGCGCAAATATTTGTGTATAGAAGAAATATACACGGCAGATTTATTTAAACATGTATCATACACGTGTTTGGCTCCTTTAGAACAGCAGCTGCGTGTGAAGCCAAATAGCCAAATAGATTTAGAAAGCCATGCCTTCCCCTTCAGTCATGGTTCGGAAACAAATCGCCAAGAACAAAATGCCCTTCACTCAGAGATTCTTGGATGTCTATAGGTCTATTTTGGTTGATGCCCTGAATGAATAATGTTGTATTGGTTGTATTGTACTTTCTGTGAAAAGGTACTTTCTGTTGAAATGGCACCCCAATGAGACATTGAGGTCAAAGGGCTTCTAGGCGACCTCGTGAGATGAAAGCAAAACAACGGAATTGGCTTTTGGCTGGATTGAAACACCTGAAAGCGCCATTGGCTCCTCGTCTTTGTATGGGCCCTGTATTTTTCACAGTTTTAACATATAGACAATGTGAATTTCCCAACCCCTGAAGCTTGAAGTTAAGGTATTGAAAAAACCATTCAGAAGGGGCCATTAACTGATAAGATCCCACACATCCCAGGTGCTTGCGACACTCGTGTCGCTGATCTTCTCGGTTCCTGACTTGGACTGGACGAAGCCCAGCGAACATGTTGAGGCCTTTAGCGGCTGCATGTCCGCGACGAAAGCTGAGATTGCTGACTTTAGGGCTTGCAACTAGCAAAACTTGTTTTGTAAAGCATTCCTGTATAGAAATTGAAATATGGGTGTGCCATAAGCAAGGTGACCATACCCCCAATCACCCAAAGCTGTTTTAGTTCAGGGGTCTCAAAACTTGGGATGCAATTTAAAAAATAAGGAGGGGCGCAAAGCCATCCCCATGGACGTTACATTGGGAGACAACTATGATCTTCTAAGTTCGCACGGATTTGCTAACGCAGTATTTCAAATCTGCAACCTTAAGCCTGGATCTGGCCACACCACAGCGCCAGTGTGCAGTTCATTTGTATGGATGAAACTGGACTAAGTTTGATAAGGTCTGTTTTTTTGTTTTGTCTGTGGTGTTCTTTATGTGTAATTGTTGTAAGGGCCCAAACAAAAAAAAACGGTATGTACTTGCACCCCCTTCTTTGTCATAGCTTTAGGTCGCAGGGCACCACCAAGAGATCTGTGCATCGCCCAATGGGAGAAACCCGGTACAAGAGTGTTCGAGATGGTAATATCTTAGCTGGACGAGCAGCAGTGTTGGTTTTGCTGGCAGCAGCAAAATATTGCTGGACTGTGCTAGAACAGCCTAGCTCGTCTGTCATGGAGCATTTACCCGTAATGCAGCAGCTATGGAGTCTTGTTCCCCATGTCAAACATACAATGTGTATGGGGGACTATGGTTCGCCCACATTGAAAAGAACCCATCTTTATTCCAGAGCCTTGCAATGTCAAAGAAACATGTTTTTATTTTAGTTGGTATATTGTTTTGGTTTGTATTAAATGTATGGAAGATTCAAACAACAACATCCCAGACCCGAAAAACATGTCTGAGGCCATACAGCTATCTCTGACTTGGCGGACCACCAGATTCCAAGGAGGCTGAGGGCCCGAGCCATGGTAGTGCACTACCTGGCCAAAAATGGGCGGAGGAGGGTGAAAGGAGGGTCCGACCTTAAACGGTCGCAAGCATATCCAGCCCAGACACTTCATTGGAATTTATTACCTATTTTGGGTGTTGGTTTGGCATACTGTTGTTTTTATATAAATGAGTTTTTCATCAAAAGAGATCATGGTCGGAAAATTCCATGTTTGTTTTCCTTTGGCCAAGGTTTGGGGTTGCTTTGAGTGCTATCAGAACACGGCATGCTGCCCGGATTGCCAAACACGCTATTCGGTTTTTGCGTACTGCGCGGACTACTCAAAACAAGTTGAATGAAAGTGATAGGATTAACAAGCTTTGGGTTAATGCTGCAAACCTGAAGCCTGTCATTGCATACCTTTCCCAGCAGTCACGTTAAGCTCTGCTGTTTCTCATGTTTGAGGCGTGAGTCATTGCAGTTTGAAATTTGGCATTGTGTTAAATCAACGCTTTGTCATTCAACCGTACAGATTGATGTCTTTTTGTGCATCAATTGACCTTTGCAAACATTGTCTCGGGGGTATACAGTGAAAACAGGGCTCTGGGTGGTATGCCTACAAAAAGCTTAGGGATTGAGAATTACCTTTGATTTAAAACACCCCCAAAGCTTTTGATGGAAATCCATTGTCCTCTCCATTCTAGGCTGAACTTATATAATTAAAAAACGGGTATAATTGGGGGATTCTGAAAAAAAAAGTGTTGAATAGGTCAAGACATTTATACTTTGGTTTGACAAGTGCTTACAGCTTCAAAACAGTCAAAATATTCAGTATCAACACTATCACAAGAAGGGGAGATGGGTTAACAAATGAACCTCACTTGCTTCAGTGTCTGTACCCTCGGTTTTGGCCCTGTTTCCAATGCTCCTCCAGGAGCCATGCTGCGGCGCCTTGTCTTGAAGACTGGCCTGAAAAAAGCAGGTGCCAGTTGGGTGCTGGTAGCAGAGTGGGCCACGAGTGGGGACACAAGTGGGCATCACGAGATCTGATATAGAATGGTATCATTTCTTTTTGTTTTTCACCAAAATAATGATGCGAAACAACTGCGAAATTGCTGCGAATAACTGCGAAATGCTGCGAATTGTAGAATCATGATTTTTCTACCATTTTCTTCCTGTGATTCTTATCCACCCATGAATCTCATTCCAGTTCTTTGCAACGAGAAAAATGATGAAAATAGTGCGAAATAGTGAAAATAGCGCGAAACATGCAAAAGAGTCTGAATTGATGAAAATGATGCGAATTGAACTCGCTCGCTCTCTTGGCCCTAAATAGGATTTTCACGTGTGCTGTTACGCTAGGGTCGCGGTTTGCTATGAAGTCGTCAAAGACAGCTGTGCCAACAAAACGCTTTGATCGCAAGGGGCCCCTCAACGAGATGAATTCCAAGGTTGTGAAATCCATTTCGAAAAAGGGTGAAGCACCTAGGAAGTCAAAGAAAGGGGTTTCTGAAAAGCTGAATGTGGCAAGGGGTGAGAAGCGTGTGACTTTCCAACCTGAGGGTCGAGAAAGGAAAGTTAAGAAAAAGGCTCCTACTGAGGACGATGTGGAAACAAGCTTGAAGATGGCAGCCATGGAGAAAATGAATGAGAAGGGTGGCAAAGCCAACAAGCAGCAGCAGCTTGTCAAAGGGAAAGTTCCAAAGACCCATGAGAAGGAACAGGAGAAGGAAAAGCAGAAGGGAAAGGAGAAGGAAAAGCAGAAGGCAAAGGAGAAGGAAAAAGAAAAAGACATGGCGAAAACAAAGGAGGTGGCTGTGGCAAAAGCAAAGAAACCGATTGACTATGGAAAGAAGAACAGTCGACCAGTCAACTACTTTCCATGCAAGAAGCGGCATGTGGAGGAGATGTTCAAGACACCTCCACTGAAGAACCGTGGTTCAGGATCTTCGATTGCTTCATCAGTCCCATCCAAGGTCAAAGACATGCAGAACATGCTTGAAGATTCAGAAGGTGATGAGGATGAGGAGGAGAAGTCAGAGAATGAAACGGAGGAGGAAAAGTCTGGCTCTGAGGGCGAAGAATCGATCCAAGAAAGTGAAGATGATCAAGATTGTGATGATGACGATGATGAGGAAGAACAACAAGATGATGATGAGGCTGATGATAGCGAAGCAGATCAGGAGGAAGCGGCGGAGGACGATGAAGAATGCGAGAGTGAAGATGAGGAAAGCGAAGACCAAGAGCAGGAGAACGCAGAGGTGCCTGAGGGAAATGGGGAATCTCTTGCTTTGGTGACTCAAACCACGGAAAAGGATGCTGCAAAGTTCCGCAACAGTTGCCTAGCTGGTGTTGGTATATTTTGGACGATTCTTTCGTATGTATTTGGTTTGTTTGAAGTTGGGGTTTCCAAACCCTTATACTATACAGTTTCAGTGTTTCCAAATCTAAGGCGTAACACACAAGAAAGAGTGGGACAGCTTCGTTCGCTCAAAGGAAAAGTACCGGGTTCACGATTACTTCCAGTCTCACAAGCTGGAATTGTTTAACCTTTGGCTAGACAGCGACAAAAATTGGGAACAGACCCAACTCCAAGTTGAGAGAATTCAAAGCCAGACCAACGAAGCAAAGAAGGGGTGGATAGGAGTGCAGGGTAAGACCATCAAAGCCCAGCATGGGGAGGAGAAGGCCAAAACCATCATCGCGTCTAGAACTTCCAGCGGATTGTATTACAATGACGACCTATTCCCTGACGATGAAGATGATTCTTGTCATTTGGTTTACAAAGTTTCTTAGTTTCTATTTGACCCAAAACTGGCATTTGAAAAAGGGGTAGTACCTTTGTACCTATGAAGTCTTGTTCTCACACACCATCTCTCAGGAAAGGTGGTTTTACATGCGCACATCGCAGAAATTCACCCAAAAGGATACTTGCACTGACGCGATGAAGCTCAAAGCTAGTTCTTCTATTGATGATGAATTACATCAAGCTCTCACCGACCCTGACAGTGGTATCTTGAAACCGGGGTGCATGCCACAGGTAGCAACAGCAACAGCTGCTGGGTCCAAGCAGTTGTTGGATGCTATCAGCAAGGCCCCTCCCAAAGTCAAAAGTTGAAATCTTATATCATTTTGTTAATTGTAGTGAAAGACTTCTTAATGAGGATAAAGGTTTTGGGGAAACAAGATTTTCCAATCTATTTTTGATTGCTCGATCACGCAGGTACAAGCTGCGCCCAAGAAAAGGCCTGACAAAGCGAAGGAGAGCACTGAGGCGGTGCAGCCAAAGACCTTGCGAGAGCAGGTGTCATCAAAGCTGCAGGATTGGTTGAAATCAGCTGCAACATGCAGGACATCGAGTATCACGTTGGCAAGCTTGGAGTTTGCTGATGAGCTTGCAAAGAAAATGAAAGTGCAAGCGATTGATATGGAAAAAACATACACCAGCATCGCTGCTTCTGTCAAAGACAAGAAGACAAAAGATCGAGAGTTTCAGGATCTTCTTGAAACAATGAATGAGAAGATGAAGTCTTGCGAGAAGTTGCAGGCCAGTGAACTTCTACAACTTGTGGATCTTTTAGCACACATGTTGAAACAAATTGAGGTTTCATACAGGCCTTCAACAATCATAAGTTTATACAGACCTTAATAAATCATTTCTTTCTTCCAACCAGCTGAAATAGTTTGCTTCATCTTAGTCCCTTCCCCTGTCGGCCTGTCCAGGCGGCAGCCAACGCTTTCATGGCGAGCACGAGGCCAAAGAAGTCGAGTAAGACTGCGGCCAAGGCAAAGGCAAAAGCAAACAAAGGTACCGAAAGTGGCACAAAGGGCAAATGAGAACGTGGCCAAGTGGGTCGGGTTCATTGGATGGACAACTGATTCACCAATGAGTTCATGATTTTGGGGGGTCTGAACAAGTGATACCACTTGTTATTGATCATCTTGGGCCTAGGCTTGCAGGAGTGTTTCTTCAATCCTACTGAGTTTGTTTTCTATCGCAAAAACAAACCTTCAAAAAAGAACATTCAAAAAATCAAGTAACTCCATTGTGAATCTTCAATAGGCAACCTGATATGTTGTGTTGTCTGCTGCAAGTAGCTTGAGATGGAATCCAGCTTTTTGATGGCGGTCCATAGTTCCATTTGCCGATTGAAATTGCGCAGAGTCCAAAAAAACAATGAGCGCTTATAAACATTGTCGTTCGTTTCACCCTGATGGTCATCCATCCTTATTTCACCAACACTGATCCACCGTGCCTGGAGGTGCTCCAACCATGAGCAGGCCGGGTTGCAATCGCCACCTGCTGGTAGTTACTTGTGCCAGGGATTAGAGGGATGATACTTTTTTTAACCCCTGTAGGAGGAGACGACGTTTGGAAGAATACAAAAGGTCCAAGCTAGTTGAGAAAATGATCACCATGGTGGGTCGTGGTCAAGTCAGCATTAGTGGGGCTGCAGACTTGGCACGTTGTGCTACCAGTGATGGATTACTTCATGAAGCTGTGAGTGCCTTTGGATCTTTGGGGGCATCAGGGGCATCCCCTTCCAATTGCGAACGAGATATGAGTAGGTGGTTAAAACACTTATTTGGCTTCACTCTGGAACCATACACTGTGACGCTCCATCTTCAGGTTTCTTGATATTATTTCAAACGTTTCAAACTATGGTATCTCTCCTTTTACTTTGGTGTTAGTTTCCAAAACCAGGACACCCATTACACACGATAGGGTACTTATAAAACTTAGATACTATAAAGACATGTACTGATAAAACATATGGGCTTATATTGTATATATACTGTTTAAATATTCCAAGATATATTATATGCATTTTCTGTGTATATGTACATATTGTAGAATGCAGGCCTTGTACTTTAGTTATGCCTAGCCTTGCTTCCAAGGATACTGGGTGGTACAAGGTTCGACCATGCCAAGTACGTTGCCTACTTCCTCATGAAGTGCTGCATTCTATAGCGACCCACCCGTGTTCATCAGTGTTCAACAGCATCATCCTGGGGAATCAATCAGAAAGTACCAGAATTCAATTTTGGGAACATGTTCGCCACTTGGAACCTTGGAAGAGCCATCCAAGCCTTGTTGGTGCTAACTATCAACCTGAAAAACTGGTGGGGCTTTGTATCCATGGGGATGGTTGTCAAATGCACAAAGAGGATGAAAACTTCGTTTGGTCCTTTTCAAGTATTTTTGCACAGGAGGGAATGATAGGTGACGTCCTAGTTTTCAAGTTCCCCTTCATGGTGATCCCAGAAAAGTTCATGCGGTCGTCAACAGTTTCTTGGTTGAGTGATCTAGGTATGTTTTCCCTTTCAAATTATGATTGGTCCATGATGTAAAGTACATTTTGTTGTTTCGATCTTAAGAGGAAATAAACAATTTGTATTTCAAAATCTGCCCCAACGCTACAGGTACGAAAGCAAGTGGAACGCACGGTTGCCCAGCTGGCAGCCTGGTCCATCTCATGCAGTTCAACTGGTCTTGCACCTGCAGTGGGCTTTGCTGGGGAAGCATTTCCAAAGGGGACAACTCGCTATGACATGCGGGGCAAAGTGTTGGCAAGGGGGTTCAAGCAACTCAACTGATGAGCATTCCTATTACAGTAAGATTTTCTCCATGTTGTTTTGGGAGCTCCTCCAAAAAAACCGTGTATATAAATATTTTGTTTTGGTCCATCATTTGATTGACACCCAGGGCGATCTACTTCATGATGAAAGCTGATTTGAAAGCTCGCAAGCAAATGCATTCTTTTAACCGCTGGTATCAATGCAACATGTCCCTTTCTCAAGCTTTCTCAAGGTGTTGTTGATTTTTTTCAAATTTGAGTTTGGCCCAAATCATTTCAGGGGAAGTTCAAAAATGTTTATATAGATGTTTCGGATGTGTTTATTGTGAGACCCTTGAAACAAGTAAGGCTATGTGATAGCTGTTTGGCATCAAAAGGTAAGCATTGCCCACCTCACCTCAACTACAAAAACTTGGGGCCGGATGCTTGTTGGCCTGATACTTCCATCAACCATCAAACATATCTATCCATGAGCAATTTTGGAGGAGAATTATCTCCATGGTGTTGTGTTGAGGGGTTCCAAATCGAAACAGTTTGTTTTGATTGACTTCACAACATGTACCTCGGAGTTGGACGAGATGTTGTGGCCAGTGGGATTTGGCTATTTATCCGGCAAGGGGTTTATGACCATTTCAACTTGGATGACATGGACGAGCTTTTGGGAAACATCCATATGGAAATCAAAACAACTTGCAAACAATACAAGTGTTTTGGCTACAACTGATGGTTTGTAACCTGTTTTGTCCCTCTTGAATTTTGAAACTTTGTTTTTAAAACCGTCCTTTTTGTTCAGCTGTTCATCTTGGTGCCGGGTCACTGCCAATCAAGGTTGAGCCTGCCGACCAAGCCGGTCCTTAGCGTTGCAAATCTGGGTGGGTTGCATGATTACCCAGAACTTGGTTCCAAATACAAGGGATGCCATGTTAAGGTCTTACTTTGGTGGATGTCTTTCAAATCCCAAGAGGTAGCCAATGGCAATCCAGGGGAAACTTGGTTTTGGATGCGCCTGTTTTTTTTAATCACCAAACACTCCCCAAAAAACCATGTGTTTTATATCTTGTGATTTCAGGCTTGAAAGACTGGG
>Ga0126337_10000731_pt1 | contig 17966 bp, 8 predicted proteins | sample DipCmetagenome_FD_92527 | JGI IMG/M metagenome (GOLD analysis project Ga0126337, IMG submission 92527) | Coral microbial communities from La Bocana,Puerto Morelos, Mexico - Diploria C A metagenome | ecosystem: Host-associated > Invertebrates > Cnidaria > Coral | place: La Bocana,Puerto Morelos... | reverse complement strand
CTTGAAGAAGAGAAGGCCAAAATCCATGGGACAGTTTGTCAGTACAGCACGAGAGTAATTTAGAATACACGCGCCGCCATTGAGGGTCATTGAGTGTTTTCTTCCTAAAAGTCCCCCCAAAAATGATTTTTAATCAAAATATCAAGCGAAAGCACTGATTGTAGCAACGGATACGATTAACAGCGGGGGCAGCTGTAGTGGTAACTATTCCTAGTGATAATATTCAATGTCTCATCCGGTTCTTGTTTACAATTCATATGTTTTGGTTAATTGGGAAGTCAGTGTTTCGATTTTTCCGTAGTACAGTGCTCGATACACTAAGGTAGAGCGTCATACATATTGAAAATAGAAAAAAACTACACTTTCATCTCGACGAACCTGTTTCGTGATGAATGAAAGTGTAGTTTTTTTCTATTTTCAATATGTTTTGGTTAATTGGATTTACACGCACGCTATTTTCGTTTAAGGTTATTGTAACTGCCAAATGCCGAAGTGTTATTTCCAACTCAACAGACTGAATTAAAATTATTTATTCTATACTGATGTAGGTTGAAACTGAAAAAGACTAGATTACAAAGTACAAAATTACTACAATATAAGCACTAATAAATAACGATAATGGAAAAGAAATAAAGTACGCTGAAAAAGACGATACTTACATTGTTATGATACTTAATACTGTCCGAGGACGAAACGACTAACGGAATGGCTGGCTTGACTGAGCCTTACTGCGATTAGCGCGGCTGAATGAAACAAAAAACACTGAACAGAAAAGCTAGGAACATATATACTGGTAAAACTGAAAATTAATGCGTGCAAAGAACGAAACTAACGATAGGTGAGACTGACGAAGAGTGTCTACACCGGAGTGAGTGGCATGAGTGACACATTTGCGTATCGGAGTCCCCATAAGAAACACGTTTCAACGCTTCGCGTCTCCACCATTCATTTCATCAAATCTAGGAGAAGTTATCTTTTCTAAAGGAAACACTGGTATTGCCAAGCTGATGGTTCAAATAAATGTTTGGTATTATGTTACATTGAGCTTTGGGACCCAAAACATACTTTTTTCAGAAGCTTTGATCAATTAGCTTTACACTGATATATAGTTTTTCAAGGTTTGAAATAAAATCCTGGGTGTAAGAATACTTGCAAAAATGTCCTGTTGTTCAGGTTTACCTCCGCCTTAACAAAGGACGACGCCTAGGTATTTCACCTTCGACTTTTGCAATTATCTAGATCTGTTCCGGACTCCAATCGGCTGAAAACTTGCTCAAACTCCTATTTAATGTTATTCTACTTTAAATATATTGACAAAGTCGGTTAACTAAATTTAAAGACATGTTAAAGTAAATTGTTTCGACGAACTTCATTTGAGATTTATGCGAACCGACAGTGGAACCGAAGAAGATAATATTTACCATGTTTTTTTTGACGTGAATACTCGACAAATATGGCGAACATCTTCACTTGAAGAACGTACTAAACACAACTTCTATTCAAATCCTTTGACTCAAAAGTGTTCTAGCCCGCACTTCCTAACCGTAGTTATTTGTAGTTGATTTTGGAAAATGATGACGTCCCATGAACTCACCAAGAATTGCGTCGGGAAATATGCGCGCCTGAAAATCGCGAAATAAACGTATTGCCGCGCTTTTCGTCTCAGTGTCTTTCCTCTTTAAACGCCTTCCACGCAGGCTAGTTAAAAGATAACAAAATATTCTTTCAGACCCATCCGGGTCTATATGTTGCACAGAACAAGACATTTATTTGTCTCTACGGCCGGGATAGTTTTGTCCACAAAAGTTAATTCAAGTTCTCCTATCTCGCCTCGTTACCGAGAATCCCGGAAAACCGACATCTCATGTCAGTAAATGGGCGCGCTCACCTACTCATAAATGAACGCGTTAAAACTTTTTCATCGGAAAAGCGGTAAGACGAGATTTCGGACAAGTGATTTCATAGCTCAGTAGAATCTAGTTACAGATAGGGTCACAAGTCGCCCAGACTGCACTTAGGAAATTTTACGTAAAAATATGACAGCCTCACCTTTCGATTCTTTGTTTCTTCCAGCTCTCACATATAACAAACTGTTTCGATTGTCCGTCTGCACCAGACAGGAATGGATGACGTTTTTAGAGTAGGGAAGCTGTCCGCTAAGCTGTAGTGGTTGAGCTGATGTGTTATGAGCACTTTGCCACGATTTCACTTCTTCGAAGGTGCAGTCTACAAACAGCTTGCCTTGAACTACAATGGAGCAGAAAGAGCTGTACATCGCAATTTTGAACAGAAACACTGCGGGATGAAGCATGTTGTCAACGAAACAACTAGCTCAAGTCTGTTAGGTTCTGTTAACACTATCTTTGCTGTTTATGTTTCTGAAATAAAGTTTCATCGGATAGATCCGCCTAAAATGCGATCCTTTGGTAATTGTCAACTTCAGACTTCCTCGCTTTCTAAGAAAGTGAACTCGACCCGTTGATACGACAGATTAGCTGACAGCTCTTTTTTTACATCTGCCTCTCTGCTGCATTATTGGCTGAATCTTAGAACAATAGCTAGACAAAAATGAACTATTGTTACAAAGTCGAGCCCGGTTTACTCTAACGCGCACTCTAATTAGTTCAGATTTATCGTGGTCCAAAGGCAACGGCTAAACCTTGACATGTGCTGTCTGCAAACAGCTTGCTTTGAACTACAATGGAGCATAAAGAGCTGTACATCGAAATTTTGAACAGAAACACTGCGAGATGGAGTAAGTTGTCAACTGAACAACTAGCTCAAGTCTGTGTTACGAGTATCTTTGCAGAGTAGGGTGTTCCTAGACAAAACTCAGGATCGTTGGTAACGACAACAAACTGGTTTATTGACTTCTTGAAGTTCTAGCACTAAGCTTCTTTACTGATGTACACATCCTCCTTTTTAGGTGAAACGCTCGCTCTTATATACATGAAGTATAAGGTTCTAGAAACTTCTATACAAAGCTAAATTAAGTACATTATGACAACTTCTATTCTTAGTAATTACATAAAAAAGGGAACGTTCCGGAATGTTCTTACACAAATAGGTCACGGTTGGATGACCTCTGGTTCTAGATTGTTCTATAGAATGTTCTAGGACTTGCTTAGACAATTTTTCGTAACAGTCTGTTAGGTTCTGTTAACACTATCTTTGCTACTTTGTTTCTGAAATAAAGTTTCATCGAAAAACCCGCCTAAAATGCGATTCTTTGGTAATTGTCAACTTCAGACTTCCTCGCTTTCTATAAAAGAAAGTGAACTCGACCCGTTGATACGAAAGATTAGCTGACAGCTTTTTTTACATCTGCCTCTCTGCTGCATTATTGGTTGAATCACATAGCCAGACAAAAATCGACTATTATTACAAACTTGAGTCCGGTTTACTCTAACGCGCACCCTAATTAATTCAGATTTATCGTGATCCAAGGGCAACGGCTAAACCCCTACATGTGGGTGTATCAGTTTAGAAATTGTCGCCCGCTCTATCTACTAAGTAGAATTCGGCTTGGCATTTTTCGCATTCGAGACTACTACTTAATCAATTTTCCTGAAAAAATTATTTTAAAAACTCAAAACGCGATCAAGCTATCCATAACAACGATCCGCAAAACTGCGACAAGCCAATTAGAATGTTCAACTACTGACATGAACAGCAGAGTAACAATTTTCACGATGATCTCATTCACGGGCTATTATTTTGCTAGGCGTCTCTTGTTTATCCTTTGCATTTTGCAATTTCTCACACATATATCTACGCTTTTGTTGACTGTATTTACTGTCTCTTAAGGCAGGGGTATACGTGAATTTAAGTGAAATTTTAGGAAGTTTTTTAGGAAGATTTTAAAAAAGGAAAAAAAATGTTTTGGAACACCACCAGACAGTTGAAGGCCGCCGAAAGGGTACCCCAGGTTGGTGGGCAACTGTTTGGTGTACGTCTACAAATTTTTTAACTTCAAGTTCTAATTTTAAAACGACATGAAATCTTCCAAATTTTCCATGTCCATAAATTTTCTCCCTAAATATACCCCCAAATCACCAAAAAATTGACAAAACAGCCTCAAATGTAGATATGTGAGATGAGCATAGAGATTTATGATTCCTTACAATGTGAACGAGATATTTGCGTTAAAATCATAATACCCAGCCAAAATACGGCGTTCGATTCAGGTGTACTACCGCCTTAAGAAGGATATTTTTCGGTAATTCAAGCTGTCGCTATTGTCAAGATAAGAAGAAGATCACGAATTTAACACATCTGATAAGGTTAGAAATGAAAAAAGCAATTTCATGGCATTATAAGGACGAAAATAAGCTTAGCGCCGAAACGAGGCTATGCCTAAGTCTAAGAAACGCTAACCACAACGGAGGCAAAGCGCTTTTCACCTTTTATTTAGGGTGGTAGAATACCCAAGATACAACTTTTGCTCAGAATCAAACTTAATCAGAAGTAATCACCATCATGCAACTTGTTGCCATCAATGATGACCAACATAATGATATTTGGGTGTCTTGTTGCCATGGCAGCGATACAAGTTTTGGTAAGGTGTCCCAGAGGGTGCTTTTCTTATAACGATAACTGAGAAAAAAAAACACCAATTCACATAGGCAAGAAACCATTTTTTGCAGATCATGTTTATATTGGTCTATGCAATGAACCTAAAATGGCTGGCTGGCGTTGATTATTCGCAGAGAAAAAAATCTGAAAAGTTAAAATTTACAAAATCAGGTATTTTTGGCCAATACCCAGCACCAGTGTTTTGCCTGCTGTGTAAGAAAAATTCACCAGATAGGCAATATTTTTGGTTAATTACATTTAAGGATTATTACCCTTCAGCCTGAGCGCAGCGAAAGCTAGAAAAGTTAAAAACATAGAAAAATAAAAATGTTAGCATTTACCTTTTCCATGTAAGCGTGAACATTCAAAACTGCATAGGGTTGAGAAAAAAATCCTTGAGCTAGGTCTTATTATTTCTGTAAGAAATTATAGTGCAGAAGCATTTGTTTTGCAGTAAAACACCAGAGGAAAATAGATGGCAGCACTGTGCTTTTTCTGAGAAAGGTTAGAGAATGGAGATTGTAGCAAAACACCGCACCAGCTCCAAAACAGTGAAAACATTTCATGCAAATCTTACCTCACAAACAAACAGTCTAAACACATCTTTCTTCAACTCAGTCGTTTAATCTCAGGGAAAACATTACAAAACAACTCTTCTTCTTCCAACTCAAATGAAATGTTCGGCCAAAAAAGCTTAAATAGCTCCTTTTTGTCAGCAACCTCAGCCAAGAAGCGAACCAATAGAAATCTGACTGCATTTCATTCCGCTTGTGGGAAATTTGAATATTCTTTGAGCGGGAAACACCTACCTCCAACCAATTTGATATCTCTGACCAGGCTTCGATAATGCAATAAATGTTTTCCAGTCACTTCCATCGTTAATCGAAACTTCCATCTTTGCCACTTGAAGCCTGGTGAGACAAGGTTTATTTGCTCTGCTGCCCCATGTCAATGAACTACAAACTGCCGAGTAGCTGGAATTGAGCAGCTGGTCGACGTCAGTGTCAAATTTACAATGCCAATAAACATTTCTTTGGAATTGGCAAGGTTTAAGCCATCGCAGCCCTTGATGATGAGCTCTGGCACCAGCAAATGTCCCAAAACAATGCAATTTGGGGCAATTTTTGCCCCAAATTGCATTTATTCTTCCCAAGATTCTGCCGGACAGAAAGTGAGTGAGCTCAAATCAGCCGAGTATGATCACGTGACCTGCTGCCATCATGCATTAAATATGCATACCAGACCCGTTCCCTCAATCAAAACTTTTGCGGAAAACAGAGCTTTTAAATAGCCCGCCCCCCACTAGTTTTAAGCAAAACTGCTGATACCCATACATTCCTTTCAGGGTATTCTACTACCTTAAAGTTAATGGCATCACGTGTCGGACTCTGCTCCCGTAACTCTACCCCGTTAGGCGGATAGAGGGGGATCAGGGAACGAGGAGCATTCCGCTCCAATTATTTTTCTTTTTCCTTAGATAAACATGTTTTAACGTTTTAACTTGTATCCATATCAGGTAATTATATCTGGCAATACAAATTTGATTTAAACGTCAAGAAAGTGATTCGAAATTCGGTTCGCGGTACATTAGGCGATTTTGTGCGGTCTTCGCTTTCCCAAATTTGAACGCAAGCGCAAATCGCAAGAAAATTTCGTCGTTGCCCTCTCTGGCACACAATCCGGGAGATTGCCGCGGAATTACCGGCAAATCTAATCGTTATTATTTTACATGGAAGACTGTACAGATCAGTGTTCGTATCTTCAGCTTCGAAGAGAGTTTTTCCATATCCTAGTACAACAAACAGGCCGATGAATTCCGCGTTTCGTTTTGATGTGTGTGTTTAAGTCAGATATACGCAATCGACTTGGCTCTCTGAGTAGGCCTATTCCAAGGCTATTCCGCTATCGATATCGTTTCTCTTTTTTCCTTTTCCCTCTGTTGAATTTGTCTGCCAACTCGGTGGTTCACAAGCTACTCAATATGTCATGGAAGACTTCGTCTTTCCATTGTAATATTTCCTATAAATATAAACAATGTACCCTTCCCAGGAAGCGTTCCTGAAGCCTTCTTTGTCAGGAAAAGTCTCGTTTCATGGCCTCAGATGGGTGCCAAAACTGTGAATTTTTTTTCTTTGAGGCCGAAAACTCTAGCTTTATTTTTGCGTGAATTACCTGTATTCAAACTGAAACCAAGGGCAACAATAAAATAGGTTATCTTTAAATGCTGACAAAACAATTTTGTAATATTTCAACCACCACAAAGAAAAGTTCTATCTGTTAATTTAAAAATCTCAGGAATGCCTGTGGAGCAGACAACTAACTTGCGTCAAATATTTCGGGTGTGATTATTGATTGTCGTTTAAATTGGAAAAAAAAAACATGCATGCACATGAAGTGAGTAAGAAAATTTCAAGAGTTATTGGTATCCTATCTAAGCTCAGGCATTTTGTTACTGATGATATTCTCACTCGGCTTTAGTATTCTGTAATGTATCTCTTTCTCACCTATGGCTTAGTTGTCTGAGGAAATACCTCTGACACAACACTTAAACCCATTATAACTTAGCAAAAATAGGCTCTACGTAAAATCACATTCTCGAAACGAGATGCTCAGTCCAGCCCTTCATTTTCACAGTTAGGCTTATTACATTCTTGCATCTGGTTACTATGCAAACTGCTGCTTTTATGAAAGATGAGTTAATCAACATGACACGAGCGCGTGGGACAAAGAAATATCCGAGTCCCCGATAGAAATCGAACCTATGACCTCCCGAACACATGGCAGGCGCTCTATGAACTCATGAAACGTACCAAAGGTCATTTAACTAACTTCATATGTGACAGGCGTCCTGCATACTGCTAGATTCACTTATCACTACTAACGATGAAATCGACAGTGCTGATCCTAGCAGTATGCAGGACGCTTGTCACATATGAACTCAGTGAAATGAAATTGCCCTCCATCTGAGGTCTCGTAGCATAATAGATAGAGCGCCCGCCATGTGTAACTTTTTCTTTAAAGTTGCTGTCGCTCTTTATTAAACAATGGTATGTCAATAACTGGTATGTAACAACTTCTATTTCTTGTTATATTTATATCTATATAATTTTTTTTCTCTCTACCTTTTCTTTTCTTTTTTCCTACAACCGATTTAAAGTGTAATACTATGATTCTTGTAACTACTCAGCTCGTTTGGTTCTTACTATTTTGAGTAGTTTTTTTGCTTATTTAACTTTAATGTACTTTTTGCTGTATGATATTTTATGTATGAAGTAAAATAAAAGGGTTTTTGTTTGTTGTTGTTGAAAAAATAGGGCATGTAGATTTATTGGAAGAAACTTGGCCAGCATATTCGTCAGATAATAGCGCACCAAATTGTGTGAGACTTAAACGAAAATCGAAATATTTTTCTTGTGACGTCCCATTGATTAACAGCAGTCAGAAAAACAAACACTCTTTACACACTTTGTTAGCCATGTCCGCGGTAACACAGGTCCGGCAATTTTTGCGTTCAAAGGCTTGCGCTTGCCTACCAAGAAAACAAAACTGGCAAATATAATATATCGTTATTTTCGTATTCTACAGTTTATGAGCTTTACAATGATATTTAGTTTTCCTAGGTTTTCTATAAAGCAGCGCGCACAGAAAGATTTCCCGGAAGGCAGAACGGAAGGCCTGACTTTCGGCAGAATCTGTATCCTGCAAAGGTTGAAATTATTTGGAATCGAAGGAAATAATAATAATAATTTAAACTTTCTTTGCTACAAATACAGACGAGATTATTTCTTCAACAAATATAATTGAATTAAATGGAAAGCCCTATGAAGTTGAACTGTTCCTGCAGATAACATTTCATAAAACAGCGACTGAGAACATGCAGTTGCTTCTTGTGGTTAAATTGCAGTATCACTGCTATTTCCCCAATGCTACTTCATAGAGCACTTTTGAATTAGACCTATTAGTTCAAAATAACACACTTTACTTTCACCGCGAATGGCACATTAGAGACAACCCGATACATAAAATTGCAACTTCCTTTATTTCAAGCAATATAATTAACAATCAATATTACACCAGAAATTCGACAAAAATAAAATGATTGAACAACACGGCATCGACAAAACGGAATTCCGTGAACTTAACCTAATCCTTCTCTAACTTGTCAATGGAAATAACTCACGATAAAGCGACTACATTCTATTTTGTTGTCTCTATACATATTTTTACAAGCTTTATATAGAATAATTTTCGTGATGAAAAACAAAGTATATTGACGAAGAAAATATTGTTTGATAGAAACTGATGCTTTGATGCCTTGTTGTCGACAATACCAATGTTGTTTATGTAAGTGAATTGATGAAATATCACATATTTGAACAAAAAAAAGACTAAACAAAGAAACTGAAATTCTAAACTGAATTTGGTACAAAGGAAGAAAGTCATATATATTTTTCCTATGGAGTAAACAGCAACTATGCTAACATTTTTATAGTTTCCTTTTACAAGAGTCAGCACCAAAATCTGGTTAGTTCACTCTTCATATTAGACGTAGACGGAATGATTTTGTGTTTCCAGATCGCTGGACTGAGTTGTTGTGTTCATCTCGTTCTGATCGCCGGGGGACCCAGTCACGCACCTACTTGGCTTAAACTGACATTTCATGAGTCTACGGTAAGCATCACGAAACTCGGCGATTCGGAAGCAGTAAATCCATGGATTCATCGATGAATTACTCAAAGCCAGAGTTATTGCCCAGTTGTAAGCCACGCCAAAATTATCTTCAGCAAAGGCAGAGCGCAGGTAAAGCAAAGGAAACCAACAGACCGTAAAAATTATGACAACAATGGCTATCGTGACTGTCACGCGACGCTCTACCATATGCTCGGATGATGCGCTCCTCCGTGACTGTCCACGCCAGCGTTTTAAAGTGGCCGTTCCTTGTTTTCGGACCTTCAGAATGATTAAACTGTAGCACGAAATAATTATCAGGTAACAGATGCCGACAGCGATGACCGTGAAATAAGACGTGCCCTTCTTGCTGACCGTTAATCGCAAAATTCCATAGACGACGGGGAGGGTCCAGGCTATGGCCAATGCTATTTTGAATCGCTTCTTCGTTCGTAAAGTTCTGAAGTCGTGCGGTCGAAGTATAACCAGGCAGCGATCAATGCTAATAAGGCAAAGATGGAGGACTGAAGCGGAACACGACATGTTCGCGATCAGACGGAAAGCTTGTGAAACCCCCTCGTGGCATTCGCCTTTCACTTGAAGACCGAGGAAGACAGAAAACATCGGTTGCCCGAGCGCGGTGACCATTAGATCAGCAACAGCCATGCTCACTAACCAAAAGTTCGAAATGATCTGTAGACTGGGGTTCGTACAAACTGTACCGATCACCAACGCATTGCCGATCGTGCCAAGAATTGTGGACAAAATATTCACTGACAGTAATCCAGCAATGTGTCCAAGAGGCAAATTACATTGTACTGTCGCTGTAGATGGAGGAGTAGAGGATGTTGAGGAGTTCACAGTGAAATCCATGATTACGTTTATGTAACAGAGAGGCAAAATACGCGGAATCCTTTTTTCTGTCTGAGATCTGAGCCCTGAGATCTAAAATGACCCTTAGCCGTCTACCACGAATGCTAAATGACCTTACCACCAACTGATTGGATTCCAATAATGCAAGTGATATTTAACAAGGGCTGAGCAATAATCATTTCCCTTTCGTCACATGCGGTGAGCACGTCCTGTTCGGCGTCCAATTGGACGAGCGGAAATGCTAATGACAGTTGTGGCCGGGAATCTTAAATCTTCGTGCGAATAAGAATAGCACGAAGTGTACCCCATAACAAACCCTGCGGATATGCACTGCGTCACAATTATAAATTCGCAAAAGCGTAAATAAGGCAACTAACAATGAGTGAATATTCTCCTCGTTTCCTGTGAGAAATACATAGAGATTAGCATCTTTTTGCGGAACGATTCAAATATTGTTAAGCGTCCATTTGAAACAAACATTCAGGATGTGGTAGACTTTGGATTGTTTCAAGACAACGTATTGTTAAATACATAAAGTAAGGTTTTCTTTTAATTATCACGGATCTCACACAGATATTGTTTTTTTTCCTTCTTGCGAATAAAACACAAAAGCACTGATAGCAGAGGAATCTAAAAACATTATTTAAAATGTTTCAAGAAGTTGGTTAAGTTTATTGAAAGAAACATATGGGTCGGATTTTGATCTGAATGAATAATGAAGTCACTGATTGTAAAGATATAAAGTGGAGATTCCGGTATTTTTGACCGATCACTTATGCCTAAAATATGTCTTAAGATGTATAATTTGTCAGTGGTTTTTTCACACGCCCTGTGGCATCCATCAGGCGCCGTAGATCGTCTTTAATCACTGCCCATCCAATGCCTGTAGACTAGAGGACTAGCTTAAGACACTGGCGTTGAAAGTTGTACGGAAAATCTAAGGTTCGTGAGACCATATTGCCGCTAGCCACCCACTATATCGGACCATAGTTAGTGGAGCGGACCCTCCACTTTGTGATCGGACAAGCAATCGCACTCGATTGCATGCAAACCAGCGCGACAATTCCGGACCTAAGCCACTTTGCAAATTGATTTAATTTAGACAAGCCGTAGACACTATGTTTTTCACATCATTAAATTTCTGTTTTGGGTTTCGTTATCATTTTGAATTACAAATAAACTTTAAAAGAGAAAACCAGATGGTCGTATTTGACAGATATAGTACAATTAAGCCCTCGAAAGTTGATACATGTGGATTCACGCCCAACACAGCGTTAAGGAGACAAACATCTCTTAGACTGTTTCTTTAGCAAGTACTTTTATGCAAGTTCGCACATTATATCTTTTTAATATTCCATGAAATTTTGCTTTCTTAAGAAAAAGGGGTTTTCCATATTTCTCTCCCATTTTAGGAAACAAATCTCACTTTTATGATTTGGCTTTGTTCAGTGGGCAAAACATGAAACATTTTTTCAATCGTAATAAAGCCGGCGAAAACAGTGAGCTTGTATGCGCCAACAAGTGCCAATGTCCGGGATTATGTTGGCTTTGCAGAGCTTGGAGGCCATTTTAAATTCTGGTGGCTGTATTTGATCAATTGAGATAACGTTTAATTGCTTACTCTGGCTGACAAGCGAAGTAATATCGCTATAAAGCTTCGGCAAAATAAGCGATGTGATAAATCTTCTTGACTCATGAACCACACATCGCTTCAATGTATTTCAACGCTTATTCAGGTGGGTGTTCGTGTTAAAAGATTCCCACTCACTTACATCCCACTATCGAGTTTCGTTATCATTCTATGTTTGACGAGAACGTATTCGCTCGTCTACGTGTTCCTTGGCATAGGTCCGATATGCCGTGATATTCCATGTCTTAAAGCGGTTACAGCAGCACAATCTTGACCTCTTGGGTTCCTTTTTTTCTAATTTTTCCGCATGCACTCAGCGTGCTTTGGAAGCCAAACATATGATCGCTATATAAAATGATCTAGTATTGATCGATTGTATCAGCTGAAGTTACGATCTGGCTGCTAATTATAGATTTATTGCCTGAAAAAAATTTGTGTTGCAATTAGAGCTCTCTTCTGAGTCTTCACAATATACTAAACTTCTCATTCTCGGTTGAGTAATCATTACAGTGTCAATAAATGAAAACCGGAGCAATATAACAATGCACGACCTAATTTATTCTGGGAAAAAATATACATAAAAAGTGTACGTTAAGTTTACATGGCTTGGTGGTTTGGGTTATTCGGTATTAAGTATTTTACCACTTGAGAAATGTCTCTCCCATAAAACAGCTTATCATAATCTTCATCATATGCATAGCAAATTGATGAGTAACATTCAAGAATTCCAAACTGGGATATCAATCAAGTTCCTCGCAGGCATTTAACTTGTGTGACAAGAAAAAAGATTCTTGAATGCTCTGCTCGAAGAAAGCGCGTTGGGTTGTAATCCATCGGTGACGCAAGACGGGGGAAAAATTGTTTGTCTTCTTGTCTGAAGGGAACATAATCCTGAAGCTTATGGCATAAAGCGAGTAGAAATGGCGTCATAAAGCAAATGTCTGAATGTCTGTCATCATAATTAAACCCATGGGCTGCATAGCAAGCATGCGTTCACGTCGGTGACCGATTCTTACCCTTTCTTCTTTTCTGGGTTGGAAGCCGGTTCTAGCCGCACAAATTCCGCTGTTGACTGCTTTCTGACTGCTCCTATAGACCCAGGCTCAATGTGAAAATTCAGAGAGAGTTTGCACCAGGATTTATTTTCTACAACTAAACCGGCTGCCGGAACTGTAAAGGACTCAGTGGCAAATGGAAGACTTTGCGACAAGGCGAGACAAGCCGCGTCTTTCATTGCGACTGACCGAGACTCAAAGTGTTTTAAATGCGATCTGTGAGGCATTCAGACTTTAAGACGTTCACAAGTCATTTATAAGACAAACAAACAAATCAGGACTTTGAGACTTTCTTAACCTTGCAAAAAAAAAACAGAGACTCTGAAACCTCTTGGTGAAAAAACAAATCAATCATGGCTGCGAGACGCGCGTATCTGCTAAAAAAATGAGATTGCGAGACCTGTAAAACACGAGGAAAATTTTGCGAGACCCAGTTTCGTCACTGCATAATGGGATCATATGTCAAGAGTTACATTACACGAAGATCGACAGATTCCGCTTACATCCCTAAAACACGTATTTAAAACAAAGGAAGTGAAACGTCTTAAGGATATACGTTCAGATTTAATCTGTAAACCTAATAACCAATGAACATATAACGCCTGGAAAGCTACATAACGTGTGGTCAAAGCCGAAAACTTTGCTTTCATGAAGGGCCAACACTCGTAACAAAATCGCTTTAACCGTCACTATATTTATATTACTTGACTGGAGACACAGTACAAATTTTTTTTTATCAATTATTATTATATTCTCCGGATAGTAACCAATTGAGTAAGTACGAGCTCACAACAAAGACACCGAGACGTTGTTTCTAGTGGCCACGAGACTATGTGGCCTTCCTCTATGCCATGGACTTCATAGAAAGACAGAGAATGGAGAGAGAAGCACTTCTTAGCTTTCGAAATGGAAGTCTTGACCGCACGAGCGCCTGCAAAATAGAGAACTTACGTCGATTAAATGAAAATTTCAGTGTCGTAATATTAAGTACGGCTTTGCTACTGTGGGAGGCTGACCAGTTAGGTGGTCGAATCAATCCATCCAGCGTCAGGGAGGAGGATTTTAACCTGAGACCTCCGGATTACAAATCTCGCGCCCTTACCACTACACCACGCCGCCTCCTTAACATCATCACCCCTCGTCCACTTCCTACTTCTGCACTTCCATTGACAAAAATATAAAATATCTCATTGTGGCCGAGAGTGTAAGTGTTCGTGTATTACGACAATACCGTGAATATACGGAATTAACCTACACTTAGGAAATGAGAGGAAAATTGACACCATGAAAAAAATTCAAAACATCGATCAAACGTCAAATATTTGGACTCATGGTATGAAAGACCAGTCCTTTCAGCCAGCAATCCCATCTGAGACCAATGCCGTTGTTTCAGTGTTTTACCATTTGTGTTTTGGGTGATTTGAACGTAACTTTTCGCATGATCCTATTTCTGGAGTTATTTTGTCTAAAATATTAAATCCGCAAATGTATAGCAGGTGACCGTTTTTTGAACTGCATGGCTGGGATTTCCCTTTGGAGAGGACCTTAACATACCACGGGAAACATAGTTTATTCGCTGGCGCTAATTCTCCATAATTGTTTGAAAGATGTATCCAAGATCATCGAGAGAATTGTTGACCAATCTAGGGTGGTGTTAATCTCCTTTTGTGGACTTGAATGACCAGTTGTTTACTATTTATTATGGAACGGAAAATAGCATTCATCATAGTTAGTTCATTGACTAACACTTAGGAATAGGAAATCTCATATAACAAGTAGCATTCTTTCGTAAAACTTGATATTGAGATTCATTGTGAGTGCAAAATCCATTGTAAGCTCACTTTAATTAACGGGGAAACCGCGAATGCAACAGGAAATTGAGAATTTGAATGCGACACACGCAATAAATAGGAGTGTTTGATGTCCATAACAAGGAATTTATTTCCAAAAGATTATGAAAAGTAAGTCGTTCATTGCTTAACAAATTACTAGAACGTTACAATAGCAAGATCAAACATCCTGTTTTCTATTCAGTGATCGGCACCACTTGAACTATACAAATATTTGTGGTCTGTGCTTTGCCATTTTGCCGTTCAGGTGGGCCGTTTAGAATTATTGTAAAGGGCATATTTTTCAGTTTGGATTAATCTATATTTCGAGAAAATTAAACAATGTTCGACGTTTGGGTGGAAAAGAAGATTTTCTCTTGGTACTGAATCAAGTTTATTAGCAAGACCGGATGCAAACATTCCGCCACCTATACGAACGTTTTGACAACTTTTTGGCACTTGGTGTCAACACACTTGGTTCTTAATTTTGGTCAAACGGACGTCACACACAATTTGTTGAATTAATTTTTTACTAGTCTCCATTCTTCGCCTCTCTGGGGAGACTAACTAGCTTTCGACGTAGGGATCTCTCAGTCTGCACAGGAACTGACGGTTATGCTTCAATTTTAGGACTTGAAATTAAATTAGTCACACGGTAGCATCTAAGATGGAATCAGTTGGTTACATTTTCCTTTTATTTGAAATAAAGAGATAGTTTTATTGCTCCGTTTACATGTAGTTCCACAAGACCGCCGTAAAGTTGATGCTTCTTCTAAGAATTCCTTTTGAATGCAGTACATAGATGGCCAGCTCCCAGGAGTCACTTCCAATGTATATGCACTAATCAGATGTTGGCAGATAATTTGTTCGTGTCTTCAGACCAACGTCGACAGTGTCTGTGTAATACTGAAGGATGGCAAATAATTTCTTCGTTTATGGCGTTAATTTATAATTTCGTTTGCATATGCTGCCCCAGCCAAACCGGATCGCACAATGACGCAACGTATAGCGACATTGCAAATTAATATATGAAAGATCATATACTTGAACTGCGGAGAAAGATATGAATTTATGATTGATCATTATACACACAACTGCGGCAGTTGTGAAATTAAAGCCTGAAAATAACTCAGGCCTGAACGGGATTCGAACCCATGACCTCTGCGATACCGGTGCAATGCTCTACCAACTGAACTATCAAGCCATCTGGGAGCTGGTCACTTTGTGAGTTCGTAATATACCCGTAGAAGGTGAATGATGCAAATGAATATAAGAAAGATCATATATTTGAATTTATGATTGATCATTGCAGTTATACACACAAGTTAAGCAGCACAAATGCTGATCAATATTAATGATATAGATATTTATGATCAATATTAATTCATATATCGTAACATTGCCGGACGCAACGTGTTGCCCGCGTTTGTTCGCCTGTTGCGCCATGTTGCGCCATGTTGCGACATGTTGCAACATGTTGGGTGTTGTTGGCTCAAGTCTGAACATGGTCAAATTTGAGCCAACAACACCTGATATGTCATAACAAAGCGCGACAGGCGGACAAACGCGGGCAACGTGAATGAGGTGGCCGTTATGGGTAGGAAGGAGTGAAAAAAACAAACACATGTTTCGTTTTTAAAGCGCGCGGAATGTGCTCTCCTGTAACCAGCTCTTCCTCTCCCATGAAGTTCTAGCCTCGGTTGCAGGCCCTCGGTGAATTTACTAATCGAACGACTGTAACAGGCTTACGTCCCCAAACCCCTTCCCGATGAATTAATCGATCATGCTCAGCGCCAATTCCTGATAGGACGTGACAATAAAGCAAAATCCTAACAAGTTAAGGCGTCCAAGACCATCGCGCGTTTATAAACAATTATTTTGTGATATCTAGAATAATCAAGGTGGGAGTGGGGCTTATCAGCCGAAGTCTCGAAGGCTCAGAGAGTGATAACCCTTAGGAGACCTTGAATTGTTTTATTATACATTGAACGAAACAAAGTCATGTTTTTGCTTCTTCACTGACGGCAAGCAAGACAAAGCAAAGCAAAACAAAACAATGCACCGCGGTCATATATGACATGATTACCCGTGACCTTGAGTGACCTTGACAGGACTATTGTATAATCTGGTGTTATGACGTCACAGGCGCTGATTTCGAAAATGGCGAGTTCAATGTATAATAATAGTGGTTACATCTCAATTATACTTTTACTATCTCGATTTACACCCGAGAGGAAATTAACCAAGGTAACTGTTAATAAAGCTGCAAACTTTCAAAATGCATTCGATTAAAAACATGCTGAAGGAAATATGAATGAACTCAAAGTTTTCGAAAATATCAGTTGATAAGTCTAAATGTTAGACTACTCAGGGAAATAATTACGTGACATATTTCTCCGAGAGACACAACAGCTGAAACGGGCAAGGGGCATCTTCCAAGAAGCAACATAACATAAGGAGAAAGTATAATTTGATCAGCATCGAAATATGAGAAATAGTTCAAATTACTTGCTGTAAGTAAACTCCATACAATATCCCACGGGTATATTATAAATTCTTCAAGAGACAAAATTCCCTAATAATCAACAAGGTACAGATAAATATATCGGATACATTCTAGCTTGCACTTTTATTCAAGTTCAACATGGAGTCATTCCTAAATCGACAAAAAGTATAACAAACGTTTTGTTCCTTACCCTGAACTAGGTTAGCTACACATTGACAAAAACAACCTGATGTCCAGCTGTACTAAAACTGTAAGACTTATAGGTCAATTAATTACGAGTCACTGAGTTTCTTCTTAAGGTCTTCGATCCAGCAGCTGATGGGACGAATGGACTTGCATTTTGAGTAAACTTGGGCTCCCATCTCCTTTAAGATTGGCAGATCAAAGGTTAAAAGCTCGTCCGCATCCCCTGGATTATTAAAGCAAACAATCACCCAAACCTGCAAACAACGGTAAACATTAAATCAATTAACAAGTCTTGCCGAGTTTTCTAACCATACTAAAAAGAAACATGGCGACTTCATCGCTTGGCTTCTTTCTTATATTGTGGAATGCATGGGGAGGCGTTTCTTTCTTTAGAATTTTAAAGTCCAAGAAGGAGATGTTTGACAAACAAGAGCTAGGAGAAAAGGGGAAAAAAGTGCAAAAGTTTACAAGACACGAAGAAAGAAAAGAGAAGTAAAACTTTAATAAATGAATAAATAAATAAATAAATATATATATAAATAAAAAACAAACAAGAAATAACAGTCATCCATAACATGTACCATATAATTTGTAAGTCAAGAAAGACAAGATCAGAAAGGACGAAATGGTGAGATGACGTTGCG
>Ga0126337_10000730_pt1 | contig 17966 bp, 14 predicted proteins | sample DipCmetagenome_FD_92527 | JGI IMG/M metagenome (GOLD analysis project Ga0126337, IMG submission 92527) | Coral microbial communities from La Bocana,Puerto Morelos, Mexico - Diploria C A metagenome | ecosystem: Host-associated > Invertebrates > Cnidaria > Coral | place: La Bocana,Puerto Morelos... | reverse complement strand
TCTGACTTGCCAAGGTTTTTGATCTTTCGCGCGGTCGGGGGAATGAGACGAGTACAAATATCGTGTGATATTTGTACTCGTTTCGCGCGTTATTTGTACTCTACGAAGCAGAGTTGGATAATAGATCAACAAACTAATTCAACAAGAGTCTATTCTGCTGCTAAATCTGTTTGACCTTGTTTGTCCTTCAGAACACCTTGGGCTTGCATTAGCACTTAATGTTCCTGTGTTTGTGGTGGTGACGAAGATTGACATGTGTCCACCTAACGTACTCCAAGACACCATGAAACTTTTAGCAAGGATTCTGAAGTCTCCTGGTTGTCGTAAAATCCCTGTCATTGTGCAAAACACTGATGATGTAGTGGTTTCAGCAACAAACTTTGTTTCTGAAAGGTATGTACCACAAGTGTCTTTGTTTGTTACTGAATTTGCGTACCCGGTATTTGGTGTAACAACTTGCGACCAGGTTGAACGCAGAGCAATTGTTTACAACGAATCGTTGCAAATGCAAATAACGTAGTGAATTTAGAATCAATCTGTACGCAAGTGGAGGCATACAAATGGTGCCTTTGTAAGAAAATCATATTTTGCGTATATCAGTACATATGTTGCTCAAGTCTGGAAAGTCGGTCCATAACCGCATATTCAGATCATTGTCAATTATCATCTCTGCTTGTTATTGAGGCCAAAGGCGCAAAGGCACATCACCAAAACAACGGTGTGGTCTCAAACTTCCAAACGCTGTACTGCGAGCCTAGCACACAAACTGTTAGGTTACTTTGCATGACACAATTACGATCACGATCACGATCACGATCCCGATAACGATAACGTTCACGATCACGATCACGTTTACGATGACGAACGTGATGCCATTTATTCCGCCGTATTAATGTTGTTATTTTTTCTCAGGGTATGCCCAATATTCCAGATTTCTAATGTGACTGGTGAGAATCTCGACCTGCTGAAGATGTTTCTTAATTTGCTTTCAATCCGTGCACATTTCAAGAAGGATGTGCCTTCTGAGTTCCAAATTGATGACACTTACTCAGTACCGGTGGGTGGCAGCTTTGTTAACACTTCTCCTCCTAGGTCACTATGTGTTCCCCAGCACCCCAAAGGTGTCCAGACGGGCACTATAGTATCTTAAACTAGTTCAATTCACGTGCAAGTCACTGTTGCAAATGCGTGTTGCGTTTGAAATTAAAGGGAGAATGGAAACGCGGACGTAATAAATATTATTATATATCAAACACGTAAGATCGTGTTTAACAACAATTCCAATCACCGAGAAAATAGTTTGACGAACTATGAGGTCTTTGGAAACGTGGTCAAACATTGTGTTTGATATATCTTCTCAATTGAAACGAAAAGTAAGGAAAGATGAGAGTTAAAATCATAAAAACTCTGCTAATTAAGATCAGATATCCAAGCACCGGCACATTCATGATTTCCTGTGTTTAAACTTGATTTTTGAACCAATTTGAGAAAGAAGTTTGTTTCAAAAGTGGCGACAGTGGGCTGAATATTTATGTCTGAAACCAAAACATTGCAGTCTCTTTTTTCTTTTCACACCGTCAAAGTCGACCTCCCCCCGGCGTCCATTGCACAGACCAAGAGAAAGTCTTAACTAGTTCTTGACGTACTTAACTCCTTGAATTTCTCTTGATAATTGTTAGCGATTTTTCAGCCGTTACGTCACCCGTAGGGGAGGGGTTATTTTGCTCTCTTTTTTATCTAAGCAAAACACTGATCGTGTCTTTAATCTGGGCCCCGCTCACACTACGTTTAAGAAATTTAAAAACACAACCATCGTCGGTCATTTTGAATTTGTGTTTGAGTAAACCTCGGGCAGAGAAATCACATGATTTTTGTGACGTCATCGTTTTCGAAAAGCGTTGTTTCTAGAGCCGGTGTTTTTAAATTCCTCCAGTTTGAAGAGCGTTTTCGGAAAGCTCCGATTTTTTGTGACGGGTTAGTGTGGACGGTACGCCTAACCTAGAAACAAAGCTGCGTTTTCAAATTTCTCCTGGAATAATCTTTCCTGTTGTAGGGTGTTGGAACCGTAGTGTCAGGCACGTGCCTACGAGGAACCATTCGGCTGAATGACGTCCTACTTCTCGGCCCAGACCCTCTAGGACAGTTCCAGCCAATCACAGTCAAGACAATACATCGTAAGAGAATGCCAGTGAAAGAACTTCGTGCAGGACAAACGGCTTCATTTGCTTTGAAAAAAGTATGTATTGAACTTATTTGTATTGTACTGCTAGCAGTCTTGTCCTCGGTAATATAACAGTGTGAAATGTCCCAGTTCTATAGCATAGTATTATTTTGTGGAGAAAGCGGGCTTGTCAAATTAATTTTTAACATTTTATCGCGGCCTAAAGGGGGCTTGCTAGTAGATAGCTGGGTTTTGGCGGAATACTCTTTGTCTCACAGTGGAGACAATGATATATATTCCTTTTTATTAGACGAAAAGAAAAACGTTGAGACCAAACTATTTTACAGAAATTTTTATTCTCTATCGGGTTAAGTACTTATGCACAAAGGCCATGTACTACGAGAAACATTGCTGGAACTTTTTACGCCTTGAATTGCAAGTTAAAAAGCGTTGTTACGGGAATTACGACCCGTGCTTCTTCATTTTTCAAGTGGGGAGAATCTGCTGAGCTATGAGTGCAGGCGCAGGAGTACGTAAACTTTACACACACCTCGCACTGTCTATAAAGAACATTTCGAACCTCTGCAGAAGAGAGAGACATTTTGCGACTGATTGCGCCAACCGTATCGTTGCCGAAGATATTGTTTGTATCGAAATTCATCTCACGTCCTCGCTTCTTGTTTATAGCAACATAATATGGCAGAAAATATTTTAAGAGTTCAGGTTGTAACAGTACCTAGTCAAATAGATACTTTTTTATTTTTAAATTTGTACTTTTTTCAAATCAGATAAAAAGATCCCAGATCAGGAAAGGAATGGTTATGGTGGATAAACAGGTCAAGCCACAGGCATGCTGGGAATTTGAAGCTGAGGTGTTGGTGCTGCATCACCCCACAACTATCAGTACAAAATACCAGGCCATGGGTCAGTATTCAGACAACTGCGGGTCATCTAGGCTTAATTTGCACCGATCTTCCAGGTTCAGTTTTAATGCAGGCTCATTTTCCCTAACAGCGGCTGGAGCCTAAGGGTCACAAGGCGAGACTTAATAACAAAGTTCCCGGCCCAACCCGTGAATTCCACGCTAAATTTTCAAGTAAACTGTAGCCTGAAATTCACGGGTCCAACCTACAGTGCATCATTTAGCAATTGTGAATTTGTGATCTGGTTTTACTGTGAACGCTTCTTCAAAAAATTCCAGCGTGCTAGCAATTTTTTAATTCTACACTAAATACCTCGGCACTTGTAACACGAGAAAGTTTAAAATACGATTCATTACCAGGAGATATTTTGTTGGACTATCTTTAGATAAAGCTGCAACGAAGCAATTTAATCGTAATCTGGCACATACATTGACGCTTTCGACTTCACCCTTCCAAGCATTATAGATGTTCCAGCGCAGGTAGTTATAATCCAAGGAAGGAAAAATTGATTTTTTTGAATTCTGATTGGCTGTTAAAAAGTCTGTGCGCTTTGATTGGTTACTCCGGTGTGACAGTGCGAGTACAAATAAACCAAGCGCGGGAAATGGTTTGGGTTTTACCTCTGATTGGTCGAAAAATAGCCTGTTCTCTTTGATTGCTTACATGAAGTCTTTTGTGTGAAGCAGTTGTTACTGAGCTCAGTCAATCAAAATTGAGTAAGTAACCAAATATACGTCTCTTTTCCTTCAGTCCACTGCGGAAGCATGCGGCAAACAGCAACGATAATTCATATGGATAAAGAACATCTACGGACAGGAGATAAAGCCATGGTTCGTTTCCGCTTTATAAAACAACCGGAATTTGTCAAACCGGAAACGCGAATGATCTTCAGAGAAGGAAGAACGAAAGCTGTCGGTACAATACAGCGGATAGACCCTACTGCGCATCCTCCGCCACTTGTTGGCGGGAAAGTGAAACACCGCGGACCGGGCAGAGGTACTCAACACTCACGTGACAAAGGCAAAGAAGGAACCAGCGGGCAAACGTCGTCTAACACGGAAAGAACAGGAAAAAAATAAATTAGCAACACACGCGTGTGCTTTTAGTGGCATAATGTTTCCGCAATTTACTTCATTTTTAACTTCAGTAGTTTTATCTTATTTAAATTTCAGATATTGCGATCATGTCGCAATTAGGGATGTTTTAAATTTCTCTTCTTTCTTCATTTGTGAATTTTTAGGATTTGTGTTTGATCTTGCAGGAAAAATCTTTAACCATAAGTTCGTTGAGTTTTACGATAATTTATTCTCGGCAACAAAAATGAACACGAATTAAACTTAACCTGGAGTCCTGGACTGGACTGTTATTTCTCTTAACTTATAAACAAAACCATCGATAATTATAAGAAAATGTTCTAAAGAATCTGTGTGATGTGCCTGTTCTCAACTTTGTTTCAAAATACACCGCCTTCCTGGAGGACTCGGCAATGTTTCTTGTTAGCTAGAATAAGCGGGTACTTCTCGGAAACTGGACTCGCGGGTAATTATTCTTGTATTTACTTTCAATTCCTTGAAATATTCATTGACTTTGAGCAGCTGTTTTATTTTATTTTTATCCCCACTCTGTGAATTTTAGTTCTCACTGTTGTGAGAACACGGCAACCTCGTTGCCAGGGTCTCTTATCTTCCCGCCCCTTAGAGCGAGAGAGGAGGGCGGGAAGGTGAGAGGTTGGACTTTTATAGCCCTCTCACTATCTCTCGCGCATTTGACACAATGGCCGATCCATGTGGACTGGGGAAGACGGTCTTCCTGGGCTTAACCTGCGATCATATCTACACCTGTGTGAAAAACGACGTCTGATCGCGGAGTTCTCGAAGCCCGATTTATTGGCCTCTAAACGTCTTTAGCAGGCCACTCGGTGGGGCACGATTCATGAACGCGACGGCGAGTGCAGAGCGACATAAAGCAGCACCAAAGCCTGAACCGTCTGAAGGCTTAGCGTTCGCTATGTTTTTCGAACTGTCCCTATGGCCTAATATCACGACAAAAGAAGCGAGATACTTTTTTGTCTTTGACATATATTTCTGGCTTCTGGTTTACGTGGGTTAGCCCGTTCTGCTAGCTATATTAAACAATAGCCTCCATTTGGCGCGGAAATCTGCTCGGTTATTTGTCCACGTACATTATCTGTTTCAAGAAGCGTGCAGTTTCCCGAGAGCGTAGCTCGAGGAAAACTGTGAGCTTCTTGGCAAATTCGTGAGCAAATAGGTGGAATTAAAATAAAACAATCCCACTCCATCAAACTGTTAGGCGTGAATATTGATTCTGATCTGAATTTTAGTAATCACATCAGAGAGGTGTGTATAAAGTCAAGTAAGCAAATTGGAGTACTCACGCGTCTAAGGAACCTTATACCTACCCCTGCCAAATTGCAAATATTCAAGGCCGTTATTTTACCCCATTTAACTTATTACAGTACCGTTTGGAATTTTTGCAGAGCTTCAGACAGGCGAAAATTAGAGAGGCTACAGGAGAGACCTCTACGTACAGATCGGGCTCATACGAGAATCTGCTTCAGCAGGCCAACCTACCGACTCTTTATAACAGAAGGTTACAAGATATAGCAATTCTAATGTTTAAAGCGACTGAACAACCTCACTACTACCGAAGTATATACAAGACCTATACAAGACCTCTTCAACCTAAACGGGGAAAGAGAAAATCGATACAACTTAAGGAATTCCGATTTTACCCTACCACGCTTTAACACTATCATTGAAGTACGGAAACATTCTCTGAAATATCTTGGACCTTTTTTGTGGTCCAAGTTGACAAAGGAGGAACGTGGTATGGATAATGTGAGTACTTTTTAACGTCGGATAAGGAAAAGAGACTTAACGCACTCAGTTGAAGACCGGGGCTGCAAGAACTGTCATTTATGCAATAGTTAATTTAAAAAGTGATCATAATTACGCAATCAGTGTATGTTTTTAAGTACGTTTGTGACTAGAGTTTTATTTAGAACAAGTGTATGTTTTTATTCACAAAATTTTCAGATGCATTTGTTAGTGTCACCAATTAGTGTGTAAAACGCTAGAACGACTGACGCTTAAATTAAGTTGTACTTACTTACTTACTTCCCCGCCCACGTGGGAACAAAATGAAACCTAACCCTTGCAGGGCTCCCTGGTCTAGCAAGTAATTCTGAAAGAAACTAAAAAAATACAGTAGGGTTCGTACTCCGCGCGCGAGCGCCGTGGGGGGCACTCTATAAAGGTTCGTACGGAAAGGTTCCACCCCAAGGTCCATCCCCTTACTTTTTTCATACCACTTTGTCAGAAAAGATACTCCTATTATAGGAAAAAGGTATACCTCTTTCCGCACTCACATGCCTATGAGACCTGTTAGAGGGTTTAGCAGTCGAGAAAGACTGAACTCTAGGAGTACGTAATTAAAATAATTACCCACACTGCCTCGAGGGAGTGGCGTTGGCAAGTTCAAAAGACCACCGTACGGTTGTGAAAACTTATGCCAAGAGATGCCGGGGAAAATTGCCCTGAATCCCCTTCCTCCGGGCACGAAACAGCCTGGTTTGGCACAGTCTTTGTTGTACAGTGGAAGCAGGTTTCAGGGACACCAAAAAAGCAAAGGAAATCGTTACGACGTCGAAGTTGTGTTGAAGGTAAGTTCCCGTGAGCCGTGTCGCAAATATTCTAAGAAATTCCCGCCGTAAAGTCATTGTATAATTCTGGTCTTGAAATTTTTCAAGAAAGTCTAATGGATGTTCTATTCCTTGTTTAGCACGTAGACCAAGAAAAGGGGTTTCTGTGTGGATATCTGAAAATAAAGGGTCTAACAGATGTAAGTTGAATTTTTTCGTGCTTTGTGTCTTTGAATTGTACAGATGTCTTTCTGCTTCAGTGCTCTCAATTGACAGTTGAAGGGAAAACTTGGATATGTTTGTCATAACTTTCGTGCAGTTTTTTTTTTCGTTTATACCCTCCTATCTTGGCAGGACTCCCAGTTCATATATGATATTTCTAATATTTGCGGAGGTGTTTTCCCTGTGATGCAAAAGGACCATTGTTTTGTCAGCAAGAATAAACTAGAAAGTTCAAATCTGAATAGCTGAATAGACTTCAATATACAGTCTGGCCGTCTACTTGTTTCTGTTGACATTTTCCCGGAAACATGATAAGAAATTTATATGTATTAATGCGGATTACTTGTGAAATTGCTATGATTAATGTTCAATGCTGTAATGTTACTCCCAACTTTTCCTTAGTCATCCAGTGAAACAGTATTAAACCAAAATTGTATCTTTTCAAATGCACTCTCCAGTGTAGAGATTTTTGAAAATGCAATTTTTGTGTTTGTGTGGATGGGTGACCATGTTGTTGGATTCAAGACTAAAATCAACATGGAAGATAGATAGCCTGCTTGGGCTTCTTTCTAGCATAATGTTTAATTTTGTAATGCTTTCCATGAATTTTGAGTTCTTAAATATGTATCCGAATGGTGTGAAAAGATAACACAACATAATCAAGCCACATTCATTGTCACTCTTGACAGTTTGAAAATAGGAGGAGCGAAATTACTAATAGAGGTTGACAATTTTGGGTTAGTGCCGGTGAATTAGTGTTGGGCAGACTGTAACCAGTGAGGATAAATATTAAAACCAAACAAGTTTAGGCAGTGGATAGTGTTATCCTGGGTCACTCGTATATTTGTCAAGGAGTCTGTTATTGCAGTACAAATAGCATGTTTACATGTATCTGGTAAGGCTGCTCAAATTTAATGTTTCTAGACAGCAGAACAGTTGCCTGTGAATGCAGATGTTTTTCTGGCTGTCACCTGGTTCCTCTGAAATAATGTCTGAACCTGAGTGAGAGATCAATTTCAGTGATGTCAACTCTTATTTACCTGCGCAAACACATGGAAAAAGTGGTGGAAGATGAGTGCAGGATGTTTTGCGAAGTTTTCTTGTTTGATAATGTTGATAACAAACAGACCTGTGTGTAAACAGCAGAATGAACAAGGGAAATATTAACCTCACCACTGAGATCAAGAAGTAAAAACTCGATAAAACTATGCCCTCTAGAGCTAATATTTAAAAAAGCCATATCTTGCAATATAAATTAGCCAAATGGAAGTTACAGAGGTGTCAACCTTGGCGAAGTGGCATAAACCGGTGTTCATTGGCTAGCAGAACAGTAGCTAAAGTTACAAACCTTTATTTCATTCAGTTGTACAGTTAAAACATCAGTTGCGTCTTGTTGCATGTATTTGCAATCATTTTGGCAACACATCGTCTGGGACTTGCGTCCAAGCGCGTTTCTCAGCAGGTGTTAAAAAAGATGTGACATCTTGAACAAAAAGAAATTCCTTGTATAGGTGTGATATGAAAATACTTTTTGTACTTACTAGATAATCAGACATCTCTTCGTTTTGGTAAAAGACAAAAACCCAATTTATTTAAATTGGTTTGTTTGGTTGTAATTTACTTTTTGTTTTCTACAGGAATATCCTAATCTTACAACATTTTTTGATGGTGAGATTATTGGAGAAAAACATCCCTTTTTGACACGAAAATGGGTAAGAATATTACACAGTCTTACTGTCAGTGTTATGTTGTATATACAAAAGCATGTTACAAGCAACTGGTTTACATTCCTGACTAATGTAACTTCTATTGCTCAAAGTGACATGCAACTGTTCACTGGTGAATATTCTGTGTATCTTTGGTAAAATGCAATTCTCTCACAAATTAAAGTTTTAACTCAAGCTCTGAATGGTTGGGTTGGTATGAAAAAATTCAAATATAGTAGGTGATACATGTGTGGTGTACATCCCAGCTTTTCTCCGCAGACAGAGACAACATTTGATTCAACATTAAAAGATTAAAGGAATGACTTGCTTGCATGCACATGACTTGGTAATATCATCTGAGGATCTCGGGCCCACAACCCCTTGCCTTTCCAACAATAAGAGAGTCTTGCATGAAACACAAGTCATTGTAAGTTCATGCCTTTAATTTAGAAAGATGTACCCCTTCACCTGCAATCTTCTTAGATCAAATACATTTGTATAGTGGAGTCTTGATTTTTAGAACCGTCAGATTTAGAAGTGGAGCAATTTTTGCTCCCTTTCCAAAATTTACCTTTAATTATTGGAGCCTCCAGATTTTTTGAATCAATCCCCATTTTCCAATGTGGCTTAAAACTCAGGACTCCACTTGTCATGTAGATGTAATTACCAAAGGTGAATAAACTTAAAGGTATTTTGTTCAGTACCACTTTTAAGTTCAACTACCTTTGATTTATTTTCAGGATGCTGATGAAGATGTTGATAGAAAACACTGGGTAATTATTCCATTTTCATAATAAGTTGTTATTAGTTATCATAGTGTGGGTGAATAGACCATTTTTCGATTTATTAAAATTCAGCTTGATACTGAGGCTTAGAGGACACAAACAAATGAAATTGAATGCTGTCTTATCCATGTCTTTTGTTTGTTTCCTCTAAGCCTCTCTATCAAGCTGAATTTTAATATATCGAAAAAGGTCTATTGCAGAAACCATTCCACTGTTGCAATTTTCTTCCAAACCATGTTTTGCAATTGAAGGCTTTCATGCAAAAAGGGCGTTTATAACTCTTTGGGCCAATTTTCATTTTTGTTTTTGGCAGGATCAAGCTAATTTTTGGCAGACTGACCTGTTTTGCCCTTCATTCTTGGAGATCTTTTGTTGAATGAAAAACAAAAACACACCTTTTTTTCAACTGGAGAATGTGTGACCACAGAGAATAACAGAATACCCTTTGAATAGGCCTACAAATGTGCTCTATGAGCCAAGCCGATTGCAGATATCCGACTTCTACACAAACATTAAAACTAAGTGCATAATTCATCAGCCTGTTTGTTGTACTAGTTTAAGGAGAAACTCTCTTCAAAGCAAAGATGTTCAGTTTCTATACATCTGAGACAGATTTCAAATCAGTGTTTTCAATGTTGATAGGTTCGGAGGCTGAATGCTGCTGCAATTTCTTTTTTTGTGTTTTCTTTGTGTTCAGCTAGGCTCGATCCACAGGCTTTTCCTCTTTGGTTTTTCAACAGTAAAAATAAACTTTGTAGGTACAGAATCTGGCTTCAAACAAATTCTTTGTCCTCCCATTGGTTTTATGAAGCAATTGTCTTCAAAATGCTGACTACAGATATAAGAGTTTTTGTTTACCAGAGTGTTCTCTCAACGCAGTTTCACAAGCCATTGTGCCAGAAAATTATTGTTTGACAGCAGGAGCAAATGCCATGATAAGCCTTTGCATTCCACTTTGGAACTTCGATCGATTTTGACACCCAAAAGCTATGCAATGCTTCACCATGGATAACGCCACTAAAAAATTGATTAAATATTACATAAATGTCTACCTTCTAATTTCCCTCTCTGTTTCCTTGTACTTTATAGCGAGCTAGACCCAATAGCCTCATTCTGGTGTAAGCTCATCGAGAGTCCACTGATTTCGCGTGCTCAACCTCGATAAGAGCTATTGAAATAGTGTACCCCTTGGAAGTAATGCACAGTAGCATCCTCTTCAAATTTTCATAAATACAACCAGATAAATAAACTTAAGTATAATTACATGAAAACATTTCTCCTGTTTCTCTAACTGTGTTGCTAGAAGCCTTAACAAATGACAATTACTGTACATGATAATCGGCCATACAATGTATTTCTGTTTCCTAAGAGAAAATAGGCTACAGTGTTACATGAAGTTGGTTCTTATCCTTACCCATACATTTTATATTGGGTATTTCTTATACTCAATTGTATGATATAAGATAATACTTAAAGGACGTTCGCGCGAAAATTTTCTAGTCAATAGATTTTTTTTAAACTTCTACTGCGGACAGATAACTACTTACTTGTTTCAGAAATGCAATAAAAATTGGGGGTCACCCGCTTCGTTTCAGAGATGAGGCGTGTGGAAAACTAGTCTGATTTTGATAAATTGGTGCGCGTAATTCAGCATGGTCTCCGGGTTCTTTAGGTTAAAATATCAAAGATAAGTCAACAGTGGCAAACTATCCTAATAATAAATTATGTTGTATAAGTGAATCTGTGGCGTTTATAATTTCAAATATTGCCATCATTTTCAGAAACCTTAACCCTTAAAGAGGCATTTAAAACTGACGCACAGCTAAACAAAGAGGTCAAATGAACGGAATTCGATGGAGCGTTTTGCAAAATATTCAAAATTCTACTCAATAGATTTTTTCATTTTTTCGCAAAACGTAGAAAATCAGCAGAGAAAACGACCCATAGAAAGAAAAATAGGGGTCAATGAACGTCCAAGATCGTTAAATCCCCGCAAAGTCAAAGCGATGGCCATTTGCCCTATTGTTCACTTTACTACTTAGCGCGCGCTCGATGCATGACGTGGTGTGTGAATTTCGTGCGCAGTAAGGATGCGCAGAAACAATTAGCGCGAACGTCCTTATGTAGAGTATTTGTGCTTCGGTATATTTTCTGACCTGTCTGATAGATTTTTCATTTGCCTTTTTGTCTTTTGACAGGGTAAATTTTTGGCATTTTACCAGTTTGCAAAAACATTCAACTCGGATAGTTTTGATTACACCCAGCTGGACAATCTAGACTTTGTGTTCATGAGATGGAAGGTAAAAACTAGTTTTCAAATGTACCATACATTGCCTTGTGTACTACAGTTATACTAGTCGATTTTGCTAACAGTCGCAGTGTGATCTTGCTCAGTTTCCTTGTGTCTTGAACCTACAGGAACATTTTTTAGTTCCCGACCATACCATCACAGATATAACAGGGGCATCGTTTGCAGGCTTCTATTATGTATGTCTACAGAAATCAGCTGCTACCATTGAAGGTTACTACTATCACCGAAGCTCAGAATGGTTAGTTCTAATTTTTATTAAATGTTTCACTGGTGTTAGTCTGTGGTTCTGGTAAGGCATAAGCCAGAAATATTATTGCTTCAATCTGCATTAAAGTATTGCCCAATTTACCATTTTGACCAAGGGCAACATTCCCCTATTGTGGTGTCTAGCTAGTGAGACTCGTGGGTTCAGATCCTGTTTAAACCTGGATTTGTTAATGCCGTCATAGTTTTTAAGTGCTTTATTTAGCATTTGTCCCATCTCAGGTGGGAATGAACTCAGTATGCCTGTAGGCAATATAGGAATGTCTCATCCTGGTGTATTGCACCTTTTAAAAGTCCCAATCATAATTATCAAGGTTAAATTCTAAGGTTGTGTTGTAGCTAGAAATTAAATTCAGGTAAAAATAATTTTAACCTACAGTTTGATTCTCAATTTCCTTTGTCTTCTAACCCTAATAAGGGTTAGGAGACAAAAAAATTTAATTTTTACCTGAATTTAATTTTTAACTACAACAGTTGTCATAATTCAGAGTTTGTGAAACTACTCTTCTTGGCATCAATATTTAGATAGTTGGTCAAAATTTCACTAGTTTGGTCATTTTTTTAACATTTTAATAACAGTCCTTATTTTTTTCTCCTAGGTTCCAGTCACTAAATCTTGTCCATGTTCCTGATCACAGTCAGCCCATTTATGAATTCAGATGATAGTGAACATTGTCTTCTCCAGAAAGATATTTTTTAGACATTCTTGCATTTACATTTTAGATTATTTTGTGCTTTTCACATGGTTTAAAGCGCGAGTCGAGCAACAGAGATTAACGAAAAGTGACATTAGGCTTCAGATTTTACCAGCCAATAGCATAGTAATGGGTTTATGCTACATTCCTATAAAGTGATAGTTATTGTGAGGGGAAAGTATTTCCTGACAATTCTCACATCTTGTTCCAAATGATTGTATATTGAAGGGATGTGTAGGTCATTATTTAAATCACTGAGATGATTATGTATGAATTTCAAAGTAGAACTCAGAGAGCATTATTACTGATGTGACAAATCAAGTTATGGAAAGTAATTTTGTTTTTATTTCAGAAAGCTAATCTCTAAATTATTATAGATGCATTTGCCTGGTATTTTAGCAGAATTGTTGTTTACAGTATTTGACTTGTTAGTATAGGCACTTCACTCTCTCTGATCAAGTTACAAAAATATTGAAAGGCCTAAATTTTTACAAAGATATGATGGGCTCATTAAAGCTCTTACCACACCAGAAAATGTGCAGTGTCTGAAAGCCGATACTCCTTCAAAGGTGCATTACTCAGTTTTGTAAGCTCTTACAATGTTTTGAGTAAAAGGAGGCAGTATGTAAACAATGACACCTGAAGAGATTTGTCCATTTGCTGTTTTTACACTGAGTCATTATTGGTTGATGTTATTGTTGTGCTACTAGTGACTCGTTATTTTTTAAGGATGTCGGTCAACATTTCATCAATCTTTTGAAGGTTTATTTAGAACAAAAACTGCTGGCTTTTCCCTTTATCTTTGTGATCTTATGTGAGCATACTAGAAAAATGTTTTAACAGTTGGTTCACTTGGTTCACATTACTAAAATTTGAAAAAAAAGAGAGAGTTGGTGAGATGGTTAGGTTGTACACTTATGCGTATCACACATTTTACCAAGGTTTGAGAGATTTTATTTACTTATTTCCACCTGGACATGGCTCCAATTAAACTCGATTTCCCGCCGTTTTGTGAGGCCAACTCCCTTGCCCCACACCATGCTTGGAGGAGGATAAACAACTGCACACCCAAAATGGCTGGAAATTGAGCCTAGGCTCCAATTTGAGGAAAACAAACTCCCAAGTGAACCTATACCTAAGGGCTGGCTGAAATGTGCAAGTAGACACACAAAATTGTACTGTATGAAGTGGGGGAGAGGTGGGTCATACCCTGTTTACCCTCTTTTGTTCTTCTGTCTCCAATCTCCTCCTAGCTGATTTATACTAAAAACAGTTAGATTATCTGCTCTTAATTTCTATGCCTGATAGTTGACTCAGGGACGTGCGACCTTGTCAACTATCACAAGATAGAAAATGTGTAAAACTGTTGAGCTCATAATCTATTTGTTAATTATATGACATACCAACCAACCCCAGGGGGGGGGGGGGTTCCTATAAATGGGTTTATGGGGATGTGCCGCTGGATGGGGTTGCATTGTCACGACTGGACTGACTATAATGGGGTCGTCTTTTCAAGCACTTTTTATAGGGTGTCTAGAATGGGGTCACACTTTTCCGGGATTTTGAGAGTAAGAAAATTCTGGCAGGTAGCGATTTATAGATGGAAAGATTTGTCGAAAAAAAATGTTATCGTATTTATTGCTGTTGTTTAATATTTGACAAATGGCTCATTTTAGAAGGATTTATATGGTAGACACAAAAACGGAAAATGACTAAGTTGAGGTCGTGAAAATTACATTTACCTAAGTGACTAAGATGGGGTCTATAATTGGCCATAGGATAGGATATGACTATAATGGGGTAGGGGTTCTGAGAGGCCAGTGGCACATACCCAACAAAGATTGACACAAGTACTCCACCACCCCCCAGATACCTACTGCTTTTAGAGTGTTCAGTTTTGAAGACATGGCAGATATTGCAAATGAAAGGTTGCACTATTTTAAAACCGATTTTGTTGCTTGCAATGTTTCCTTTGACGTTTTCAATATTTAACTTGTTTATTTATATATAGTGTATGGCTAGGTATGTCTATGTAGGGCTATGTACGGCTATCTCTCATAGGCAACATAAACCACTATATGACAGGTAACACCATGTACCTACCTGGCTGACATCATTTCCCAACACCAACATGGTATTGAGTAAAGATTTTCGACTGATTAATAGTAATACCTCATTTTCCGAGAAATTCCAGTCAGCGAACATTATTTCAAGTAAATGAAAAGAAACAACGGAACAGAATGAAGGAGTCTTCACGAACAAGACAGAGACGATCCTGTCGAACCATCTGTGCAATAGCCTTCATTCCGTCCTTTATTGTGGTGATATTTCTCGTTGTTTGGAGACCGCTCTTGCTTCCGTATTTCTTTAGATACGCAAAGATGATTATCTCTGAATTTATGATCGATAAGCAAAGGTTTGAGGCTAATCAAATGCAGTTGGCCCACAAGGAATGGAGAATGTATCAAATTGAAAGTCGGTTTGGCCAAGACTGGTGCAAAGAGAACGTGAAGCCAAGAAGTGACGTCACATGGCTGACCGTCACGGTGAATGAAGATTTCGCTGCCCCTACGTTGGTTCTCGGTAACTCTATCCGTACATTTTCATGTCAGAAGAACATGGTTGCGTTTGTGTCGGAAATGGTGAGCGAGGGAACGCGAAAAGCCCTTCAGAGTGTTGGTTGGGAAACTCGTGTGGTTGAAGAAATGGACTGCGACTGGCTAGATGCTAAATTGGGTGGAGACCGCAACAGTGGGTGGCTTGGGAAGCCACTTGGACACAGAATACGAGGGACACACACCCGATTTCACGCTTGGAACTACACAGAGTACTCAAAAATCATTTATCTTGACGCAGATTTCATGCTGATGACAAACATGGATGAACTTTTTGACATTCCAGATGACTTCGCAGCTGTTCCATGCTCCAGACCTGGTGTGCTGGAACCATGCTTTAATGCAGGACTTCTGGTTGTTAGACCAGACACCAGTTCTTACCAGGAAATCATGCACAATTGGTGGAAAACCACAGAAAAAGACACTTGTCCTACTGATCAAGTTTTGCTCTGGCATCATTATGCAGACACTGGTAACTGGAAGGCACTTCCTTACGCATACAACATCAGACGCATTATTTTTAGACCCTTGAACTCTTTCCATTATGCATGCTGCAAGCCAGCTAAACCATGGTCTGCAGCTTGCAGGCCAAGCAGAATAGAAGCCAAGGATTTTAAGGGACCAGTTGTAGTTGTTGATCACGTGTCCTTAATTTTCTGGAAAAATTTCTATGAATTGTTAGAGAAGTACAACTTGGATAAATGGTGGAGGTCTACAAAGTTCTTCCAGCCATCACAGGAGTTTGGAGTTGTGTCCTATGCTGACTGCTTGAAACATGTTCAGAAGTATTCTGGATAACATAAATTATTCATTCACAGGAAGTTCAAGGTCACCCTTACAGCTGAAATGTGCAAGTATGCACACAAAATTGTAGAGCATGATTGGGAGGGGGGAGAGGTGGGTGATACCCTGTTTACCGACTTTTTGTTCCTTTGTCTTCAATCTCCTTAAAGTTGATTTATACTAAAAACAGTTAGATTATCTACTCTCAATTTCTATGCCTGATAGTTGACTCAGGGTGTGACAGACTGACCTTGTCAACTATCACAATCATAATCTATTTGTTAATTGTATGGCATACTGACTGCTTTTAATGTATTCAGTTCTGAAGGCATGGCAGATATTGCAAATAAAAGGTTACTCTGCATTACAAACTATTTGTTGCTTGGAAAAGATAAAAACAGCTATGTCTAATTTTATGACATAAAATGGCCAGATGATCTGATTTTTGCTAAATGATAACCATAAAAGTGAAGTAAAAAACTTCACAAAGTGACGAATGTCCAGAAAATGTTTAATTTGTCTTTGCAGAAAGATAAATATTATATTACTGTATGATAAGATCACGGTCAAGATCACAATAAATCACTAATTTTTTGTAAATGATCTTTCACAGTGTTTGCCTCGCCACCCCACCTCACTTTGTATCCAACATAGATAAAACAATGACAGCCTTTGCTTGTAACAAGCCAGCTAAAGTTAAAAGAGAAAGCATGATCGGGCCAAAAGAGATTGGATGATTAGGTCTAGTAATATATTCATCAAAAGAAATTTAAGGAACTGTTAGCAAACAGTTGGCTCTGCAGGCTGGGCATTAATGAGCGAGACAAAAGTAACAAAATTTTTAGAACAACTGTTCAAACTCAAGTTAAAATTGACAAACATCTTGAGATCCAACATTTAAATTTTCACATCTTTATTTTGCTTCTTTGTACTATTTTTTTTTTTACCTTGATTTCACACTACTATGTTTAACTTCTAGTATAACTGAAAATTTTATGACTGAGTAAACTTTATTTAATCCATGCTTCTGGTTTTCTTGTTCCACTGAACTATGCATGTCCATAAAGTAGGAACAACATTAACAGAAAATTAATTGCTAAAAAAATAACTTTTTAGCCCAGCATAAGACAAAATTAAAATAGTTCCAAGTTGGAAAATAGTTTGTTTCAAATAATCAATCAAAGTGAAAGATCACAAACATCTTGAAGTCAAGTGTGAAAGTAACAATAACAATTAATAATACTAATAATAATGATGATGATGATAATTTGTTCTATAAGAGCTTTACCATATTTTTCTATACTTACCTAGCTATAAATATCGTCAAATCTCTATATGAGTTCTTCATTTAATGAGCAATTTACTGCAAGTGTCACAAATGAGTAAATTCTATATATGCCTGTTTCTGTTTTCTTGTTGTTCCCTTGAACCATGCATGTACTATTGTGAATGTTTAGTTTAAGCCATACCTTCCCCAGCCCCTCTGGAAACTCCAGTTAAGCTTCATTTTTTCCTTTAAATTTCTTGCTCTTGCAGACCCCCCAATTGTTATCACTAAAACTTCTAAGGAAAGTCTTTAATTGTCTCGTTTCCCAGGGTGAAGATTCCCTGTAACCCCTCTAAATCCTGGTGGCCAGCCTTTTCAGACCTCAGGGGAATGCTGGTGAAAACATGCATAATTTAGAGCTCTAATAAGAGAACGTTTTGAAATACAATGAAGTATAAAAATTAGCGAATATAAACGACGTTTCGAACTCATCTTGAGTTCATTATCAAGTGAATAAAAAATAATAAAATAACGGTCGAGTTTAAGTTTAAATGCAAATAGAGGTGATGGAGT
>Ga0126337_10000728_pt1 | contig 17993 bp, 9 predicted proteins | sample DipCmetagenome_FD_92527 | JGI IMG/M metagenome (GOLD analysis project Ga0126337, IMG submission 92527) | Coral microbial communities from La Bocana,Puerto Morelos, Mexico - Diploria C A metagenome | ecosystem: Host-associated > Invertebrates > Cnidaria > Coral | place: La Bocana,Puerto Morelos... | reverse complement strand
CGTTGCCATAGCAATTTTATAATTTCACATGTGAAATTATAAATTACGGCTGAAATTTCGCGCCAAAATTAAGGAGTAATTTGTCACCCATGATATTATTGGTATAATTTGGTGGGGGAAAAAAGAAAAGAAAAAAAAAGATTGTGTGTTTGCCCACCCTTGTGTGGAACTCTTGTCCCTTCATGCTTTCCAATACAGTATACCAACGCATTGAGCTAACTCAACAGATAGGTCTGCAAAGCGTGTATGTGTCTAGAGCGTTATGCATTATTGTATTGCGGAGTCAGGGCAGTGATTAAAGCGTGATTTTAAGAGGTTTAAATAAGGGACAGAAGAAAGAAATTTAATTTTGGAACAAAGCCAAAATATTTTCATCTTTTCTGCTTATACTGATGCATGTACTTCACCATGCAAAATAGTTGTAGCCTCAAAGAGGCCTTTGATTGGGGTTAAAACACGGTTTTGGTACAGCCTCTTTGGTATAGCCTCAAAAGGTCCATAGTAAGAACTTTTCCTGTTCCAGTTAGGATATTGAGCCAAAAAATTAAAACGGGAGATAATTTGTTGTTTTAGAATTGGCACCCCTTAGGGGTGAAAAACATTTCAAACCACACCCACTCTTTAAGAAAATTAAACATGCTATCCACCTGAAAATGATTTGATTCTTGGATAGAGTCACCTTTTGAAAGAATTGAAATCTCTAACCACAGTCATTTTTTCTGGTCATCATAGCATCATTTTTTTAAATATTGTTGTATTACTTACTGGCTCAAACAAGCTCTTCCATAATGAATGATCAGATCAGCCTGGACATGTTCTGCTGCCACTTCATCTACACAACAACTGAAAAAGATATAGATTGTAATAATTCTCATAACCTTACACAAGCTCTAGGATTTCATGCTTATTTGGACACAAAAAAATGAAAATAGCATCAAGAACAGGGAAGGAAAGTAAACAAATTTAAAGTATCTTGGCTAGTATGTCTATAAACAACGCAAAATCCTCAGTATCAGTTTTGGGATATGTTTACGACCCAGTCAACAAAAGTAAGTCTTAATATCTACACCTGTGATGTTACACTGCAGATGACAAGTGCAGCTGTACATTCTCTCAGGATATGTAAAGGTCAGTCACCGGACAAATAATGTTCAGTCCAAATTTACCATATTATCACAATGGACAAACTCCTGAATGATAAGCACTCTCTGGGGTTAACCATTTATTTCGTTACTTTCATCACAGATCGTTGATCAACTGGTCACCAACATAGTATTCAAATCTAATAGAAATTAAATCAATGAGTGTCTCCTCAAATGTCTTTGTATTATCAAGCAACTGATGATAATGGGAACAAAAACATTAATATCACAGAATAAATTATACCATCATCACTGTCAGTATTTCAGATTAGCAGGGCAACTAATGTACCTTCCATATGAAGTATCAGCCAACACAAATACTTTCTTTCCAGTGTTTTTCTCAATCAGCGAAGCAACAGCTGCAGAATCGATTAACAGTGAGTCTGGAAACTGGAGAGCGATCTGAGAAGAAAGATAATTAGATTGTGTATGGTTAAGCGCAGTAAACGCAGAAGCAACATATTTATTAAGGAAATGAACTGTCAGAAAGTATGTGAAAAAACTAAATGGGCCATTCCATTTACACCCCACCCCCTCCCCATTGAATTAATTTGAATTTTATACTCTAAGAAAAGTTAGCTTTTTATCCCCTAAGAAAAAAAAGGTCGGAGTGCTGATACACTCTCCCTTTCACAATTTATTAAAAAAGATCAAAGGCATCGACACAGATTTCCTAGTACCCAATATGCAATAGGGGGAAGTAGGGGGGAGCGGATAAAAAAATATGGATTGGCCCAACTCGTACAAGTTGTTGACAAAATGGTAGCACAAACGAAGAAAATTAACAGTTAGGAAACATATAAATCGAAATAAGTGAATGATATTTTTTTTGTCTTGCAGTGTTTTTATAATACCAGTTAAAGAAATAGTACTGTTGTGAAAGTTTGAATTCACCTTCTCAAAGCCACGACTTTTTATGACATCCACGCATCTCGAAATTTCATAAAAATCACTGATGTCTTTCCTTGTATCTAAGGCATCGGAAGAGACATCTAATTTTCTTTCTATAACTTCTTTCTCGCCACCACTAAACGGCAAGGATTGTGCAGACGACCCTTCGGCCATTTTGTTGTTAGGAAGCCACCGCTGACCGAGTTTCAACAGCAGTCTCGAGTCCCCCGACAGTTCTCAACCGCGTGCGAGTCACGCAATCACGCAAAAATTAAATTAGACTGCATACTGTAAAAACAGGAATTGCACTTGGCTTCTTCATTTGAAATGTTTGCGTTCACATTTAACGCACATTTTTCGTTTTGACTAAATCCAAATTGTGAGCCTCTGGTAGACGATTTGAGAGAAAGCAGGGAACTGAATTTCATCTACTATGCACGTCCAAGAGTTTCCAGTTAACAAAGAAAATGTTCTTCCAATAAGCTTTTGCTGCAAAAAAGGACATTCTCTTTTTATATAGGTTTTCGTTCTACTTGGAACAGCAGCTTAGTTAGGGAAACAAGCTGTTTGAATTTCCTGATAAGTAAACAACAAGTCAAATTGGCAGAATATAAAATGAACGTGTCTCCAGAAGAAGAATACAAGACCTTTTAGAGCATGAATGAGATGTTATGTATGTTGCGATTGGTCAATACTTTTAAATCTGCATGCAGATGAATTAACAATAGTTACTGTTTTCAATTTAAATTGGTAAGACTAATGCTCAATTTCTAGCGTGTTCCTGTGTGAAATGAGCTGAATTACGAATTAAGCAAATATCAATTAAAACGAACACATATATTGACCGCAAATGATGGAGACCGGAAAAGACTTTGCTCTTTGCATACACGCAACCAGTTAAAGAAAGAAACACGAAATCTGCGGACAAAACCAGGAATGGATTGAACCTTGTTTCCTCCAAGACGGAAATTTAAAAAAGGAGCTCTTGCGCGAAAGATAAAAGCACAGTATTGAAAAAATTAGAAAATTACAGTTCAGGCTTTCTTCTCTATGATTAGAAATTTGTACCCTTGGAGCAAACTACAGGTCGTGCGGTTACGAGTGTCTTTTACATATGGGACTCAACATAATGGCATTTAGCTACCAATTTATTTTTCTTGTGACGAGCCTATATGCCTTTAACACCCCAGAACACGCAACAAACCCAACGACTTTCCTTTCGCCGCACCTGTTATGGATTTCCACCTGTTGGGCCTTTGTTTGGCTCGTTCGCTCCTGTTTACGTCGCCCCCCACCCTCCCCACCCCTAACTCCCCCTAGATCAGCATTGAGGTAGTAAAACCGGTGGTTAAAAGAGACTATTTATATATTAGACAGAAGAGGTTGTTAAATTGACCAAAGAAACTATAAATAACTGTAATTGACCATGACAATATGCTAATATCTCAGTTCTCAGTATAATTTATATAACAGGCCAACAAGCAATAACTAAATAGTTCAGATGGGAAGTTAAAGAACGAACATCTGAGACGTGTTTTTAAAACGTAACACATGATTTGTGTTTAATGAGAAAGGCCGCGCCACAAAATCTCCAAGGAAAGTGCTTCCCCTATACAGATAACAATAAAAGCGGGAGATTTCATCAGGCACTTGAAGTGTGTTCGCTCGCAGATATTGACCAGGCATCATGAGTCTGCGAACGGTTTCCGTTTCACTGGTTATACAGGTATTTTGGGCTTCTAACAGATAAGTCGATTCAAAAATATATTTGCTTGGAACTTGTGTACCACAAAATCTGCACGAAAAGAGTTAAATAGATTACAATGCAACATTTTGAAGCCATATGTTTCAGTTGAATTATGAATCTATCCGTTGTCATTAAGCCCAATGAAGCCCGTGAAATCGAAAATTCGACGAAAAAGTTGCCAGAGGCCATCCCCAGTCAAGCTTAGCAATTCTAATTGACACCTGCTTGTCACCTGTTGAATTGAGTTATAAAGATTATGAATAATTCTCAAATATTCAACAGGTACTGATCAACAGCTCCATAATTTATCAGCGGTCCTGCTGGTTTGAGATCTTCATAGCTACAGGTATAGACAATTCGTAGGCCGCTGTGACAACACTTGAATACTGCCCCACAATAACAGCTTTTTAGTTCTGTGTATCATCTGCTGGAAAACCGGTCAACAGCAGGTTTTTCGTTTTCCCGAAAATTTGTAACATAATCGTTTCTTCTTTTTCATCACGTACGAATTTTTACAATCACACTGAAGTATGAATATTTCAGATTCTCACAAAATGAACGAGGAAGGACTTTTCAAGGATATCTTATTCAGAAAGTGACTATAATTATTTTAGCACTTCTCCGCAAAACAGGGCCTTGTCTTCCATTATGTAATTATAAGCCGAGAGAACATAATCGCACCAAAGATTTTGTCAGTCAAGGCGAAAATGGACTTTAAAGTCTTTTAAATTTAAACAAATCTTGAATCCAAGAAGGAATCGAAAGGCCAAAGAGACCGTATTTCCCTTTCTGCCTGCTCTCCGTAAATGTTTTTCTCTCAATTTTCTTTGCTTTTATTTAAATTTTCAATAGCCTGTTTTTTCCTGAGATTATCAAATCGTGTACTCTCATAACCTATCTTTGCTACTGATAGGTATAGAGAAATTAGACATTTATCACTATTCTGGGTTTTATAACAGGTTTTGAATGATTGCAGCCGGAGGAAAAACAAGAAAATCGAGCAAAGCTCTAAGATTCACCGCTAAGTGAAGTTATCAAGATAAACCGGAAAAGTAATTTTCAAAAGCGGTCCATGTTGACAGTTAAAATTATTTCAAAAACGATCTAGAAGATTTGAAAACACCTGTTGCTTCTTGTAATTTTGGCACCGAGAGATGAGACAAATAAAATAAGCAAGGGAAACCAAGGTGAAAGTATAGAAAGAACAAAACAAAAAACTTGAGAATCTGCCAGCGTATTTTTTTCGGCGTGCAGTCGGCGATAGAAGAAAGAAAATGAGGAAAAAAGAGTGATTTCGGCAGGTCTTAACAAACCGCTGCCTTACAGCAGGGACTATTCGCTTATGCTATTGTGCAGCTTCAATTGTTTCAAAACATTTGAACACATTTCTGAAGATCTAAACTTGCCTTTGATGAAGAGACCTCAAGTTGCGATTTTCCATTCGACGGCACGCGTACTTAGAAAAGAACACACTTCTTTTCAATTGCGCCGCTGTTTTGATGAATGTGGCGTGGCGAAAAAACACCGTTTACGCCGCTTTTATTTGAATTCTCACTTCTGGCGCAGAAGTACCGAATGTTATCAGTTCTGGAGATTAAAATTAGAGTAAATGGACAAAAATCGGAGCGTAAACATCTTTCTTTAAATATTTTGAATTATTACGCGCGGCGAACCGCCTCTTTTCAAACGCAGCAAACCGTTTTCTAAGATTTTTTAAAGCGCCGAAGCCGCAATTCGGATCCTTTATCCTAGCTACCGCTTCGCGCACTTTGTTACGGAAGTGCAGAAACCGATCTCATTTCTTTGAAAAAAATTTCTGAAATCTTGTCTTATAATTTATACATGCAAGTTTAGCGTTTCTATGGCAAATATCAGTATTACAAAAGGTTGAGATTTAGCCGATGATTCATTCACATAGCGGAGGAGGATGACGGATTCCTTGTAATTTTATAATTTCTTTATATATTCTAAACTGTCGTCTTATGCAAATTATTCGAGGCGCGAAAGAAAAGCTGGGGTGGGGCTGGCGATTGTCAATTTATTTGAACCGCAGTCAATAAGGACCGTTGATTCGCATGAGTAAGCACGGATTTCCGTGAATTGTCCCTCGCTGATCGTTAAAAATGGCACAAAATTGCGCATAAATTTTCAATTACAACTGCAGCATCGAAGCTAAGCTATCGGAGCATATTATACCAGTATTTTAACACATTTGCGGGGGTGTTTTGCTGAGATGTACTGGTGGTTGAACAGATCATACCGAAAGAATTTGTAAGTCCCGAAAGTAGTAAGTTGGCCTTATATGGAGCAGACCCCGGGGGGTTGTTTTTCGTGACGACCAATCGCTTACAAGACCGCCATTTTTTAGCCAATCACAGATGAGCCAGTGGTTCGATCCGAACAGCCAGTAACTGATTCACATCGAAGAAAACTTCTGTTCTCATCATTCGCTCGGGGAAAATTTTTGAATCAGTTATTGCAAAATGATGAACAGCAGTTTTCAACTGGCGTTCTACGATACACCAGATTCGCTCTCGCTGCAAGAAATGGTCGAGTGCGACAGCCGCGAAATGGACTTCAATTTGAACGATCCGTTGTTTCAACTGCACGAACAAGGTATATTTCAGGACATCCACCAGCAAATGATGACGGTAAAACAAGAAAGGCCCAGAACGGAATGTCCCGGTGCAGGCGATTTAACAAACTTGCAATGGCTGCAGAGCGTTAGTATACCAATGGAGAAAGGCTCTAATGGCGAGAAACAAGTGATGGTCGATCCAAATACTGCGTTACCTGTGCAGTGGCCGAATCACCAAGCAGTTTCCATGTCCCAAGTACACACGCAAGTTAACGTTACGGCCGTTCCAGCGCCTCCGATTCTGCAGGCACGTGCGACGGATTCTAAGCCAAAAGTCCAGCAGCACAACGCAAAAAATGGCATGAAAGATAGCTTAAAATCACAGGAAAAGTCCTACCCCAAGCCGCTGTTTTCTTATTCGTGTCTAATCGCGATGGCGCTGAAGAACAGTGATTCAGGCACACTCCCTGTCAGTGAAATATACAAGTTTATGATGTAAGTTTCATTTGGCGCTTAAATGGACCATGTCAATTTCATCAAGCTTGTAACAGCCACTGATTTTAAACTATGTTTTGTTTTGCAGGGGAAAGTTTCCGTATTTCAAGACAGCTCCAGATGGCTGGAAGGTGAGTGTTAATGTTTTTATCGAATCCATTCTTCGCTTGGCCGGTACCTGCGAAGTTTGAATTTAAAAACATGGAGGCAGTAACGGTTCACGTTACATAAAAGATTCGTAGTTTTTCTGTGCATGTTCCCTCCAAATTTGCCATGGCTACGATATTTTTCATAAGTTGATAAAATCTTAGGAAGCTATGAGAAAACTTTTAAAACTTTTCTTTCGTTATCTCAACGGTTTCCTGAAACTCGGCACTTGAATGGTCTTCCTCGCAGCATTACAATGGGTTTCGAACAGCTGACAGCAGTTCGAATGATTTGGAAAACTCGTCCGCTTCTATACTATTCCCTAAATAAACCAGTACTATAAGCGTTTATTTTCTTAAAGCACATGAAAGTCTCGTCGAAAATCGAAACAATTTGGCAAGGGCATGATAATTTCATCGCATTTCGTTCCATTTCATGACATCTAGTACTGTTGGTGTTTATTGAATCGGATGTAACACAATGGACGGAATATTGTTCGAATAGGAAGTGTTGCCAACGCTCGTCCATCGGTTCCTTCGATGGATCTATTTTTGTTGAAATCTTGCACACGTGAATCAAGACATAGTAACAAATTGCTGACGAAACTTGCGACCAAGTGGATATGTCAAAATGATTTCAACGTGAAAGTTCATCGTACTGGCCTCGTAAAAGCACTTCGCAAAATTTATCAGAGCGCGTAGCAAGCAACTGGAAGATCTGATCGAAAAAATTTGCTAATCGGTCTATGCGAGATTTGTTAGGAAAAGCATTATGTTGTGGATTTAGGTTATAAAATATTTGGATCTTATAAATTAGAGAAAGTTGTAGCAGTCATGCACGTCTCAAATGTAGATAGTATGTAGCATGGGTGGGGCTCATAATTTTATTTATGGGAAGTCAGATAAGAATTCCATATAAATGCTTGCCATCTCTCAGGCAATACGTTGTTCTTGGGGTCTGATGTTTTTGGTTAGAAGACTTGTCTAGATGAAATAGATGTTCTGTTTCGACATCGAAGGCATGAGATCGAGGGTACGATATAAACAGAACTCCACCCGAAATATTGCAACTTCAATTCACTTCGGAAGATTTCAAATAATTGTTGGTTATTCTCCCGCGTTTCTCGGACGAATCTCGAGAGAAAACGTGCAGAATAACAGGGTTATAAGACCCAGCGGTAAATAAGGAATTCACTGGGGCTGAAACGTCGTTTTTCACAAAGAGGTTTTATTTCTTCTCGAAGATTTCTCATTCTATACAACAGGTGGTTGAAACTTTGAATAATTTATGGTCATTCTAATTAAGGTCCGTGTTGTAGTGAAGGATCTGTATAAGTTTTCTTTCTTTATTTACCCTATAGCAAAAAATAAATAGCGAAAACGCGAAAAACAAAACTTGCGACGAAATCCGGTTTTAAATGAACTTATCACTGAAACCAGCGTTGGAAATGGCGTTCTTTGAAACCCTGTTGATGTATAAAGAACCCATGTTTTTATACCGGTGAAAGGATAGAGGCATCATCGATAATTTCATGGTTTTTGGCCCTTTATTTATTGGCCTAGATCTAGACTAGGCTAAGAAAAGTGAATTAATATTTCTTTTTATTCACTGGATAAGAATTTTATTTTAAAAACTCATTGTAAATTACTCTCAGTGGGAAAGTCAGCTCGTCTCACATTTCTCGATGTAAATTTTTCTTTTCGAGGAATAAATTACATTGTTCATTCGCGTGTCGTTATGTTTTACTTCCTAAGGTCCAGGCTAGTCTGGTTTCTTATAGGAAAGGGGATTATATGGAAAATAAGTTAAAAACCGATAGTATATCAAATGTATGCAATTGACATATTTGTTATTTTTGCAAATCTTTTCACTTTTTTGCATGAAAGTTTCCAATCGATTCATGCTGGCAACAGAAATGAATGTGGTTAGAGCTTAGTGTTTTGCCATGACAAGTTCACCAAAAACTGTTGTCAAAAGGTGTACAACTTTTCCAGTTTCTGGATCAATTTCTGGGATTTTTCAGGCATTTAACATATTTGTATAATTTTACCGAGTATCAGGTTAACCAAATACTCCAAATTAATTTGTGAGAGATAAATAATGCCAAATTATTCTAACATTTCTGCTGCTTGACATATATGACACCTAAATTTTTTTTCCACAAAGGAATTTAATCTTACCTTCAACAGCATATTAATAATATATTACTTTCCACTACCACACCTCAATTTGCTGTGATTTAAAGACAAAAGGGTTTTTACAATTTGATATTTAAAATGACCAAATTCTTGAAGATTTGGGATGTACTTAGCATTAAACCTTTCAGACTTTTATGACAGATTGTATAATTCATATTAACTTTTTGCCTGTCAACAATTTACAGCATTCATTCGCTATGTACTTAGATTTATCTTGCATTGCTCAGTGTGCATATAATTAAGAAATCCACCAAAATTTAACCCTTAAATTATGTGCTTTTGTCTTTTCTCCTTGATGGATCTTAGATTTCTTACTTTAAAAAACAGTTACGACAGTTACTCTCGGATTTTCTGAGAATCGGAATGCAAATGCTTTTGAACACTTCATATCCATCTTCAGTTTTCATTACAGTATTCTTCAATAATAACATGAATGATAGGGTGCTTTCATTAATTTTCAAAATCAGTTTAACTGTAGTAATCTGCAGTGGACACACACAGATATTCTCAGTCACTGTTAGTTTCCTTGGGGTTAAAATTGTTGCAACATTTTAATTTGTTACATTGTCTTGAATTTGTTGAGGGTAATATCAAGAATTAAAATACGACACAAATGGGTTAACTGTTAAATGAGATATATATTAACTAATGGCCCCATCAGTTGATATTGTAAGAATTAAATGAAATGCATGCAGTCTTTAATTTTGCTACAGAAGTTTTCTCTGTAGAATGAACTTTCAGACGCGTAAGTAATTTTGTTTCCACTGACACCAATTGATACATACATGAACCACATGACAAATAATTAACACAGCATAGTCTTTATTTATGATATTGGTTTTAATAGCTTGCAATCCCTTTTCAGAATTCTGTTCGACACAATCTCTCCTTAAACAAGGCATTCTGTAAGCTAGAGAGACCTCAAGGTGCTTCACAGAGAAAAGGGTGTCTATGGTCACTTAAACCCGAGAGGCGTGAACAGATGGACAAGGAAATCAGAAAATGGAAGAAAAAACATGCCGAGGCAATCAGAGCCAGTATGGCCAATCCAGGTGTGTATGAATGACAGTTTGAGCTGAAGTTAACATGTAAAACTCAGGAATTGATGTTTCCTAATATGACCATGCAAGCCACATGTCTGAATTTTTGTCGCCTTCATATACTTTTCCACTTGATTTAATATCAATCTAATTTACTCAATTTTAATTCCTAGAAGAGTTATCAATCTCAAGTGATGACCTGGACGATTCTCCCGAACAAATGCTGATTCAATCAGAACATTGTGAAGACATTGCTGCAGCAGATGCAGCTAAGGAACTATTCGGCAATGACTTGATTCACGAAATTCAACAAAATGAAGTCCTTGATTGGGATGATATTATTTCACAGAGCACAGAGCTTCCAATTGATCCAACACTTAGCACTTGCACAAGCTTGCCGATGTCGACGCAGCCAATCAATGGAATGCATGGATGCGATCCAATAACCACGACAGTGGAAATGGAAAATTCAGCTCAATACTTTGTAAACAGTGATGGGCAAGATTTTGACCTTCCCCTGCCCTATGTGTCACACTACTATAGCTTGCCCCAGGCGCAACAACATATCAATGTGGGTTTTTGATTAGTCAGAGATAGCTAGCTAGGACTTATTGAAATATAATTTCTTTAATATACAGAGAACAAAATTTCTTCAAGTATCTACTACAGCAATGTAAAAGCTTTAATATGTAAGTCAGGACAGTTGTTTCTAAAGAACAGCAGCAAAAAGATACTGCCAGATTCTTTCAAGAGTTTCCTTTTCTTTACAAGACCGCCGGTTATCTTTCATTGGTAGACTTGACAAAGCCTCTTCAATTATGCTGGAAACCTTAGATTGTGATAGCTGCCATATTTGTATTGTTTTCATACAACTGACTGACTTACAAACAGAGGCAAACTATGAAAGATATCAAAGTTTCAAAGATGTCGCATACTTGTTAATGCCAATGATAATGGCTGCTAAAAATGCTTTTACATCGTGTTATATCTTTTGAACTATTAATATTAAATATTTCATTGCCATTAAATTTGTAATTATTTCTTAGACTGTTTGTTTTATAACTGTGGTCTGCAGTCAAAATTAAGTCATAAACGTTGTTAGCACAATGACGGCATGCTTTGTATATGCAAGTACACTGTCTATATCTGTTATTTCAATGTGTTAGTATATTTATTAGCTTTTAAGGTCATGCGATAACATTATTATTGGTGATTTGTTTTCCATTAGGGTTTAAATGGGTCAGGGAGGATGTCAAGTGTTTTGTGATGACACTATTTTTTGGCTGTAAATTTGTAAACTCAAAGTTTGCATTATTTTAAAAGGGGGTCTTCTAAAGTGTTGTGTAATTATATTGAACTACCATAGTCCTTTTCGACATTAAATACATCACACATAGCATTTTGGCAAAAACCTGTTGGTACTCGGTAGCAAGAAAATAAGCAGCCTTTAACTCAATTTAGATCATTTTAGCTTACTTTATTACTGTGATAGGTAAATATTATACATTTTTGAAGAATTGCTTTACCATAGTTGATTTATGTTTTTGTACAGTCTGAACATCTGAGCTTCTTTTAGTTTGATTCCATCTTTAAGTTTTGACAATGAATGTTGAAAACTTCATAAACCATACCCTTTCTTTAAGTCACTTCAAATGAAAAGTGTGGTCAGATTTTAAGTACTGGCTAACAAACACGGTAAATCAAGTGACCTTAAACATTTGTAACATAAATTATCCACTCACAATGCTTTATTAGGATAATCATTATTCCAAATTTGTAAATATTAGAAGTACAAGACTTGATTATTTAACCTCATTTTTTGCAGTTCATTTGGTTAATTGTAATTACGTTTTTCTTTTCAGTAACTGAATTACAGTAATTGTATTTGTAATATTTTTTTTTGGCTTTTTTATTTTCACGGCTGATCAGGAAAATAAGAGTCAGTCAAAGTCACAGTGGAAAATAATAACAGTTAATAATATATATGGTGAATGTACAAGTTGTAAATAAGATCATTTTGGTAGTGCATTAGTAGGGCATTATTGTTTGTAAAGCAGTGAGCGGATATGCTTCAATGCTACCAATAAAGAAAAGCTCAAGAACTTAACAGTTTGGAATGGAGTGTTTTTTTTCCTTTTCTATGCTAAAAAAATTATAATTATGGGTTTGTTCCTTTCGAGTGATCAGTGTCAGTGATCCAAGATCATAGTACATCAAAGGAGACAGTGAAAACATGTTCTGAGTGATCTTTGATCACTGATCCAGATCATCCCCAAGAATGCACCCATGTAAAATTTCATCAATTCCTAAGAAGCGAAAAAGCAGTCTAACTCAAGTGGGAGAGAGTGATACTGAGAAAATCAACTTTTTTTAAAAACGTTCTAATCATTAGCAGACAAGTTGAGTATGTTTCTAGACTGAGGGTGATTCAAAGTGAGCATGCCAAGCTGTATACACTAGCACCCTCCACATAATGTGGAAAAAACAGTTTTGGTGCAGGAAAGCAATTATGCCTCTAAAATGCCCTGGGATTGTTTGGTTCCATGATAAAAACAGATTTCTGCTGCCCTTATCAACTATAGGCACAGAGGTCAGCTGTGAGAATGTTGTGAAAATTTAGACCATGAAAATATTACTAACAGTGCAATACAGAGCACCTCTTGCTGTCACAACGTTTGGAAGTAGGTAGCTTTAATTGTTATAGCAGCGGACGATTTTGACATCATTTTCTATCCAATCAAACAAAGAGCACTGCAGAGTTGTCCAAGATCATGAAGTATGGTATATGGTTATTTTTGCCAGCAGCCAACTTTTTTTTATAAACTTGCTTATACATGTAACTGTATAGCGCTTGTTCTAGAAACTGTGTTTATCAAACCCTCTGGCAGAGATGAAAAAAATTGTGTTAATTTGTAAAAAAAAAACCGGCTGCTTCATTCTGTTGCCATTTGCAATAAACTTTTTTCTGTCTTTCTCTTACCTCAGCAAATCAGAGAACTGACCAACCAAAAAGCGGGATCTGTTATGTTGTTCCTAGTTTGTTCCTGAGTATCACTGAAAACATTCAGTTAAATATAACTTGTCCTGACTTATCTTATTTACTCTGATTATAAACAAACCAACACACTTTTATCCTGAGGAAATCCTGTGACTCTATTAACAACTCATTATAATTACCAGTAGTCTTGAATTTGTCACAATCAATGACATAAAGAATGACCTGAAATAAATCAATTTGGCCAATACTTCAAATCTGAAAAAGTTATATTTATTTTCATAATTCTGTCAGCGACACAAGTTCATTGGGAAAGACCTCTGAGCTATTCTACTTAGCTACACAAGAATATAACTTCGGAAAGAATGTTATATTCTGAAAGCTTCAGCTAAAATTGAATCTGTGTCCAAACTGAGAAGACAAAGAACAAATTTAAGTGAAAATGAATCGCCTGAAAAACATTAAAATAAATTTAATTTAAAACTTTTGAATAAAACAAACAGTTTAAATCTTTTGTCCAGTACTGTTAGTGCCAAAGAAATTCTTCACAATAAGTACTTGACATATAGCCACTCCAATGAGGGCGAAACTTTGTATAAGTGACCACCAGAATACTCTACTTCCACTCCTGGTGACAATGAAATGGCTTTTAAAATTCTTCTTTGTCAAATAGGCCTGGTAATCTTGCGCTTTTTCCAGCTGCAGTCTTATATTCTCAAGTGTTGTCTGCCAAGAAAAACATAAAAATTAATCTTCACAAGAGCAGCAAAACTAAAATCAGAGCAATTAGTAAAAGTTTGAGTGCTTCTTCCTCTGCTAAACACTGAAAAGAGGTAAATGAATAAAGGGTGAAAGTTTCTAAAGAAACTGTGGTGCTGCGTCGGTGGGGGTAACATTGTAATTTGGTTATATCAACTAAGTTGAGAATGTAAATTGGCCACCGTAACGAGTTATAAAGCTGACATTTCGAGCGTTAGCCCTTCGTCAGAGTGAATGACGAAGGGCTCTGATGAAGGGCTAATGCTCGAAATGTCAGCTTTATAACTCGTTACGGTGGCCAATTTACATTCTCAACTTAGTTGATATAACTGAAAAGAGGTAGTTTGACTCAGAGACATATACACTCCAATTCTGATACCTCTAAAATGTGCTACAAAACATTATTTCATGACGGTCTTACCCTAATGCTGTCTACTTGTATTTCCTGGATTTCTGTATCTCCCTGCAGAGTTGACAGCCAGGTATCCATCTCATCATTTTCAAGTCCTAAGTCTACATAGACTATCTTCTCTGCTAACAAACTAAATGAATTATCAAAACAGAATGAGTAAATCCCGTTCTCAGCTGCTTGGACAGAATGAATTTCATCTGTCTTCTTTTCATCATTCACCAAAAGTGCTCCACCAGGAGATATTACTTGGAAGATAATGTCCATTTCTCCACCTCCTTCAATCACCTGGTGAATAAACGTAGTATATATTTAACAAATAGATTCCATGTTAGCATGTCAAAATGGGGTAAGAACACTAAAAAGTGGCACATGAGGTGAGAGCCAAGTGAGAGATTTTCTTGGTACCACATCATCTGTGATCAGTTACTGCAGAAACACACTGCAACTGAAAATCTTTTTCTTTAATAATAAAGAAATATGCACCTGTCCACCAATTGATCACAAGAACCAGTCAAAATATGAGAATAAATATAACAAAGTCTTGAGAAATCAGGGTCCCCACGCACAAATTCATGAAGTGAGTGTTTCGTTTTAAAAGGAAATGATCAAATGATCCAAAGAAGGACATAAAACTGTGTTCTGTTTCTGTTGCTCATTTCAAAAAGGAATGTTCTTCTACTTCACTGAATTTTAGTGACGTTTTAAGCTCTTGACAAACAGGTATTTCACTAAAGTATACTTTGATATCCAAATTGGCCTGACTTTCTTTGAGAAATCTTAACACACATTTAAGCAGTTCCATTGTCATAATTGAATGTGCTGTCAGAGTTTCTCCATGAGAAAAGGAATAATGCTGATTGGTGAACACTTAATTACAAACAAAAATTAGGTGTCAGTTCATGTCAAAACTAAGAGTGTGTCTCAATCTAACCTGATTGAAACTAATTACTTTTTTGTGTTGTGTAAAATCTTGGTGATGAAATGGTATAGGAGAGAGTCTACAAATTTGCAATCATTAGGTATTACAATCAAATTTATTACAGGCAAGGAGCTACAACGGTTATTTTCAGAATAGATCATTGTACAGTTGTCTGCTTAGTGACCTGGCTTTTGAATGGCAGCAGGGCTGCAGGTGACCTCGCTTTGTTACAGACCTCTCTGCAGTTTGTCATGTAAATGCACCTAGCTAGCATTTGAACAATTTGATTTACACAAAAAAACGCAGTGAGGTCTGTTCACGTCCAGCCTCGCTGCCATACAAAGGCCAGGTTACTGAACAGACAACTGCAAATGTTCAAAACTGTGACATTCTGTGATAGTGTCTATCACAAGGTTACAAGACCATTGTAATGCATTTGAATTAAAATTGCACATGGAATCTCAAGTAGTAAATCTTATCATACCATCTTTTCTGACAGATGTTTTATTGCACAGCAGCTTGAATTGAACTTTTTTTTACGAAAAAGAGTTACTATTCTGAGCAGCAACCCCACAAATACGCACTTGTCAAAATTTCACTGAATTAACTATGAAGAAAAGATGTCAGAAAGACGGCTAACAGAAACACTAATTCTGAACTAGTGAGGCAATCTCAGATAGTGCAGAGTGCAGAGGCTCTGATACAGTGGTCACACAGGTCCTCACCCCTGCTATTCTCCCCCTTGGTAGTCAACTATAAGCCTATTGCCATTTGCAGAATATAAGCAGTCAAAAACTTGATAAGACATTACCTTATCAAGTGTGCATGTTTAATGTTTGTATTTTCTTTCAAATGCAAGGCACAAAAATAACTTATAGTTAACACTTGTCAAGGCCATTTTAAATTTTATTGTGTTCTACACTGAGTTTCTTTCATACATTCAAAAATCTGTTGAAGTAGCAAATGTGACAATTTTACTTTTTATGCCAACATTTGTAACTTGATACTTTTGTTTTCCTTGCCAAGCTAGGTAATGAAACCTTTAAACTTGAGAAAAGGTCAACAGACAAAGCAAAGGAACCAGATCCTGGTGGATCTGATCAGCAAAATTTGAGATACAAGCAACTGAAAAACAGAAAAAACTGACCATATCGTTGGATTAAACCCTTATACTTCCAATATTTTGTCAGTCTTTCCCTGAAGATGTCAGGCCATGCCTGACAAAATATTGGAAATATAAGGGTTCAATCCAACCGTATGGTCAGTTTTTCTGTTTTTCACAAGCTAGGTATGCAACATGATACTCTTGTTTCCTCGAAAATATAAGACAGATGTGTATTTTTTTACTCACTGCTGAAGATACATGGCATACAGTAAAATATATGATGAAAAATCAAAGAGGAATGATTTTGTTTTATCCAAATTGTAAATTTTTATTTCATTGATAGACATGAACTAAATCTATTATCAAAAAGTCATGTTGAGTCACGAAATAGTGCATTCTTATTCTTCAATAAAACCACATCAAACTAATACACAGTGCTATTTATTAATACAACTGTGGAGCCTTTCAATAGGAATTATTCAAGGTAGAGATCATTACCTGAATTTAACAAATTGATGACAGACTGTTTTTCATGAGTTTGTCCCGCTATTGATCATGAATTTGGTCCTAACATTGTCAAATGTCAAATGTCAGCTACTTTGACAATATTATGACAAAATTCATGGCAGGACAGGACAGACACATGAACAACTGTCATCAATTTGTTTTTTACAATAATAAATCGTCAAATTGTCCACTCTCAGCACTCATTGTGTCATAAATTCATGTGTCTGTCTGTTTACTGACAATGAAAATTAGCCAATGGACATGCAAGAATTTCTGCAGTCATTGTGAAAAATAACAATTTGCAGTGAGTACATCGTAAGGAGAGGCTCTTTGTATACTGTTTACGTCTGAAACTTTGCGGTTCCAAAAAATATTCGTAACTCCCTCCACAGAAGGGATTGAAATGTCCTGGCAGTGGGAGCAGGAGGAAAGGGGGGTTTGTAAGACTGAAAAACTTATAGAAATGTATGAGTTTCCAGATGGGTGGATGGCTCTTAGAAAAAAATCCCTTCTGTGGGGGGAAGTATGCTACTCATTGCAATTTGACTGTTGGTTCTTGGGAGGGGAGGAGAACCAGAGTGCTTTTTGGCAAAAAGCTCTTGGAGCAAGACTAGAAACCATAAGTACATTCAACCCAATTATGGCGCCAGGGAGACAAGCATTCTCACCACTGTGCCATCCCTGCTCCCCATTCTTTAAAGTAAATGACATATTTGCACAGGCCTGACAGTCCGGGGGGGGGGGTACTCCCTTATACGGGCTATATAGGTATGTGCGGCCCCAAAGGGTATGGTTTTTCAGCCGTTTTAGTCATAAATTGGGTATCGATTTTAGCCATTTCGCTGCCAGTTTGGTTATAAATAGGGTATCGATTTTTGCACTTTAGTCTTCAATTCGGTTTTTCGTTTAGAAGAGGCTACTTCTTCACCATGCCTTCCTTCTCCCATCCGCGATTTGCCTTCCTCTACCCCCTTTAACGCCTGCTACGCATGCTAGATAAAGCCAGCTACAAAAGCCCTTCCCCTAATGATCTAAGAGTCAGGTCATGAATAGGGTAT
>Ga0126337_10000726_pt1 | contig 18018 bp, 12 predicted proteins | sample DipCmetagenome_FD_92527 | JGI IMG/M metagenome (GOLD analysis project Ga0126337, IMG submission 92527) | Coral microbial communities from La Bocana,Puerto Morelos, Mexico - Diploria C A metagenome | ecosystem: Host-associated > Invertebrates > Cnidaria > Coral | place: La Bocana,Puerto Morelos... | reverse complement strand
CGGCTAGCTCGCTGTGTGACAAAATTGAGCTCCCTTACAGTAAGAAAAAAATAAATAAGTTATTTACCGGCTTTGGGTCGGTCCGTATCGTGAAAAACTGTGACCTCGGGCTTGAAAATGCTCCCCTCGGCCTGCGGCCTCGGGAAGCATTTTCAAGACCTCGGTCACAGTTTTTCACGATACGGACCTCCCAGCCGGTAAATAACATATATTTCTGTACGCACACGCAATGCAGTTTCTCGTCTCTTTTAAGTTGCCATTTCTTTCGTAGTTTCTGTAGGGGAAATATCTTCACAAACAAGCGTTTCCTGGAAAAAATGTAATTTCTTCCCACAAAGGCACAAACACGGCAAGAGGAAATTTACTTCGCGCCAGTCTTCGTCCTCGTATCGTAATCAAATTTTGGCGCCAAATTGTGCGCGACGCCGACCTAGGACATGACGTCACTAAAAGTCGTCGTCGCCAAAGAAGTTGTCGATTCGTAAGCTCCCTATTGCTGACCACGTCACGACGTCAACTGGTTAATGGGACTACTTGATATACTAGCTGAAGGTCGGTCAGATATACATTGCAAAATAAAGGAGACTCTACCAGTAAGGGAATTGAAACCCACCCTAGATTATACTGTTAGTAGCAAAAAGATTTATCTTTATGAATTTAAATTTATGATTAATCATCGCAGTTACACACACAACTTAAGCAGTTGTGAAATTAAAGCCTGAAAAAACTCAGGCCTGAACGGGATTCGAACCCATGACATCTGCGATACCGGCGCAGTGCTATCAAACCATTTGGGAGCTGGTCACTTCGTGAATTCGTAATATGCCCGTAGAAGGTGAAGATACAAATGAATATATGGAAAGATCATATATTTGAACTGCGGAGAAAGATTGATCATCGCAGTTACACAAACAACTTAAGCAGTTATGAAATTAAAGCCTGAAAAAAGCTTTACTATTAGTTTGCATCTTTTATATGCAAATTTTTTCTCAGCTTCTGTCATTGTTATTGTTAATTAGTTACTTATTTTAAATTTAAATTTAGTTGTTAGCTCTATTCGTAAGAGTCACTTCTGCAGATGTATGTCGAAACATACGGAACGTCAAGTAAATGAACTTTGTTTTCCAACATGCGTTTTATTGCCATGTTTATCACCGCAGTTTGCGTTTTATTTCTTACAATAGAAAGAATCTGCCTGAGGAAAAGTATCGACTTCAAGTTACTCGAAACAGTAATAAAGGAAATTAAATAAATTTGTTCACCATTGTCAAGCGCCTGGCGACAGTTCTTCCATCATGAATTTATATTGATTTACAATACAAATAATCTGCCCGAGGGAAAGTGTCGACTTCATTCAAGTCACTCGAAACAGTCATTAAGAGAATTGAATAAATTTGTTCACCATTGCCAAGTGCCTGACGACAATTCTTCCTTCATGTATAACACTGACTCTAATCAGGTTGGCAGAGCCTCATTTTTTTGTCCAATTTTCACTCTGTGGAGAGTGCGATCAAAGCATGTATGACTGCATGGCATAACCATCTCACTGTGCAAACATATTAACACATCAGCATGTTAAGTGTGTAAACAGGGCGGTATGTCTAGGAGACATATCACTTCAACCAAATCGTTTTTTTTTTATTACAGGAACAGAACGGAAACGTCTCACCCAACTTGGTAAGAGTAACTGCAAGATTATCCCAAGCTAGCGTGATAAGTAATGCCAGCCACTTTAGCCGATCAAAAAACCGAAGGAACAGCGACACTGGCAGTGTTGATGGTAAAACTATCAAACACGTCATTAAAAATATGATGCGGAAAATTTGCCCCGATCGACCAAGATATTTCAACCGACCTTTAGAGGACAAACATGGCTGTGATAACCAGGTGGGTTAAAATTCTCTTGTATCAAAAGCAATAACTTATTGCAAAGCTGTTGAAGATAATAATTTCACACTTACAACTCACGATAAGCTGAATACTGATTGCCTTTTACGGGCAAAACACATGTGTTCCGCAAACTGTTCGTTTAGCCAAAGTTTAACGACCTCGCTCGGGTCCTGCGACAAATTTCACTGCTAACACTTTCTGTGACGATGAATTCCTGGTTGCAAGTCTGTTTTAGCTAGAAGCGGCCTATATAAGTTCATATACCCAAGGTTAACAGCTCAGTATATGAAAATTAACAAGCAATGGTGTTATTCAGCAATTCTCTGGGCTATACTCCGGCAAATTAGTGGCTCTGTCTTCATGAATTTTGTCAATGGAAAAAAATAAAAAGGACACTTTGAGTTCGGTAGTGCAGAGCACAAAATGTTTGTTGTTTAGCTCAAAAGAAATGTATTATCACTCTAGCAATTATCTTTGTTTACACAGCGAACATTTGTTAACATCATTCATTATGATTGATTAGGCTTCTAGTGGCAGAACAGACCAGACCGAAAGAGTGAATTAGACAGCTAATCTGAACTGAGTTTTGATGTCATACGGTCATATCATAAAAAGACACAAATATTTTATGTACTGATGGTAATGCTAGTTAATGAAATGTCCAAACAATAATCTAGAATATAATTGCTGACGTTCAATAATGTGTTTTGTGCGTCAATCAGGAAAGCAAATTAGAAAGTCAAATTACGTTAGTAATGTATGTTTTGTAAAGTAAACGAGAATGAACCTCTACCAGATTTATATATATTGATTCACCAACAGCTAAAACAACCTGATACATTCTTGTAAAATAGTTACATACATGTAAACGACATGAAATCATTTATAATAAGTAATTAGCAAAATTAGTTGAATACTGAGTGAAGACTCGGTCAATTGTTTCACTTCCACAACAAGCGCTGTTTGAAATGTTTTATTGTTTTGGGGTAAAAGGCACCAAGAGCACTCACCTGCGGACATCTGTGATGCAAGATTTATTTTCTTCCGTCTTCTTTCTTAAACGAAGTTGGGAATACCATGCTCTTACGAAGCCTCAACTGCACCGTATTTCAATTACTAAGTATATATTTCTTATGTTGCAAAGTGATTCAGCCTGACATTTATTGACATTTATTTTTCCCGCCTTGATTGAGAGTTTACTAAGATCGCTACAACAAGAAATGAAAAGAGACCTGCAGCAAAAACATCCAGTTGTACTGTGGCCCAAGGTGATGTTATCAGTGCAAAAGAACAGGTACTAATCAACCTTGGTCAGGGAAAACTTTTCATTTGAATGCTCTAAACCATACAGGTTATCGGAGTGTTTGATTTCCTATATATTGGTTCGTTATAAATTAGGCGATTTATCCACTCTTTGAACAATCTGCCCACGCAGATTCTCTATCGAGACGGGCACATGACAAATTCATTTGTCAAGATGAAGAATCTGCTTTCGTGCACGCTCTTGAACGAAGAACTAAGGCTGTGGTCAAACGGCGCATGACAGTCCATGGCGAAAGATTCTCTCAGCTATCCTCGGCTATCATATGTGCGAAGGGTGAAAGTTTCTAAAGAAACTGTGGTGCTGCGTCGGTGGGGGTAACAAGGTAATTTGGTTATATCAACTAAGTTGAAAATGTAAATTGGCCACCGTAACGATCGAGTTATAAAGCTGACGTTTCGAGCGTCAGCCCTTCGTCAGAGCGAAGGGCTAACGCTCGAAACGTCAGCTTTATAACTCGCTACGGTGGCCAATTTACATTTTCAACTTAGTTGATATAACCAAATTATCATATGTGTGGTTGAATAGGAAAAACTAGTATCCACTTTAATTAAAAAACAAACTCAAAGTGAATAATAGTTAATGATAGTCCATAATAGGGTGAGGACACCACGTTTTAATTATTTACCTTTTACATCAGAGTTTCACAGCGTCGTATAGTTTCAAAGCCTTACTGATACGCGTTTCTACGCGTCACGTCTCAGTCTACGTTCGCTTCGAAATTCTCTGAATTCACATGCGAACCTGTCTTCGCGAACTCCGCAAACTAACTGACTTCCCAACTCCCCGAAAACGGTTTAGTTGAAAATTCTTATTCAAAAGAAAATCTCACGAGCATGCAAAACGCACATTACTCGAATTCTATTGATATTTACTTGTCTATTGTTCGAATTTACATGCTATCAAGCGTTCCCTGAGCATTTCTGGTTGACACACACAAAAGACAGGACATAGGGTATGATAGTCCATAATAGTTCATGATAGTTGATGGTCAAACGGAAGCGCGTGCTATAACTGTCATCCACTCTCGTCAAATATTATGTGCATTTTGTCCAGGGTTAAAGAGACGGAGTTTGCTGCTAGAGACAATCCGAGTCTGACCGTGGCATCACACAAAATATGGGTGCAAATGATTTTCGCATCTTGGCGAAAACTGAAGACGGAAACAAGAATAAATAAACTGCTAAACTGAAAATAACAAAAAGTCAAGAGGAACAATCCAAGATCCTCGTGCCCAGTTTTTACGCAATCGGGCTGGACTGATTTTATGTGTCGCTGAGTTTTATAAGCTAATGCACTTTCTTGTCCGAGAACGGCGACATGTTGAGGGTAACACTCCAAATCACACTAAAGTAAATGGAGATATTTAATACAGTCTTGTCCTTTTTATCATGACAGACCATGAAAATGCACAATGGAATACATCTCATTAAGTTTAGGAAATTTAACTTTAAATTCTGCATTAAGCATGTTATTAATGTCCTTTCACGTAATCGGCTAGTCTGTATTTTTTTGTTGTAATTATAACGGTTTTAGTCTGCGGTTAGCAAAAACCACTGGACAACGCCCCTTTCCTCAAACAAAAAACAATTCAACTTAATACATTTTAATGAGTTAAAATTTGTGGATTGAAAACAAGGATTTCGCTGTAGCTTGAGGAGAACCGGGTTTCTTCTGGCAACACCAGCTTGAAGACACACTCGGATGAATGAACTCAATGTTTGTAGATTAGAGCACGAAAAGAAGTTCTTACTCTTTTTTTACTTCTGAGGTATTATGTATGATGCTTCAGGAAAGTACGACATGTCAACAGTGCTGTCCTCTTCAACACTGTACCTCATAATCAATATCAAAACGGCAATTACGTCTTCTGCCAGGTTTTTTGTACCTTTCTAATTGGCTGATTGAAGAGTATTTAATTATTCAGCTTTCACACGTAAAACCCTCAAGCTTTGTCTTGGTATAAACTATAAAACGACTGGACAGCTGGTCAGCGACATGAAACCTTTGATCTTTCTGGATTTGCAGACATTTTGCGTCGAGTTTGGAATTGCGGAAATGTACTTATCTTCTACTGTCGTTTCATACAAGTAACCGTTTCTCATATGGATGCCCTTAATAACACTTTACAAGGCTTTTTAGAGAAACTGAACTCTTCTGAGGTAAGTTTATGATCAGGAAAGACTTGAAGTTGTGTCATTTTCCTTGAATATAAATAATTCTGGACAGCGATAAAGAATCGGTGATTGTATTTTTATTTTCTCACGTGGGACGAAATTGATTTCAGTAACGACTTTCAAACCTTTATACATCGATGTTAGTTTAGGTAATTCAAACCGTTAAAAATTGGTAGATAACAAAATAATTGAAACCAAATTTCGCTGAATTTCAGATGGATAATAAAAAAATCGAAATTATGGTCGTGAAATGTAGTCGGTTGTCTGTCGGTTGCTTATCTGCCAATGTTACATTATAACGATTATCAACTGTAAATTAAAGCTGAAGCTACGATAAAAACATTAGACAGTCAGTCCAGGCCTCTGCTGTATGGTTTTATTCGACAAAATATATTTTATGGAAGCACTAGAATTTCAGCCACGAATGGTAAACAAATTAACAATTTAGTACTTAAAAAGCAGTTACCGAAATCTCAGTTTTCTGCGATTCTAGAAACGGCACGAAACTCAATGAAAAGCGACGCAATACTGCAACGTTTCCTGTAAGAATAGCAGCCCTGCTGACAACAAATTTTACCATATACATATCGTTGTGGTGGCTGTATTCGTTAGATTTGTTTGTTTTCTTAAAAGATAACGAAAGATGCGATTGAGCTGGCTTCAACGACGTAATAAAAGCCTGGAAATATGACAATTATATTCTACACCCTAAAAAAGCTTGCCATTCTGTATTTTTATAGATAGGAACAATTTGCATTTATTTGTTTTACTAAACTCAGTCTTCTCTGATTTCGATTGTTAAATGAATTATCGCTTTTTCCCAGAATCATCGTCATGCGGGTGACAAATCTTCCAACACGGCCAGTAATCTCGTAAAATAGTTTTTTTGATTTTTCTGATCATCACTCTGAATGGAAATCAGAGCAAGGAAGGAAAATTCTTTGCCGATTTGGTCAGGAGTTGGTTATAATGTCTATTGTACAGCATGGAATTGCGGAGCCAGCTCACTCTATTGTAAAAATTTGGTTGCACATCAAGACAATATACAGAAATGAATCTACTTTTTCTTCATTATTTGTTCGGTTGGTCTCATTAGCTGTTTGCTTGGAAATGTGATGACTACGTATCAGAATTTAATCTTACAATACTTAGTCAAGTATCGGTTAAGAAGGAAGAGAACTCTAAAGCAAATTTTTTTACCTTCCTTGGAAGTTTTACGGCTTCGTTTAAAGGGGGATAAGAAAAATAGATTAGAGTAGACAGGTCAATAACTGACTTTCACCTAATATTTATCGAAAAAAATCAAAATAGTTTTTCGTCTACGAATATCATGTTATTTCAATATAAATTTTCTAAGCAAGCGAGCAAGTAAAGTTCTCCTCGACCGAATAATAATGCAAACAAAAACACCTGCGTTAAATTTTGCAAACCTTTACAATTACTATGGTTGACATATTTAGTTAAATAACATAGCTTGTACTGAAGAAACCTAGAATATTCTTGTGTTTGTTTTTTCCATGACTAATTGAAAAAACAGTTACCAAGTCCAGAGGAGTTATCAGAGTAAATAGCGCCGAGTGTGTTCATGGCATTGAGCCCGTTGTGTGTTTAATAGATAAGATCTAAATAATTAAATCTGTGGGCTAAGTGGCTTGCGGTTAGGAAGGACTAGACATAAGATGCCCTTGGTGATCATTACCATCAAGCGTTTCACGTGGTCCTGTTTTGATTTTTTTTCACACAGATGAAAATCTCACTTATCTCTTTAGAGGTGTATCAGTCGCCAAATAACATAAAATATTTTAGCGTCTTGAGCATCAGGCATACTTCTACTGGAAAATCAATTCAACTTGCGAAGAGGGGAAAATGTTTTAGTTAGGTTTTTTTACACAATGTCGCCGCGGATCATGATGGCTAAAACGAAACGTTCCGTATACATAATTCAGTGCTTATACGTTTTATTTGAGAAATGTCTTGCGTTAGTCTTTATTCATCAACTCTACTTATTCAACCACAAAGAACGCGCGAAACACCATTAGCTCGGTGTACTAGTACTTGTTCTCTTATGAAAATGCCGCAGTTGGATAAAACATCTCTTCATGTACAGATTTTTCGAAAAAGGTTGCCTTATAAACGCGTGGGTAACAATGCCGAAACAGTTTCTGGGCCAGATTGGTCGCCGACCTGCCAACGCTACCCATAATACTTCATTTTGTAGCAAGTATAATTGTACATTTGTAATTGTCATTTGAAAATTTTGTCTCGCCATCCAGCGGTATACTGCAATAATCGTCAAGATATGTAATGGTAATAGGACTGAGTCGGACGACCGCGCAGCGGGAGTCCGATTTGTTTGTCACGAGTATGATTACAGACCGAATTGGACAACACGAAGTCTTATTACCAATTAATCATAAAAATTACAATTTCCGAGAAAAGAAGAATACCAAGGAATGAAAAGGGAAAATTTGCATTAAAAGTTCTTACACTGTTTCTATGGTGATTGAAACCAAGGTTGTGACTGGTTGATTTAAACTACAACTTTAAAGGTGATTGGTTGATTTAAACTACAACTTTGAATGTGAATGGCTTATTGAACTGTCCGACAGCAAACTGTCCGATAACAAACTTTCCGATAACAACTTGACAAGTAAATTAGTGGAAAATAGGATTTTTTTAAACCAACCACAATCGAGGAAATATTTCTCATGAAAATATCTAAAAAATTTAACAACAACGGCAATAATTAAGCAGAGCACCCATTTCATCAAAAATGCTCTTCAGTTAAACCCTGCAAATAAAAATGGAAAATTATTCTACAATAAGTAAAAGGGATAAAAGCACAGCGATAAAAAAGTTTAAATATAAGCTCCAAATATAATTAATAGCCAACTAAACTCGAGCTGTTACTGGACTGACGCACAGCAACATGGAATCTATTTGTTAAGTAGAGTGATGTTCAATTTTTTTCTTTTAAATCTGCAGACCTTTATTGTCATTAAGTTTTATCCGTTTTCTTTTGCAGACCTTTATTGTCATCACCAGCCGCTTTGGAACGCCGCACGTTCACAGACTAAATAAAGCCAAGTCTCTTTATATATTTGGGGAAAATCACCCTTTTAGGAAGTTTTCATTGTACATAACTACAAATCAGTATCCTTTGGACAAAATACTAAATACTACATCTCTAATGTGAGATGTAGGTTTTGCAGTCTTGGTATGATTCTTCTTCGGGTCACTCAGAAGGCGTTTCAGAATCCACGTTCCCTCGACTTATCTCCTTATTCCAGTGGCTCTCGTGCCGGTCGTGACGAGCGTTAGCCTTTGTTTCAGTTGTGACGTCATCACCTTTGACATCATCTATACTTAAGTTCTGTAGGAGGAAAATATCTTTCCAATGATACCCAGATCATAGTGATCAGCTCAACAGAACCTGAGATATGCACGAACATGCTCAGAAATTTGAGAGAAAAACTTGCAGCAAAATTTCCTACCACTACACTAAGATGCTTTCTCCGAAATTTTTGAACTGGAAGCAAGCCCAGTAGAAGGTCGATCACTGACGCCAAAAAAGATAAGAAAACGAGAAAAAGGGAAGGCGAAAAAATAATTAAAAACTAGAAAAGCCTAGCGCATGTCTGAGCAAAAATGTTTTAAAACGCGGTGCTAGTGGGAAGAAAGGCCTGCTATCATGTTGCAAATGCTTTTTTGAGTAGTTTGGAGCTAACTTGGCTCTTATCCAGGCTAAAATTCCCAAAATGTCTAAAAACTGCGTCTTGGCAAAAAGCTCCGGGAGTCAATGGGTTTTTCTTGTTAACCAATGCCGATCAGCAAGGGTGAGTCGAATTCCACACCGAATTTGAAGTTCATGATAGGTTCCACTACCCCCCGCCAGGGCTAGACATCCTCTCTTTGCCTCATGAGGGCTTTGCACTCAGAAGGAAATTCCTGGGTTATTTTGAGAGCCTCACGTTAGGTCACTTATATGCCGTGCTGCTTCCTTAACTCTGGTCAGATATTTTGAAATTTTTATTATCGTTACCATTTTAGTAAACTGCGTTTTTCTTGCATTGTCAAATCCTCCAGAGGAGCCCGAGTGAGTATTGATTTCACAGTGTAAAAGTTACTAATCAAAGTAGTGATCAATGAACATTACAAAGATCTAAACGCTTTCCCTTGGTTATATCAATGATTGATCAAATACGTAAGTGAAAATGATAGACATGCAGTCCGCGTTATTTCCCGCCATCATTCTAGAAGGGTAAACGTAAAGCGAATCTTTTCGCTAGTCAAAAAACGGGGGAAAACAATTGCAAAATGTCTATTATTTTCCTTTATTGGACCGAACCCATGAATAACCAGAGGAAACGTTTGATTCTTCTTTGTTAAATACAGCAAAAGGAGATCAACAGAACCAGAGGTCTATACCCTATCCAGTATTGACTTATTAAAAACTGATAATATCCTGAGATAAGGAATTAGTACCCTCGTTGCTGATATTAACAGGTTATCTCTTCTCATTCAACAGATATGTTTTTGCAGCTATTTATACTGTTGAAATGATTCTCAAAATAATTGCCAAAGGATTTACTCTTCACAAATATGCGTATTTACGAGACCCGTGGAATTGGCTAGATTTCGTGGTCGTAATATTTGGGTAAGATCTCTATGTTTGTTGAATTATCCCTATATCGAGCCAAACATCGCTGGATATTCGGCACAAGACAACTGCTTCTTTTGACGCTCTTCCTTAACTTTCTTTTTCTTTCTTTAATTCATTATAAATATTATTATCGTTGTCATTATTATTATTATTGTTATTATTATTATTATTATTATTATTATTATTGTTGTTGTTGTTGTTGTTGTTATAAAATCTAATGAAAGAAACTGGGCGTTTTCAATCTCTTCTGGATTGAAGCAGTCCTTCAGAGCCTTGATTCTTAATGGAAATCACACTGATATCACGCATGAACAGTAGATGTCAACCGTGTTGTTTTATGTCTTTTCTTTCTCAAGCTACATAACTTTTGCTCCTGGTGTGGCAAATCTTTCTGGAATCAGAACATTCCGAGTGTTTAGAGCTCTCAGAACCATATCAGCTGTAAAAGGTTTGTGATCTTCTACTTAAGCTAGTTTACATACAGAAAGCAAAATGAAACCATATATATTGTATTTTCACTATGCTCTTTGGTCCCCACTCGCTCAACTTTTTTTAATGAGAAAATTCGCTAAACTGCTTGGCTTTTAGCGCTAGTCAATTCTTTTTTTCTATTATTTCCAAAATATAAACTAAAACTATCAAGGACTAATTTACTGCGAAGGACTATCTTAGCCTTACTTTCTTCTCCGGCATCGCTACTCGTAGTCTCGTTCTAAAGGATTCTCACAATCTATCAAGTACTCTAACGAAAATCCAAATATTTATTACTTAGCTTCCTCGGTGAGATCTAGGAAGGTTTAGTGACGATGTTAAAACAGATAGAAACTGATGCTGGTATTACCTGCTCATCAATTCAACTCATTATATCCCGGAGGTACGGTAAAGTTACGTTTGCTGTTTTCAGGTCTTAAAATGATGGTGAACACTCTCCTTGCATCGATGAAGATGTTGTGGGATGTTCTCATTCTCACAATGTTCTTTATTTGTATCTTCGCACTTGTCGGCATGCAAGTGTTTGTGGGTGTATTGAGAAATAAATGCACGGAACCTGGGCCCGAGAATCTTCAAATTTCTTACAAGGATTACGCATCAAACCCAAGTGAGTACTTCGTGTCTACGATTTGATAATTCTCTTTAATAGTTCGATTTTAGACCATATGCCTATAGCAACACGATTTTCATGACAATAGAGCGGTTTTTCGTATTTGAGTATCAGCTACATGCATTGCTTGGAGTTTTGATCAGTTCACAGGATTATCTGTCTCCTTTGTGAGTATTTAGAGTGATGACTTTGGTCACTCAGTTGGGAACCACTCTGTGGATTGTTTTAAAAGAGTTATCTTTCAATTCGATCTTTCAGTTCGATTTTCCATGTTCTTGATTGAATAGTCAGAATACCTCTTTTCAATTCTATTTTTATATTTTAGAGGTTTGGATTCTAACCTCTGACGACAGACCCATCGTCTGTGGAAATAATTCTGGAGCTGTGTGAGTAGATGTTATTAATAGTCATGCTGCATGTGAGCTACAGTAGCATATTAGAATGAAAACTGTAGAAAAGAGAAGGTAAATTAAGCGAAAAAACTTTTGGCAAATGCAGTCTTTTGAACATATATATAAAACGTTGGGAAGGTATCGAAAACGCAGTATATGTGAAGAAGAACAAGTATTAAAAACATTATGTGCATCAGAAGATATTTCTATAAAGCCAAAGAGGAAAAGTCACACTCACCATAACAACATCTTTTTTTGAGTTGCATCTGATTATCCCTACAGGCATTGTTCAGTCAATCACAGCTGTCTTCCAGACGCAGGGGCCAATCCTAATTATGGATATACGAGTTTTGATCATTTTGGCTGGGCCATGATGACGTCATTCCAGCTTGTTACCTTGGATTTCTGGGAGAATGTGTACAATAATGTGAGTTCTTTAAATTATTTTTTGTTTTGGAAAGAAGACGTTTTGGTACTCCTCTGTTGCTTGCCGGCGAGTTCTGCCTTAAGACAAATGTTCCTGAAAAAACGACTGTATTCTTGCTCGGAACGGTACATAGTATATCCATTCGATGACCACTTGGCAATCATAGTAAATTGATTTCTTTCTTTGACGTTAATGAAATAGCAGATCGCGATCGGAGTGCAAGCCTGGATATTTAAGCGTTTTATTTCATTAGTTAGTTTGCCTCCGAAAAATCTTTGTAACACTAGACTAAATTATACCTTTCTATGGCCTAACACCATTCCCCGATCTCGTTTCCACTGCCGGAAAAAAGGGTGAAACTATTAGCTCTTGAACTGGCTTTTAAGATGAGTTACTCATGATTTTGTTTTTTTTTAGATCCTTTACGCCATGGGTCCCTGGACAGTTATCTATTTCCTGTGCATCGTGCTCTTTGGCCGATTTTATCTAATCAATCTCGTTCTCGCTGTAGTAGCAGCATCGTATGAAAATGAAGTGCAAAGCGCTAGGCAGGTAAACATGTGACCTATAAACAGCGAATTACCATCAAAGGAAATAGCCCCGGGGGAGACACCCCAATAAAATTAGTGCTTTAATTAAGCAATGTTTATTTATCTATTTTATAAAAGCATTATTAAAAACTTGAACATATGCAGTGTTACTTTAAAGGAAGAGTTAAGAAGACTATGAGCGAGAAAATGTTCACGACTTTGTGCCTTTTTCTTTCCAGGAAAATGACAACTTACGCTTTAAACAGAAACAGCGGGGCTCTACCTTCTCCCTGCGCACGCGCAGAAGTGTCTTGAACCTCGTATACGGTGAACAAGATGCAATTTTAGACGAGACGATTCACAAAGCCATGTTCGATCAAGCAGAAAACACTAACAACTCTTTAACACTGTCACAAGCCGAGTCAATTTCTGTTTTTCAAATAAAGCAATGCCCGCCAGACATTAAGGACAACACAATCACAAGAAAAACCCTCAAAAACAATAATCAAAGTGAGAATCCAGAGATATCTGTCAAAAAGTGCTGTTCTTGCTGTGCTGGGCTATCTGTCAAGTCAGAATTTTGGGCACCATTTAGAAAGCGGGTAAAGCGGATGGTAGAAAGCAAACTATTTGAAGCTGGTATTATCGTGATTATTCTGATTAACACTTTCTTCATGTCGATACAATATCACGGAATGGACGAGGCTTTGGCGCTAGCGATTGATATTGTTAATCTGGTAAGTAATAAACCAAAACCCTCCATTAATTAATTAATTATAATAAGTTATCAATTTAGTATTAATTATCAATTGATTGTTGAGTACTTGCATGGCATGGCAACGCGCAGCACTGGCATAACTCTGATAGCCACGTGAAAAGTTCACAAAACAATAACGTTGAAGAGATAATGAAACTTGAGATTGTCATTCCTTGGTTTACCGGGCAGTACTTTGACTCGGTTTTAAAAACAGGGTATGCGTGATGAACAAAACGAAAACAGTCACTGCTCTCTTCCAAGCAAAACCCCAATCCTTTGTTCAGTAATTATTTTTCCAGGTGCTGTACTTTCATAATAGGCCACTTCCGAGTTTCCTCGTGTATCTGTTTCAAATTGAGTCTCAGTGCTAAACCCTTCTTATGGAAATGAGTTTGGTTTGCGTGAAAATGAGGAGGAACTAATTTTCGTATAAATGATTTCACTTGACGACTCGTTTTGACGCAGAGGCAAAGTGCAACTCGGAAATATCCAATTTTCCATCCGTCAAGTTGAACCTATTACAAAAGTTTAGCGTCAACATTCAGCATCACGAATTGCAACCGATACGTGGCTCTCTTTTGCAGGTCTGCACATTCATCTTTCTGGGGGAAATGATCCTCAAGCTGATCGCGTTTAAGTTTCGTGATTACATCAAAAGCCGCTGGAACATTTTTGATGGCTTAGTTGTAGTAATCAGTCTCGTAGACACTGTGTTGACTCTGTCAAACCTCATCGACAACACGGGCACAAGTGTATTGAGATCATTTCGATTGGTGAGCATCTTAATTAAATCTTTGAAAATCGTTAAAATTATTTAATTTTTTGTTTTATAGAGCCCGGTACCCTTAGGGCCGGCTCGTTCAAACTCCGATTAAGTTAACCCAGGACTGAGCAGGTATTTGATTTTAGCTTTGTAACTTTTCCTTGAGTTTGCAGCTATTTTACAAAATTTCGATTCACAAAAAAAGACAATTAGTCAGTTCTTGTCGTTCTTTACAGGTTCGCATCCTAAAGCTCGCCAAGTCCTGGAGCACAATGTCAAGTCTTCTGGCAACAATAGGTCACAGTCTGGGAGCGCTTGTCAATCTGTCAGTCATATTAGCCATCATCATCTATATCTTCGCTGTGGTCGGTATGCAGCTGTTTGGTTCTTCCTACACGCCTGACAAATTCGACGGTGAAATTCCTCGATGGCGGTTCACAGATTTCTGGCATTCATTTTTGCTGATATTTCGGATTATTTGCGGAGAGTGGATTGAACCTCTGTGGGACTGCATGAGGGCTGCGGGGCCAGCCTCCATTGTACTCTTTATACCAGCATTTATCTTAGGACACTTTATTGTAAGTAAACAAATATATTTTTGTCCATAACATTCCCTTTGGTTTTAAAAATAATTTCTATTTACAAGGCTAAAAAAATTAAAAAGTAAAAATACCAAGGGTTTTCGACACTGGTTCATCTTCAAGGTAAGTAGCATATTGTTAATAGATCAGTTTCGTAATTACCGATGGCAACAGTTTAGCAAATTTAAAGAACCTCTCTGTTTAAAGATGTTTTCGTTTTGTTTTAGAGCTTTCTTCAAACTCCCTTGTTGTAATAGGAACTCTCTTATTTTCCTACGGCAAACAAGACAAATCAAATCTAGCCTTTTCAATCCATAAGACAAAAACACTCACAGATCACACGTGGTCTACAAAGGAGACTGTTCTTGTAGCGATAGCTGCTGCGTTGGCGAGACGATGAGAAATTTGCAGGTGCGATTTGATGAACATATCATAGCGACTCTGATCCTGCCCGCGCCATATCCGTGTTCCGCATTCCTTTTAGCTGGCGCATACGTTGCATGGCTCAATCCACTACAAAGCGCACTGATCCTCGAAGGCCTAATGATCCAACAATGGAAACCAAGTAAAAGGTGCATTGAGCAACATTACATGAGCGTGGAACAAAGAAAAAATTCTGAATCTCCGACTGGAATCGAACCCCTGAACTCCTTGTTGCAAATTGCCTACCTAAGTCACTCCCGATAGAAGACTCGCCATTCTTAGGATTCGTGTCTCAAACTCACCAAGAGTAGAGTGGTCAAATAACGAATAATTCAAGTCCTTCTCGGGTCACGCAAAACCTTCAGGTCACGGATCACGAAGAATGATTTCCTAAATTCGCGTTTCACGAAAAATAAAATCAGCAAATCACGCATCAAGAAAATATCCCTATACGACCCTCTTCGTATGTCAGTCCAATTCATCGAAATTATTTACCATCAGATCAACACTGACCGATACAAACCCTTGGTTTTACGATGTAGTTTGGCCACACTACTCACGATTCTCTCACATTTTAGATCTTAAACCTTTTCCTGGCGCTACTGTTAAGCTCATTCGCTGGTCAAGCCTCACTATTATCCGCTCAAGGAAATAAAAAGAGCCGGATCTTCACAGGGCTAAGAAAAGTGGTAACTGTGTCGCGATTCATCAAGAGGATCAAGTCCAAAGTCAGGTGGCCTCGAAACAGTGTATCCCCGACAGAGGAAAGTAAGTATGCGCATTAGGATTTGAGTATTACTTATAGAAAGACTCCTCCAATATTAGATGTCTAGGCATTAATGCTGTCCTTCCCTCTGTGAAGAAGTTCACGATAGCAAGGTTTCATAGAGTTGGTTCCGTGATGACTAACTAATTCAAGGCCAGAATTCTCTGGAACAGTTATCACTACACTGTACATAGAAGCCGCAGTCACACACATAGAACAGATTAATCAAACAGATATTTTTTAATTGTAAAAAGAGCATTATCATAATACTAACTGTTAACAAAAGATTATTTTAACGGTTTACCTCGGTGAAACAAAAGCAGCAATAAAGTGATAATAAGATAAGTAGCAACCTAGATTGCTTATATTGGGAAGATTAAGAAGACCTAAATTATGAATGCAAGATGTATTGTGAGACGCGGCTGCTTACAAAATTGTAACCAGTTAGTTGAAGTATTCCTGTTAAATTCGACTAGCTTTATAAAATTTCTAATTGCCTTCAGGGTGGCTGATTTTGTGAGGGTCTTAAGTAGTATTTGCGAAAGACAGAAAATACGAAAGAAACGTAATTCCAAATTCTGTCTAACAGAACGTGTTAATATTGGGTTGAATTTCTCTCATCTAGTCAGCAACAGCCATGCAGATTCAATAGGATCAACATCTAGGAAAGCCTCGCGAGAAGACAGCCTACCTGATTCGTCAAAAACAGTGTGCTGCTGTTCCTTGAACGTCCGGGAATATGAAATTGACAACTGCTTTCCGACTCAGCGTAGTTGCTGTAGTAGGTTTGAGGATACCACGTGTCACGTGATCTGGTTGTGCGTACGTCACAAAGTTAATCGCATTGTGGAACACAAGTATTTTGAATGGTTCATCGTGTTTCTAATTGCAGCAAGTAGCATTGCTTTGGTGAGTAGATTTTTCCAAGATAACTTTTGGATTATCACAATTAAACTGATATTTCTCTAATAAGGGGACCTGCTATATACCAAACCGTCGAATATTGACAGTAAACTCGCAATCAGATTGGCCAGACAGATATGTACCGTCTATTTAGCAATGAGGCGCTGCTAAGACCTCGAGAAAGACTGACCACTTTCTTTTAGGTAACACACTGATCATGACTGATCGATTTACCAAGTGTATGAATGTCGATCGACAAAACAACTTAATTGATGGCGTTGCTGAAAAAAAAAAAACATCGACCCTGCGCATGAAAAAACCAGCCCCTCTCCAAACTGGTGATTATCAATTTAATCTTTGGTCCTGCTTCAAACCAAAAACACCCTTAAGGAAGGCTTTTTAATTTTACTCCATGACCTATGATTTAAAGATAAAAAAAGCAACTTGACTATAGCAAACTGAAAATTTATGAATATACATGTTCCTTTTCTTCGAAGGCCTTCGAAGACGTCTACCTGGACAGCAGACCAACCATGAAGGAGGTTTTAAGGGTGCTGAACATTTTCTTTGCCACAGTGTTTGTACTCGAGTTGTTACTCAAAGTCATCGGCCTCGGCATCACGTCCTATTTCTCGAGCATGTGGAACTGGCTTGATGTCGTCATCGTCGTGGTAAGTAATCTTGTTATATTTTCTCTTGATAGTGTTTCCGAGTTCCTCTCAGCTGTTAATGGGAGATGCGGTAGTTGTTTGACTTTAAATTCAAAAATTTCGGGTTAAAATCGCCGTTTAAGTTGTTACTGGCTTTACATATAACACGGTAAATCTAACTCCTCGATCGTCATGGTTTGTTTCAATAGCTTCGTCTCAAGTTGATCACTTTTCCATCAGTTGGGATTATCCACCAATTTTGTGTTCAGTTTCTTATAGTGAAAGTTATCGGCGTCCCTAGTATTGATTCCAGAATTTTTAGCTTGGGGTTAACACTACGTATCAAAGTTATCAAGAAAAATAACAGCCCGGCCTTACCAACATATTCCATTAAAAGGTTTCGCTCATCGCCTTGTTTGGCAATGAAGAAGTCATGTCCATGCGCTCCTTGCGAACACTGAGAGCTTTGCGGCCGCTGAGAGCAATCTCCAGATTTGAACGCATGAGGGTAAGTTTATAATAATAGTAATAATAATAATAATAATAATAATAATCATGAGAAGTTGTGGTTAACACTGCTAAAGAGTGCTCAATACACATTTGTGTAGAGCGGTGTATAGAATTGGGTTACTAAATGAAAATACACATGATTCACTGCAACTCTGAGTTTCGT
>Ga0126337_10000724_pt1 | contig 18031 bp, 9 predicted proteins | sample DipCmetagenome_FD_92527 | JGI IMG/M metagenome (GOLD analysis project Ga0126337, IMG submission 92527) | Coral microbial communities from La Bocana,Puerto Morelos, Mexico - Diploria C A metagenome | ecosystem: Host-associated > Invertebrates > Cnidaria > Coral | place: La Bocana,Puerto Morelos... | reverse complement strand
TGAGAAACTCGGCTTTCAAGACAAGATCTTTATCAAAGATACAATTCTTTTTATTCCTAGCAAAGTTTTGGGGGATTTCAAGGCAAATAAAGTAAGTAAACATCGCCAGTGACTGAAGAACTTTGAAGACGCGAGCGAGTTATTGTGTGACAACAACAGTATGAAAACTCATGTCAATCGGCCAGATTTTTTTGAGAAACTTGGCTTTCAAGACAAGATCTCTATCAAAGATACAATTCTTTTTATTCCTAGCAAAGTTTTGGGGGATTTCAAGGCAAATAAAGTAAGATAAACATCGCCAATGACTGAAAAACTTTGAAGAGGGCGGCGAGTTATTATTGTGTGGCAACAATCGGTCAGAAAACTAAGATTTGGACTCGTTCGCTGTGCTATTTCGAATGTATCTTTATGTGGTACGAACACGTATACGATGTGGTACAAACGTGTATCTAGGTGGTATGAAAATGGGTGGTACAAAAAGACGTTGGTACGAAAAACCCGGTTGCCAAGGTGGCTCACTACGCGCGCCACGACTTTCTTTCTGAATCAGTTACTCGCGTTGATAAAAAATGGTCATGACTTTATTGCTTCTAAAGACAAAGAAAAAAAATCACACCTTCCTCGCGCGCGGCACGAATTTGCTGTTTTTGTTAAAAAAAGTCACAAGTGTAGTGAATCGAAATTTGAAAACAAAGCTTAAAAGGTTTTAAGCTGAAATTCATCAATTTCGCAGATTTCTTTAGAAAAAATACCTAAACAATTTCTCGGACTCAGTTCGTGTCGCTCGGAACTCCAAAATCTCCTGCGTCTTGTGCTCGTTTTTGAATCTCAGATTTTCTCAATTCTTATTTATAAGAATTACAATAACTTCAACACTTGACAACACAATCGAAGTAATCAGCTGAAATCTAACGTCTGATGTATCATCAACGGAGACTTCGGGACTGCGGGAGTAGCAGTACAACATGACTGCGGCACTGCGGGAGCAACTTTTTTTATGTTAGATATTTTGTGGACCGGGTATTCTGCAATCTAGCCGAACGTTTACAGTATCAAACCGCAAAAAGCATATAAACAACATAACAAAATTCTTCTAACCCCTACACGCTGTCAACTAGACCACATTTGTGTAATACATGTACATTGAGAATGTCTGTGCTTCTGTTCCATGTTCTTTTCCTTTTTCTTCAAACTTCTGGAAATATCATATCTCTAAAAGACTATTTTCTTGGCTTAAAGGGGTATTGATCTATTGAGTTGGTTTGATCTAGCTGAGGCCACTTGCAATTGCTTCAACCTGAAACGCCGGACACAAATTACACGCATCGGCATTTCCATAACTTATAAATGGTGAAAGTTTCTAAAGAAACTGTGGTGCTGCGTCGGTGGGGATAACAATGTAATTTGGTTATATCAACTAAGTTGAAAATGTAAATTGGCCACCGTAACGAGTTATACAGCTGACGTTTCGAGCGTTAGCCTTTTGACAGAGCGAATGGAATTCATTCATTTCAATTTAGTTGATACATGTATAACCAAATTTGTTATGCTTTGAGTAAAATTTGCCTAGCAGCGCAATATTTGTTTGTCGATATATCGCTATGCAACAACAATAATTATCTCGATTATCAGAAGCGATATATCGCTACGCAACAACGATATTTCGACGATCAGAAACGATATATCGCTAAGCTGTAGCGATATTTCGCTAAGCGTAAACGATATATCGCTAAGCGGTAGCGATATTTCGCTGGGCAAAAACGATATATCGCTAAGTGATAGTGATATTTCGTTACGTGAGGACGATATGTCACTTGGGGCAAACGATAAATCACGCAGGACTCAGCGAAATATCGCAACAGCTGAAACAATAGTTTCACGATATCTCGGGCGATATATCGTTTCAAGGGAAATATCGTTCAAAAATCGCCATATATCGCGATATTCGTCGATTATCGTTTCCATTACTTTTGCACAGTACTGTATGTAATACAGTCCGTGCAGCAACACTGTTTTCAGCAGTTTGTCTACCAATGGCATCCGTAAAATGGGCCACCCGCAGCTCTCTCATATCATGAAGAGACACAAAGTTCTCACTTCCTTCTTCTTCTGACTCCAATTTTACTGTTTCTCCTGCTTTAGCACAATCAGCCACTAGACTCTGCTGGTATTCCTGGTTTTGCTCACATCGGATACATGTTTCACCATTCGTAAACGAATAACCACACACTTTGCAGACTTCCCTGTCACTAGTTGTTGAGGTAGGTCTTAAAACCATTGAGATTGCTACAGAAGATCCTTCTTCAGATGTTGGCAGGCTTTCGGCTCCGGTGGGCTCATTGCTTTTGAATTCATCTCCTAAAAGACGACGGGGCTGTGTATGAAGGTAAATATAGGTAGAGGAAGGCTAGAGACCATTTCTTTTCAGGTAGTCATCCACAGTTCCTTCATCAGGAAAATCGAAAATTGCAACTACGCTTGTGTTACAGATCCATGTGTTCATTTCTTGTATACGACCAGCAAAATAATTCTTGCCATCAGGGAAAAACAATGCACAGGCCTTCTCGGTTAGGGTTTCCAACCTACACCCTGTAAGTGGTTCTTCATCAGTATATGGAATAAAGCGATTTCCACCACCATTCTTTTGTTGAACAGTAATAAATTCTTTCTTCTTTTCATCATAATGAGACCATCTCACCTGTATTCTATGTTCCTTGACAATTCTGCGTTTTTTGTTTGAGCTGTTGCCACTGTTATTTCTCATACAATTTAGTAGCCCCGATAAGCGGATCACAGTTTGTGATGAAAATGAACGTGATGATCCTGATGTAACCGAGTCTGACGATTTCACTTCCAAAGAAGCCACTCTTTGACACAAGGGAAGCTGAACGTCTCATTTCTTCCCGCACGGTTTGCCTTATTATCGCATCCATGAAACCAAAATGGCCATCTCGAAGACAACATGCAGAGCACATGAGCAGCGACAGAAGAGAGAGGACTGGTAACAACTCACAAAAATTAAAACTGGACTGTGTAAAAATAAAACTGGACTGTGGGATAGAATAAAACTGGACTGGAAAATTGAAACTGGACAGTGGAAAACTAAAACTGGACTGTGCAAAATTAAAACTGGACTGTGCAAAATTAAAACTGGACTGTGGGTAGAATAAAACTGGACTGTGGAAAATTGAAACTGGACAGTGGAAAACTAAAACTGGACTGCGCAAAATTAAAACTGGACTGTGCAAAATTAAAACTGGAACGTGAAAAATTAAAACTAGACTGTGAAAATTAAAACTGGACTGTGAAAAATTCATTTTTCAAGAGTCGCATGAACAGAAAATCGTGCGATTACCAGGTGTTACCAACAGAGTACTTTATAAACATACTGTGCCTGTCACCTGCTGCATTTTTTTGATATTAAAAGAATTTAACATGTGTTGTGATGAGATACAACATATAGCCTCAATTTCATATCTTGTGTATTTCAATATAAATAGTTGATTTGAAGGTCAAAATGGTAGGACCAAGGTTGGTAAACAAGATTTCCCTGTTCAACGCTTACTTGTTATCTTGAAAAGTGTGTTCACCAATGTTTGCGCGAATTTGCCAACAGAATTGCCCTAGAGTTGTCCTAGTCTATATGGTCACAAATGTAATAGAATTATCTTTAAAGACACAACAAAATTATCTTCAATTATCTTTACAACAACCAAAGAAATGAAATAATTATAATGATTACCTGATAACATAAGGTAGAAACATTTCCATACTGAGTACTGTATCAACACCGTCCATAGATGATGGATATAGACGAGATAATATTACCAGGACAGGATAAAGGCTGGCATGGATAGTGTTGTCTCTGTTTTGACAAAGGTGGAAGATGCTATGAGTAAGACTAGACATGAGGTGAAGATAAATCATTCAACATCTTAAAATGGCATGTTGTATACAATTATCTGATAATTGAGAAACTTTGTATCCCAAGCCTTGTGACATTTAATATGGTTATATCAACTAAGTTGAAAATATAAATTGGCCACCGTAACGAGTTATAAAGCTAGCTTTATAACTCGTTACGGTGGCCAATTTACATTTTCAACCAAGTTGATATAACCAAATTACCTTGTTACCCCCACCGATGCAGCACCAGTTTCTTTAGAAACTTTCACCCTTTAATTATTCACTTGTGACATTTAGTTGAAACATGTGCAAATGTTTTGCCTTTGTATCATAGCAACTAGCAAAAATGTGTCTGACTGAACCCCCTTATCCCTGTTTCAATGTTGGAAAATGGGAATAAATACTATGCATTTATATGTCCATTGAAAGTGTTTGTCAACATTGCTCTGGAGTGGGCAGGGGCAAAGGGCATGAATTGTTTCAACAACTATGACAAGGATTATCTTGTTGTTGATGATTTTAAATCTTCAGCAAATTACTTTTTTTTTAATTGGTACTTTAAATTGCTCAAAGTTCACTCCTCTTGCTCAATATAACCTATAAAAGTATTTTATGGGCTTTTAAAGCATGTGTTTATCAGTTTACCAACAGTTTACCATGTGTGGTGACGTCATTTTGAAGTCACACGTCATGGAATTATTCTGTTAAAAAGCAATTTATTCAGCAGACAAAGTACATGTTTTATCATGCTTTTGAACTTGCATGTCATTAGTTGTTGATGGTTTACCAATGGTACATTGTGTAGCATTACAAAAGAAATTAATTAGCACACCCTTTACTATGTAAATGGTTTACCATTGGTAAACTGTTGTAAATTTGCACAATAAAATTTGAAACCACTAATATCAAGAGAACATGTGTAATGTTATGTGATGAATACAATGCTGCTATCAAAACGATCATTATGACATGAATGTCGAGGTCAGATGTTAAAATTTACTCATGGAATGATCAATTTCTGGTTTTGTATGGAAAAATGATGACTAAACAAAAAACAAATTGTGGCTATGGAGTTGGGTTGAATGAGAAAGTTATTTATTTACATGTATAATCATTTTCCTTATAGGTCTCAACAATACATTTTCTTGCAAATCAGCCACTTCATTATGACATCACATAGTGATCAAATGACCTAATCTTATCTTGGTCAAGATGTGTACTTGGAGAATGTGACAGAGACAAAGTTTGGTGCAAGCCTCATATCCCATTTGGTTAAAATACATGCAAATGTTTTGAATGTGAACCAAAGACTAGCATGGTAGCTTTTGAGGCATGCTAAAGCCTGGATCAGTGAGTTGCATGTCATGCTTAACATGTGATATGACACATGAGAAAGACAGGTGTGTGATATGACACATGTGTCAAAATACACCTTGGATAAAAACAAGCTTGAGGAAGTCTTAACTCAGCAAAGCAATTTAATTCTTGAAGGATTGGCATGAGAAGCAAAATAAAAAAAAATGACTTATTGAGAAAAGAATGGTTTCTTATAATTTGTTTATTCCTCTAGATAGTACTTGGGACACTGGAGTTCCCGATTGTAAGAACCCCAAATTAAATGAGCCACTAAACTGAAAACAGAAAATTCAAAGCTTGAACGCAAAATCCATTATAAAGTTTTGTGGATTCCTTAGCATTCTTTGAACTCCAAATCGTGTTTAACAAGTACTGATTACCAGAAGACTCTATCTGTACACTAGAATTCTGTTAGCATTACTTGAGGCCTTGGCATAAAATTTTGTATGGTTGATTATTCTTTTTTAAGGCCATTCATTGTCATCATTAGCACCAAAAGAGTTTTGTTTCGAATGAAAAAAGGCAGAGAAACAGTTTTGCAAATGTTTTAAACACAACAAGGTGAGAAACAGGGTGTGGAAAATTTGAAAGTGGGTTAAGAGGATCCATGGCACATGTAAACTAATCAAAACAACAGTTACTTTCAGATAAAGAGCTGAAAATAGGAATACATTTAGGTCAGGTAGAAGTATGATATCTATCTAATGATATCTGTTTAGAATTCTTCATAATTATGATATATTCAACTGTGTGCTACATGTATTTCATTCATTACCATGACGTTTCCCTCATGACATTTCTCTCAGCACTGAGGTTGACATACTTCTTTGTTTCATGTAATATGGTTCTACATGTATGTTTTTACCCTGAAGGAACCAAAATGACTGCACCAAGTGCAAGTCCAATCTGTAGCTTGCTGAAGTTTCAGCCTTATATACAACTTCTAATTGAAGGGCTGGATGCATAACCACCATACATGTATGTCAGATTTGAAATATTTTTTCGTAAGTTTGGATTGCTCCATTTTTGGTTAATTTACAACTACCAGTAATTATATTTTGTAACTGCTGACATGGACTTTTCTAAATTGCTTGCATACTGTTGAAAGAAAATCTTCATGGATAAGATGGCTTTCTTTAATTGCAGCAACAATAGTTGTAACTTATGCCAATATAAATAAATGAATGCAATTCCTGTCAATTTTCAAAATCAACTGCCTCAGAATCTTGGCCGACTTCCTTTAAAGTCAAAGGAAAATAGAAAATCGAGCGGATTCTGGAAAAGAGATTGTAAAAAAATGGTTACTGTTTCATAGAACGCAAAAAAGTCAGATTACTTGGGCCTTGCCATGTTAGTTGTTGTGACCGGGTTCCAATCAGACCATGTGAGTGACATTCCATTGCTCATACATGAGGTGCATAGATTGACCTCATGCTTGGAAACTATATATGTACTGAGCACAACCTAGCTGAATTGTGTACCTTTCATTCTATGGTCTTTCTTTGCTTTATGTTTGCTTGTCATGGTGACCCCAATATGTGAACAAAGCTTCTGAGGGACATAAAGGATTCTTCAGTGCAACAGACAATCGAAAGGGCATCAGCACCACTTTGAGTCGATCTTCAATCAGATTACCTGCACAATAACACAGTCTTCTGTGAACAAGAATCTCCATACGACTCTTCAGGAAAAGACAGACCAAACACTTCAGGCAAGTGTCAGTTGACAAATTTGCTTAAGTTGGAACTTGCTGTATTGCATCAAAGGAACTTTTGTATATTTCATAGTCAAATATTACATGTAACATTTTGAAATGGCTGAAAGCAATTACATTCCACAAATGGCTGACTGGAGGTCAAGTGGACCTCAAGCAGTGGTTCCTCATAATTCAAATTGTGGAGAAAAGAGGTGGAAAGGATCATAGGCAAACCTCTACAATCCAGGTCAGACCAAGGAAAGAACGATCACGTTTGTCATGTTTATATATTTGGGCGGTGATATGTCAAATCTCTCATTGAAGCCAGGCTCAATGAAGACCCAGAGCTGAGGATTACAACACCAACAGCTCTCCTAAATGAACTAGCTGCTCTATGGCCCACTCTTTCTTTAGGGAGAAGCGAAAGGAATTTTACATAGTTCAACAGAGGGTTCATTAGAATACTACAGCCTACAACTCTCCTATCATGGACTTGTATTGTCAAGCAGAGTTTCTAGACAACACTAACTTTGTCATTGGGGACAGTTTTATTCATGGCAAGAAAGCAAAAAAAAACTAATCGTTAAAGGGAAAAATGTGTCTGTTAAAGACTGATTAGAATTCATGTAAAGATGTGAAGCTGTGGAAGTGACCAAGAAAAAGTTGAAAGACTCCAGTAAGGTGCAAATCTACTTCTCATACATAAGTGACCCAACCCTAAAATCACAAAGGAATGGATCCAAGAAAAAGCGGTTTAAGCCAAATGCAGACAGCAAGTCAGATGGAAAGAAGTTCTGTGTCTGGTGTAAGATGTTCATTCTCCTGACAAATGCCCAGCTAATGATGCAACCTGTAAATTCTGTGGCAAACAAGGACATTTTGAGGGACATACAAGAACTCCAAACACCAACATGCTGTAAACACTTAATCTGATCAGGAGAGCAGCGAAAGTGATAATGACTTCAACCTAACTGCTGTGTCAATCCACTCTGTCAACAATCATGAGTCATGTGAAGTGTTTACTCCATTGGTTTTTCATTCAAAAGACCTGAGTAGTCAATCCTGTGAGATCAGGTTGACAGTGGTGCTATGGTATCCTGCATGCTAACCTCCATGCTTCCGAAGATCAGTTGGTCTAAGGAAGACCTGAAGCCCACTGAACTGTCATCCAGCATATGTCCAGAGCAGATCTTCAGAACTGGGGAACTGTAGATGATTGTATCGCCGCTAAATGTAATAACAATGCTAAATGAAATACCAACCGTAAATGTAATAAAAATTAACTCTAAATGTAATACTAACCGCAAATGTAATAAAAATCAACCCTAAATGTAATAACTTACCGGACCATAAATGTAATACAATTTAACGCTAAATGTAATAAGCTGACCAACCGTAAATGTAATACAAGTTAACATCAAATGTAATAACATAGTGTTAAAAACTCCCTTATGGTTACCGGGCATCACTTGAAGTCTCAGTAATTTTTTGTGAACATTGTCAAGGTTCTGCATAGTTCTGGTCAAAGCTTAACTGGTGACTTCTGAAGATTTCCCAAGAAAGTAGCCCTTCTCATGGTCGTGCATTTGCAAACATCATTTCCGAAATTCTTTGCAGTGGATCGCGCAATTACATAGTCCACTTTTGAAAATAGTGGAAGCCTGGGCGAGGGCGAGAAGGCGTGTGCTCATTGTGGAATCGTTTGGGGGTGCACAAAATGAAAACAAATGCGCGAGTGCCCCCAAAATGATCCCATAATTGATCCCTCACCCATACTTGCCCCAGGTTTACACTCGTTTTGGAAGGGGGCTATTATTAGAAGTCCTTCTGGTTGTGTTAAAAAGATTTTGATGAGACAGTAGTATGATCAAACAAATTAAAAATATACTGATGGCATAGTTGATATAATGACAATTTTAATAGCAATGATACTCATTCACATATAATCAGAACTTATTTGTAAATTAAATAAACATAATTATAAGAAAAACCTAGTCTCGCTATTTGGCGTGATTACTCAACTTGTTCGTAGCTTGTTCGTAGAAAATAGTAAGAAACTTGCAATTTTCAAACAAGAACAGCCTATTAACAGTTTTCAGACTCATTTTATCAATATAAGGCTACACTGATTTGCGTCAACAAAAACAACATAAACGGTAACAGAAATGCTCATGACAGTTCAGGTTGTCTTTATTTTCTCCTTCCATTTTTCCAGATGATATTCTGAATGTAGAACCATCAGGCGATCCCAGTGTATAGAAGTCTCACCCACACATTTACCCACTGAGAGTGGGCAATTATGGTCTTAAGTGATAAAACAAGGCCACTTGCTTTCCCATGTGTTTTACAAAGCTGCTGCATGCTGTTCTAACCTACATATGCATCCCGATCAAAAAACAATTGTGGCAGCCTTTCAATGAATGGCCCTGTGAGACTTCTAAATCTCTTGCTTGTCATGCTTAAAATGTTGAAGGTGTCCACAATGCTTCTTGGGCTTCCTGTCAACTAACAATCAATAATGATTTCAAGGCCTTCATTTGGGAGGTCCTCTATGGAATGAACTTCTTCACTGCTTTCTGCATTATCCATCTCATGTGCAGCCCCTTGAGATTTTTCATTCGTATGCCCCTCATCTAATAACTTTAATTTCTATTGCATTCTAATCTCTATTGCATTCTCTGTTATCCATGTCGTGTCCAGCCCATTGAGATTGTTCATTTGTAGGCTTCTCATAAATATCTTCAAATCCTACTGAACTGTTACTATAACTATGATTCAGTGCCATTAAACAAACGTAATGGATTCCTTGATCTTCCGCAAAGTGTCCTAATGTCAGCGAGGCAAAAGGAATGGAAAATTGAGATATAACAGTTTTCGTGCTTTTGACCCAATGTCAATATTATTACAATCTCCATGTTAAAAAGATTAGAGACAGCTTGAAGAGTGATCTTATCTCCGTAAGTTCCATTTTGGGCCATGCTAGCCAGGTATTGAGACCAAGGCATGTCTGCGAAAAGTTCAAAAGGAAATCCATCCTGGTTGTTTGGATTTTCACCGAGATATCTTACTATTTCTTGCCACAAGGATTTCCCGGAACGAAGAATACCAATGGTTTGGAATGCATGGGCCAATGCTGAAAACTGGCAGTTGCTGTCTCCTGGTGGATTGTATGTGATATGATACAGGCACGACAAATTCTCCACTTGTTAAGGTGAAAAGAGATGCGCAAGTCTTGTTGTCGACGGCTGACATTTCTTATCTTCTGTACACGTTCCAATGATGAAAATAAAAAGCGCTAACAAGGGACATTTTACGAGCGCCTTTCTTTAGTAACCGAGTGTCAGGTGGCACATGGTCCAAAAAATGATTTCCTTCATATTTTGTTCAGAGATACCCCATGATGAGTTAATAATCGCGGTATATTCATTTTGCTTAGATCTGCTTTTGTTTTCCAGAAAATTCGCAAAAACAGTACAAGATGCCGACCACTAAAAAAAGGCAGACATTAAAGATCCTAAAGAGTGCAAAAGCAAATTTGCTTTTCTTTAATTGGTATATTTCTCTAGGAGCTGTTGGCAAATTATTTAAGCCAAAAACCGCCCAATTATAAATTCATGGCGCATGTTTAAAATTACTAATATTTTATTGTTTTAGAATCCACTTTTGGAGCATTTTTTCAAGACAAGTTTTACCTATGCGGTATAACCCTGAAAGACTTGAGATTAAAGTTGTGATTAGTGGAAATGTTCTTCTTTTCAGGGATTAATTACTGAACGAAAAATGCACGCTCTATTTTGGGAAAATCGCTACCTCGAGGTGTCAATAACTGCAAATAATCTAATTAGTCTCTGTTGTTGAATCCAAATTTTGTAGCAGATCTTAGTGCTTAGCATCCTATTACATTAAAAAAATCAATATTGTAAGCTCACCTTGTAAATCCAGTGTCCGTAGATTGCGTTTTATCCCTATTTTCTGTTCAACATGGTCATTTTCAGGATACTCTGTTCAACAGTGTTTACCGAACGAATAAACGATCTTAACCGATCTTGTAGAAACATCAAAATTCATCACAACCTCAAGCATAGCTTCTATCGGCCTATAATGTATGTGTGAGCTTGTAAACAGGTAATTCCTAACTGCCTTAGTGTCCAAAACGAGCAAAATTACCAAATCCCATGCTAACATGTGATGTTTGTGCGTCACACAACGACATGTCATATGCCTTTTAAGGAAGGTACGCATTGAATCTTTGAGGGGTGTTATATTTAAAGGATAAGCATATAGTTTGGTTTGTTTAAAAACCATTGTTTAAAACTATTACTTTTGATCTAGAATACTTAAAGAAAATGTTGGCAGAAAGAAGACCTAACAATTACAAAAGGAAAAAAAAACAAACAAATAGGCAAACAAATACACATTGGAGGAAGCGTTGAACAGAAACAAACGCAAACAGTTTAAGAGCAGGAACGTAATTAAAAAACAAACATTAAAATGAAAAAACAGCAGCTTTCAACACAATAGAAAACCAAATTAGGTTAAATCAGTCCTAATGATATAATGAACATCGCGGCAATGAAAACTTCTTAAAGAAACAGGTGAGTTTTGTTCAGTGGCGGAGTTGCGATTGCACTGTCAGACTGAATGCACATGGAATGGAAATCAACTGCTCTTTTCAGAGAGAAGTTGGGGGGCAGTGCTCCCAAGATAAAAGAGGTGAGGCAAAAGAAAAAGGAGCTCTTATACCCCTGTTACTTTCAAGAGGAAAAGACATCTCCGCACATGCTCAGTCTGTTGGTGTCAGTGATGTGGAGTCGAAGATCGACTTAATCTTAGCGCGAACATCAATGTTCACTGCCCCTGATGTATATGCTATACTCACGAGTATATACTATACTCATAAGGTTTGGTAATAATTAGGAGTTACTTTTCAGGTTCCAATCAGGAGTGTTGTGCGTGCGTTTCCTTGCCTTGGTCTTATCTTCGATTGCTTCACTTGATTCTAACATGTCGCATATTTGACTATCATTGTAGAGCGTTCGAGATCCTGGAGAAGACGTTCTATGTCTGCTCAAGATCAAAATCCCTCAATACACTACTATCGCCAAGACAATGCCGGCTGCTACCATTGCGGAGCAACCATAGGCATTGCCAGATGGCCAATATGGTGTCATCATAAAGCGTCTTGATATCTCAGACCCTCCAGGCTGAATTTATCCAAGCCTGCATTTGAAATTCTGCGAGCTTCTTGTTTGCGATGTTCCGGCTTACTCTTTATCATTTCCTACAGAATTCTGTTTTTCCTATCTGTTCGAATATTTGGCAAGAAATATTTGTGGTATAAAACCTTTAAGTTATAAAGGTATAAAGTAGTTTCTGTCTCAGTTCTAAAGGACACTTCTTTGTTTTATAACATTGACATCACCGACATAACCGGTCCATCACAAACAGCCTTATGTGAACAACATTCAGTCATTTCGTCTAAGCTGTGTCTGTTAGAAGTAAGATTCATAGTCTCATATGTGCTGTTACCTGAGCTAAGATGCAACCGTTGCCTTTAAGCCACAGGTAGACTGAAAAAGTCCAGGCGACAAGAATCTCATAGAAGGTTATTTTTCCGGCTGTCTGTTTGTCTCTTTCTATCTTTTGGTTTCATCGATTAAATCAGTTTAGGCCTGGATCAGTCAAATTGGACCAGCCATGGGTGTAGCTATTTGACACCAACGGCACCATTCAGTATTATGTGCATAGTGTTTGCGCACCGAAATCTGTTGGGTAATATTTTCTCTTCCTCTAAGTTCTGACCCCTGGGAGGAGCCTCTATACTAAGGCTCCGGCCAGAAGAGGTTAGAACTGTACACTAATCGTTGATATGTTATAGCACTCACCGGTAGTCAGTGATACAAATGGATAAACACAAAGGCGTAGCAGGGTTTCATGACTTTTTCAATCATGTGACAACATAACACTGAGCGGAGATGAAGCTGGGGGGGGGGGTAGTTTTCAAACCGATACAAGAAGACGCAGTCATACCACGGTAAAATAAATTTTGGTTTGTTGGGTTTCCTGTGCACTTAGTATCATTGCATTACAAACATGGGAGACCTATATATTATCATGGACTCTGCTAAACGCGCGTCTTCGGGCTTCAAAATTTGCTTAGCTGCAACTATAAATAATTGAATCATTGTTGTCTACCATGCAGTCAAATTATCTCAGTAGGAAAACTCAAATATGGTTGAATCTGAGAAAAACTATGTTGTCCATGCTTATTTACTGTGTCATTTGGTAAGCATTGTCAAAGCGATGATAACAGTTTTTATTGGAAAATAGGGATAAAACGCCATCTACATTCACTGGATTTACAAGGTGGGCTTAAAATATTGATTTTTTTATGTAATAGGATGGTAAGCACTAAGATCTGCTACAAGTTTTGGATTCAATAGCAGAGATGCTAATTCGATTATTTGCAGTTGTTGACACCTCGAGGTAGCGATTTTCCCAAAATAGAATGTGCATTTTTTGTGCAGTAATTGAAAGCCCCAAGCTAAGCTTTATATCCCTGAGAAGAAGAAGAACATTTCCACTTATCACAACCTAAATCTCAAGTCTTTGGGAGTGATACTGCATAGGTAAAAGATGTTGCGAAAAAATGCTCCAAAATTGGATTTTGAAACCATTCAATATTAGTAATTTTTAAACATGCGCCGTGAATTTAATATTAGACAACAAATACTGGTTTTCAGCTTAAATAATTTGAAAATACCGCCCACACAAATAAACAAATTAAAAAAAAACAAACTTGCTTTTGCACTTTTTAGGGGCAAAGTTTTTGTGTTACTACTCGGCGCACTAGTGTCCGCCATTTTTGTAGTGGTCAGCATCTTGTATTGGTTTTGCGAATTTTCTGGAAAACAAAAGTAGATCTGAACAAAATGAATATACTGCAATTAGTAACTCATCATGAGGTATCTCTGAGCGAAATATGAGGGAAATCAATTTTTCAAGCATGTGCTACATCTTTATGATTTCACGTGGTCTTCGGGAGCATTCTCTCTTACAATCATTTTGCTTACTTTTGAAGATCATGACAAGACCCACGTGAAAAAAATCCAGACAATTCCAGACAAGCGCCTTGAAATATAACCCTCTCAACGTTAACAGCTAATTAGGCTAAGTCCTCTCCTATCTAATAATCAATGTATGTCGGTTGAGGGAAGAGGGTGAAACTGAAGTACAGCTGAAAAAGAAAAACTGGCAAATTTTAAGTTTATTTTGTAGACAACCGTCTATTTTTTGTTTATATTTAGCAAAGGGTACGGACAAGACATGGTATACAGGCCTGGAACTCCAGAACTCACGTGGCGGCATTTTGTCTGGAACTTGTGTGTGGTCATAGCCGCAGACAAGCACGACATGTTATTCTTGTCCAATGCTATTGTTCTCCAACTTACACTGTTGATGTGTGTATTAAAATCTGATCTATCTCAAAGACGTGTTTGGGTCAGTTTTCCTTAAAAACAATTACCGTCAGCAGAGCCTCCAAAGACATGTCCTGTTAATGACCTCTTTTATAGTGAAACTTCATTCCGTTCAACTAGGGTCTTTATTTAAGTGTCAAGAAGCTTCTTTGGGCAATCTCCCGGGGGCCACTTGGGTATTTTTGGGGTGGGTATGTGCCACTCGGGACTCCAAATTTGGACCTGCTTTAGAAAGGATTTGCCCAAAATTTGATATGGTAAGTCAATTTTTTTACACCCTGTTGTAAACTAGAACACACAGAACCATGCTCGAAAGAGAATGATGCACAACACAGGATGTAACAGTATCTTTAAAAGGAATCTCATCCTTGAATAATTTCAAATTGGCTGCTTGCAAAACTGGAGCTTTCGTGCGTTCAAAATATTATACCCTAGGTTTTGGAAATGTCTCTCAAATGAATACCCCGCTCTAACTCCAAAATCACGACCCCGTTGGGGGGCACATACCCATATAGGTATTATATGGGAGTAACCTAGTAAAGGTGATTAACCGTGATTGGGTAATCTGATAATCTATTGATGTGATATCATATCACTGATGATATTGATGCCATTTACGCCTTTGCCAGCCTTAGTAACATGTTATTACATTTGAGGTTAACTTGTATTACATTTACAGTTGGTCAGCTTGTTACATTTAGTGTTAAATTGTATTACATTTACGGTGGGGTAAGTCATTACATTTAGGGTTGATTTTTATTACATTTGCGGTTAGTATTACATTTAGAGTTAATTTTTATTACATTTATGGTTCGTATTACATTTAGCATTGTTATTACATTTAGTGACGATACAGATGTTAAGGTCACCTGTAATAACATCACTGCTGCATGTGGCAAGGTTCTACATCACTAAACAGTAATGTGCTTTTATTCTTGATCTTGAGTTCTGTAGATTTCAAACTTGTGTCTATTGCACCTGTACAGCAAAATATTTTCATGGAGCACAACCAGAGGCTGCACACATCACTGAAGAATGAGCAGCCGACTATCTTGATCTTAAAAAGAAGTAGAAGGAGTATCTACCACTTCACAAGGTAACAGGTGATCCTCTGGAGGACCTCTGGAGGACAGATTTCATCATCACTGGTTGGCCAGATAGCATGCAAGATTTACCAGAGCATCTGCATCCATATTGGTGATTCCAAGCTGAATTGACAATCTCTGATGGACTTGTAATTCCTTGAGGTATGAGACCTGGAACTCTTGATCACCTGCATGACGCATATCAGGGTCTTACCTCAATACCCCAATGTGCGAGATGCACTCTTTATTGGGCAAAGCTACAGGATGACATTCCCTGAGATTGACCAAAAGTACAGTGCCGCTCAGAAATATGTGAACCAAAATTTGCGTTACTAACGTGTTAACAACAATTTCTTTCTTTCTTCAAAAGCCGCTTTCAAACGATGGGGCTGGATGAAACATTTTTGTGGTGACACTAGAAAAGACAATTGATCAGACTGGCAAAATGTTTACTTTTCTCATTCCAGCTGTCATCAACGTCCATGACATAATCTAAATCATTACCTACACAATTTGTTTTCATTCATTCCATCAGTAATGAGATATTTAATCCTTTTGAACCATACAACACTTCAAGAAAACAATAGCTAATTAGGCCGCAAAATGTAGTGTAAACTAGTTGTTTCAAATAAAACTTTGGCGCATTGTTGAAAGCAACTTGGCAATAACACTGATTTCACTGATACAGAAAAGCGTTTTGCCGTTAATTCGGTTTGTTTGCCTAGTTTTCCTTAACTCAAGATATGCAGGTTTTTTTCTTTGTCACATAATTTACAAGTTTTCTATCGAGTCGCATATTAGGCGCCGGATTAACTGAAATTGTCTGGCTTTCAATCTGTTGTTTATTTTGTCCCGATTTGCATAATTTCTACCAGTATGTGTATCTCTGTGATATACAAAATAATAAAAAAAAGTCTAACGCATATTTTTTCCACATTTTATTTCCATCTTATTTTCCATCGTACAGCACTATGATTAAGTGTCAAAAACATAATTACAGTGATAATAATATAATTATTTGAACTATACTATAACAGATCATAATTTACTATCAATAAATAATTTCCATCTGGTCTGAAATTTCCTTTGCGTGTTGTTTTTTAAGGCTATGTACTTTTCAGTTTTAAATTTCATATTGATCATTTCTTAAAAGACAGTAATGTTTGGACTGAGACTTTGTTTGCAACTCGTCCAGATATGCCATTTTGCAATTATCAAAAAATAATTTAATAAGTCACTTACTTCATCTAATTTGCCTATCAAAACATCCTGCAAGGAAAATTCAACCTGTTTACCAGAAAGTGCAAACCAAAAATTCTTGAAAAATTCTTGAAATCTTTCCAACACTGGTTAGTATACAAACATTCATAAAATAAATGGTTGACAGTTTATCTATCTTAATATATATCTTTGTTATTCCAAATTATATTATAAGATATAGATAGCTTTGTTGAAAAGGCAATTCTTAAGTCAGCCCACCATTGGAGAAGTTCTCTGTAAAAAGCGGAATTAATTTTACAGTCTTTGACATCATAATTACAACTAAATAGAAAAACCCCGCCAAAATCTGCAAGCAAATAAGTAATATAAGCTTTCCATGGGGACGAACCTTCTGAGAAAATTCTTCCCAGCCAAGCTAGTCTTGATGACTTAACATACGTTTCAAGATCTATTAAGTTCAAACCTCCATATTCCAAGTCATTTACAGCTGCCAGTCTAGCTATTTTATCTGTCTGTTTCCATAAAAAACTATAAATAATAGTGTTAAATTGTTTTATAAATTCTTCTGGAGTTGTTAGAACTGAGAACACATAACATTTCCCAGCCCGGTTTCTAGGTACACTTTTTGCTGAAGCAACTACAATTTTTTTTCATATATTAAATGAACAACAACAGTTACATACAATCTAAACTAATAAGTGCAAAGACAAAAATAGCTCCATGGTCTAAACGTTATCCGGTTCTACACATGTAGGAATAAAACACTGTCCAGTTATAACTTAGAACGTTAAGCTTTAGGTAGGTAAAATGACTTTAAACTGTCCATTGTTTCCTTCTTATACAGTATTCTAGCCAGAACGCTCCATGGTGTAAAAGCAAACAAACTTCAGGCCTGGCTTTAATTTCTTGAAGATAATTTTTCTGTCAACTCTGATCGATCATTGTGTACAGATTTCAAAACATCATCCGAGATAAAGATCATTGATTCTTTCTATTTGTTATCCTTTAACTTACTTGCTGCAAGATGGAGAAGATTAACCTCTATTAGTATACCTTAGCAAGTACATGTAGACCGGTCTTGGCTTTGGTGTCTCGTTCTCAGATGGATTTTGTCTACAACTTCTGCTGTGTGCCCGCATCACTTCGATGTTCCTGTCTAAATTCATGTGGCATTGAAAGAGTTCACCTCAACAAATTCCTCCATCAAGGCAAAATCTTTCTCACTCCCCTCTGGAACCCCCCCCCCCCCCCCCAACCCCCCCTCTTTTTTGCGGGGGTTTTTTGTGCCT
>Ga0126337_10000723_pt1 | contig 18038 bp, 11 predicted proteins | sample DipCmetagenome_FD_92527 | JGI IMG/M metagenome (GOLD analysis project Ga0126337, IMG submission 92527) | Coral microbial communities from La Bocana,Puerto Morelos, Mexico - Diploria C A metagenome | ecosystem: Host-associated > Invertebrates > Cnidaria > Coral | place: La Bocana,Puerto Morelos... | reverse complement strand
TCGAAATGTTCCGTGCAAAATTATAGAGCCTAGTATGGAGCCGCCACGTTGGAGGACCTCCTTACTCCTCCAATATGGCAGCCGGAAAATAGTGTAAACATTTGGAACTTACTTTGGCTATCGGACGACTGATTATCAGAACCGAACCAAAAAACATTTACAAAAACACTTTTTCTAATACTTTAACTCCTAAAATGGCTAAAAATCATGAGCTAAGTGTATATTTTTCGACAAACACGATCTTGGCTTCATGTCACGCACCGCCGTAACTCCAAAATTCAAAATGCGCTGGTTTCCAAACGAAAGGACGCTATTGAGCTGGAAAGTTGCAAACAGATATAAATTTAGTACCTCTTATGCCTGATGAGGATTAAACCTTTAGGGGCTTTATAGTTTTAGATTTGAGAATTTGATGACATCACGTGCATACACTCTATAGTGGTTTACTCTGTACTGAGGATCTTACAAAAGAAATGTTTTGGAAAACAAAAAATTGTGCAAGGTCGTGGACCTTCCAACATAAATCTTGACATCTTTGTTTGCTCCTTTGATGTTTGTCAGGCTTCATAACTATTTCCCAATATTAACTTTGCTTACAAGTCATAGACTTTGTGATAAGCCAGTATACAAAAATATTGACCTGTCAGAATGAAATGAAGGCTGTTCATGGTTTTCTGACATACCTGGTTCTGCATGGTTCAAGATTTGAAAATTTTAGCTTTATCACTCTGATAACTTAATGAGTCGCTGACCACTTACTCACCCTGTTCTGCGTCCCTTCTTTCCTATGATTTCACGGTAAAGTCTCAAATCTGGTGAAATAAAAGAATGATTATTGAAACACCAAAGTTAAGCATAACCTTAAGCTTGATTTCTAAACTTGAATTTTATTATCTTGCAAAAACAAACAATGTTAAAATTACAAGGAGTGGGAAAAGTCCTTAAAGAAAAATGGTTTGAAAAGCTTAGGGGTTTTCCAAAGAAACACAGATAAAGTGAAAATTTAATAAAAGCACATACAGAATCTAACCCATTCTCTACTACTGTTAAAAATCGATTATGAAAGAATTTGGGTTTACTACTAGTTAAGTGATGTCTCAGACACATTGATACCTAAGACCTAAAGGTGCCTCACTAAATATTTTTAGACAAAAGCACAACAGAGCTCATCTGACATCACATGTTAGCATTTTTATTGGTGTGCACTTTTCCCATCTTTGCGTAACAACAATTATCTCCCACTGGTTTTCCTCAAATAAAACCTTTTGTTTTTGTCCCAGGTCTCAACAAAATATACAGGGCAGGAGAAATGGGCAAGTATTTTTTGCATTACAATTGTAGTGGCTTCACCATTTCCGGACCTGTAGCAGTCCTGATAATACTGAAATTTGGAATCTAGCTGCTTTGATTTGTACCATCCATACTGTTAGATCTCAAGAAAATGTTGTACATTCAGAAACAATTATTCTTGTTGACTTAGGCAGCCAGTTTAATCTTTATTAAATTATACATGCACAGGGTGATGATGCTATTACTGAAAGCCTATATGGTCAAAGATTACACTGCAATGTGTTGCAAATGTTATAAAGTGTTATGCTATTAACATAACAGACTTTGTTATAGTTAAATGCAGCTAAATGGGAGACATTATGCTGACAAGCTAGTGCCAATTTGAAATTATAAAAGACAGGAAATGAGCAATGAAGAGTCACCCAAACAGGCTGTTAACATACAAATCAACCTTCAAGTTCAATTGGAGCACTTGGCTTGGTTAACATATCACACTGTGATGCATATTTGTGATAATAATAATAATCCTGAATTCATAGTACAATGAGAGTAGGCAGTGTCTACAAGTTCACAGTATTGACAATACATATAAACCAGGTGCTATACCTGATATGTTATTGGTGGGCTGAAATATATTGGGTGGATGCAACCTTAACTTATAACTAGTGATGCTTGAACAACAGTTACTCTTATTCCATTGAGAGTGTTAGTAATTAAGAGATGATCCACTTTTAACAAGAACTGCTCTTCTACAAACACACCACACAATGAGACAAGAATACCTGTACATGCCACAAATGGCAAAATTTAACCTAACAATTTTCTCCATTTTGAACTTAATGCCTCAGCAAAATTCCACATCTAGAATCTTTCAAAACAGAAATATTACTGTAGATTTGCATTTTCAAGCTCAACAAATGTAAACAATGTATGCTTGACTGGTCACAGAACTATGGCTGTTATAAATATTCAAACCTCTGGCAGGATTCTAAAAAGGCTTTTTTGTGGCCAGACAAAGAGTGTCAGTTTTGATTCACACCAGTGAAGAGTTCATCTTGTATTAGCCCTTAAAAGATCGACATTTTAAGACCTAAAATTCCCCCAAACCACCCTAAATCCAACCTCAAACATAGTAAATCAAGTTAAGTTTAGATTATGCTAAATTAAAAATATATATATATACTACAAGCGTTGGACAGGATCTATATAGGTCAGTGAAAATCTAGCAAACCCCAAAGTGAATAAAGAAGAAGATTTTATACCTACATTTTAGAGTAGCTCGGACAAAAACTGGAGTGAAAATAATCCCACTGAAAAAGCCATGAGCTTCTTGCCTGAAGACGACTTTTTAAAACATATGCAAAACATGCAAGCCCCATGAAACATTTATTCCTTTCTGTTGTTTGTTCTGACATGTGACTAAACCTAATTGCATTTTCCTTGTAACCCTACAATGGCTTTTTAATATGAATCTTGTCAACAGCCTCAGGGAACAATAAGGCTGCTTAGAGTTCATTGGAACACAGCAAAAACCGGAGTGTAAACACTCACTGCTCTCAGGAAATACGCTCTGTGATTGGATCTTCAACTCGCCTGTCACCTGCTGCACAAAAATGGCTCCATTCATTGGAGCTACAATATCAACAAAGACCATAAAAACACCAAATGTATGCAAATTGGATTTCTTAAATGCATGACAAATTTCCATGACAAAGCTTATTCACAGAAGTGTTTGGTAGCAGAAAACAATGGCTTTAAAGGCATCTCTGACAACCAAGCAGAAATGAAAAAAAGGAATAGAATTTCTTGTTCAAAACAGCCAAAATCTGGTGAGCAGTTGGAACTAAGAAAATTCAAGTCTTTGCTGCAATAGCTTGAAGGAACTCTGTTGTTAATAACTATAATATAAATCCCATATTCAAATGTAGCAAAACTGAATGATACTTTTCATTCAGCTTACACACTTAGCTATTTGAATATTTTTACTTAACTTGTGAATTAAATATTTCTAAAATACAAGGAAAAACAAAGGATGTCAAAAACAACCACAATCTTTGAAACTGGTAGTTTTGTCTTCAACAGAACTTTATATAAGTGTTGTTGAAAACACACAACAAATACTCCACACATGAAATATTATTCTAGTGGAAGTAGAGCCAAGCACTATTGTGAACATGTATAAGAAAGGAAAATAAACAAATTAAATCAAACTAAAGAACTGTGATAACAATAAAAGAAGATATAGGACAAACAATTTCAGTCTGAAACTGTTATGTACAAAAACAGTACAAAAAAAGTGATGTATCTCAAAAAAGGTTACCGTAAATTTTTTAGAAATAATTTACATGTACAAGGCAAATGGGAAATAAAGCAAAAATGTCTTTCAAGAATAGCACTTCCACAGCACAACATAATACATTTCAAAACATGTCAAAAGCTTGTCAGGCATACATTAAGACACTGAATGAACAAAAACAACACATTTGTTTTAACTGGTATAAATACTCTCCTGTAATGGAACATCCAGGCTACAGAACATCAATATTATTCTGAACAAGAATTACAAGTGTACTTGTAAAACCACTCCGTCACTCAGAGACACATTTTTGGCAGGGCATTTTTTTAGGAATACTGAGCAATGTTAAGGCACCAACCAAACAAACTTGCTTTTCCCCAGCCCAGGTATACTTCTTAAGAGGAGTCTTTCAAAGAAATGTCATCCCAAACAAAGTATAATTCAACAAAAAATTAGATACTAGTTTTTCTACCTTTCAATTATCCATTTACTCCTTAAACAGATGAGAGATACCTGTTCAAACTGAGTGTTCTGACATATAACACTACTGACAGTAAACTATCAAAAATTTAAACCAACTTAAACTGTTCAGGATTTTAAAAACAATCAGAAGTCCATTTCAGAAAACCTGTTGTCCCTGGTGATGACAAAATATCTTTTTTATATAAGACTAATTAACTGACAGTTTGTAAAGGACATTTCAAGGCCAATGTCTTTAGGGACCAGTTGTAACTGTCAGTGATAATATTTGACTATGGGCCAATTTTCATTTAATATCTAACATATTGTGCCAGGGCCAAGGTAACTAAAAACAAAAGAAATTGTTAATTATTGTCCCAACATCAATGTCACCTCGTTTGTTTATTCTACTCTCCTAAGCCTTAGCACCTTCATTGTCAGAATTTTTAATATCAAAATAGGACTACATGTAGCCATGTGATGTGAAAGAAAAACGTGGTAATGCCTTTTGCTTCTATGACACCAGAAAAATGATGCATATACTTTGTATAACGTATCTGATCAAAATAATTAGTTAACTGTCTGCACAGTATAAATGACCCAGTAAAAACCTTTTAGACTAAACTAAGCATTCACAACTACAAACAAAAATATGGATGATAATGTCTCACCACACTAACTGGACTGGACTGTGTTATTTAAAGGACAACTGAAAAACACAAAAGCTGCCTCTTGCTTGATCTCAGTAATATAATAGACCCAACAACATTTCTTAGCCAGAAATAATGACCATGTCATGCTTCCTTGCCCAAATTTAAAATTTCAATATATCTAATATTCAGACTGAAACAGAGTCATGTTCAAGCGTCTGTCTAAACATAGTAGCCACAGGCATTTTTCAGCTCATACAATATTATTCTTCTTAGCTATGCTCTTTTCAGAACTACACATTACTTCCAAATAAATCAAAACATCAATTATACAACATGACTGACCCTATAGAGAAAACTGCCCAAAAATTAGTTATATTTCCATCTTTATTGTGATGCACCTATAAAATTGTGGTATTATCTCATTTAAGTCAGTTGTTTATGTACATACCTTCAAAGTACCAATAAATGTTATTGCTGCCATCACGTCCAACAGGCTTAAATCGCTATAAAATCAGAATAAAAGCAGGAAAATTAATTCAGATAACTGTTAACAAAAGGTATCACCTTTGAAAGACACAGCTACATAATTATAAAGCTTGATGCTAAATTACTTCTGATTGAATTTGTAAAAAATATTCACTTAGGAAATATTGTTGCTTCAATTCTAATAGACAAGCCAATTAGTGGTAAATCACCAAAAATGACTATTCACAGCAAGACACAGTTTCTAGAAATGTAAGGAATAATTATCAGACACAGCAATATTTTAAATTGCCTTTGAATTTTGTCCATTTATCAAAATTTGTCAAAATTTTGACTACACCGCAATGCCTATAAAGGAAGCTACCTTCATGTTGATTAAAAACAAAAAAAATATTTATCAATTAATCAAACTTGATGAGATTTTTTCCTTAAAAATTCTCCTTAAAAGAAACTTGGAGAAAGATTAACATTTAATGTAACGAAAGAATCTTCTAGAGTATAATTTGTCTATAACTTTGAATTAACAACCCCTACTGGCCATTAACTTTGTTTACAATCTTAAATCATAACAACCTTTGAAGTGGGACCAACGTCTGGAGTCTTCTGAACATAACCCAAAGATTGCTAAAGATCTCCCAAACTTAAAGATTATCCAATGTTACATATCAAAAGTTCTGCAAAACACTTTTGAAAATCACCAGAGGGTTTTGGAAGAGACCAAGGGCACTGCCCACTGCCTAATTATTGTATAATATTATATGGCCCAAAGCTATTCATAATCTTCTTTTAAAACATAATTACATGGTTTTTCTCTAGACTTGACATTTGGCATAGAAGCACAAATACTTAACTGCACTGTCTAACCCTATGGGTTCATGCCATGATAGCCTAGAATTTTCCTTATTTATTTCTGTTCGCATTACTCAGGGTTGCTAAAGCAGGCAGCAGATTTTATCAGTTACCGGTAAACATAAAAGTTGACCCTGATTACAGAGTTTACCAAGATGATTATTATAATGCTCCTTGATAGCTGTGATTACAAACTTTTTTTTACTGTCTAGCTTCTAATACAGGTGCAAAAACTTCACGCCTTGAAGAAAAAAAAAATAGCCAACTTACCGAAGAGTTAGGATTTAAAAAGTCTTTGACAAATTCTTTCAATTCTTCATCTTTGTCTTCAGCCAAATAATCTATCAAATGTTTCAACAGCAATACCTGCAGTACGCAAACCAATACAACATTATATATTGAAGGCAAACCGTTGGTTTCATTGAGCACTAAAACTCATCTTATCAACTGAAAATATTAAAAGCAAAATTCTGCTTGTGAACACATTTAAGTCCTAATGATACAGTCTGGGAGTAGCAGGAAAGCTACATGATTTGTTTGGTTTTGAAAGTTGCCTATGTTATCCAAATACTTTCCTTGTAGGCAAACTTCTACATGTAGAAACTTTGTCAAGAGGTTCAAGTGAAGATCCAATAACATAGTTACAGCAATAGTTTAATTAAAGTTATTGTCCACATTTTGTCAAGAGTCTATAAACTTTATTTTTCATTTTCTTATATCTTCAAAAAATGGCTGGACATCATGAGAGTTACAATAGACAATTCTGCAGCCTGAAGTAGCAGGTTCAAGTAACTTCTGGAACTGTAAATGCTTACATACATACATACATACATACATATTTTATTTAACAATGCAGGTTTAAAAAATGGCAGCGGAAGCTGATAACTGCTATGCATAAATAAACGTTTACAAAATACACTAATTAGATCATTACCATTCATATAAATTTAAGCAAAGAAACATGTAGATACGACAAATAACAAATAAAAATCTAAAATAACACCTAAAAATATATGAAATCATCAGAGTTCTTAAATGTAATGGTAGAACTACAACCAAAAGATATTCCATCAATAGATTTAGAGTACTTTATAAGATTTGCTTTAAACGATGCAAAGGAAGGAAGAGACTTGATCTTTACAGGTAAACTGTTCCATATTATACTGGCTTGATAAGTGAAGGAATCATTGTTTCCTTTCCAGTAAGCTTAATTTTAGTTGTAGTAAAATGATTAAAAAAGCACAGAAACAATCAACACGAGACCCATTTTGGCATAATGACTAACATATTGTTGAGGCAACACTTTTCACTAGCTGGCTGTGGCAATTAAAAAATGTGATTCTTTCTGCTATTAGAATCTTCAAAATAATATTATATTGCTAATTATGAATAATACTGTGTCTGGTTTGCATTAATTGTCTGCATTTGAGAAAATATGAAATTTTCACAACAATTCTTAACCCCTTCCCTACCAGAGTCTAACCAGCAACAACAATGATTTTATTCAAGTCACTATGAACAACTAGGCTCTCAGTGATGCTCTTTGTCTGAGGACATGTGACACAACTTACAAGGTACATATGTCCCTAGCAGGAAAGGTCTAAAACACTTCAAAAAACATGGCTCCCTATTACAACAGTCCAGTCTGAAAGCTGATATTATTGGATGAGGTTAAACAAGAAGTTCCACTATAAAATGATGGCACCTCCCACATTTTACACCTTTTGGACGCAAAATTCAAATTTTTACCCTTGCATTCATGGCATGTGGCAGAGTCAAGCGTCAAGCGTCCTGCAAACTGAATACGCTTCAAAATCTTATGAAACCAAAAGATACCCATTACAAAAATAAGATATAACTTGTTAACATTTTAGCCTGACATTCTCAGCAAAATGAAGCACATTTTACCAGCAACTGTCATAGAGAAAGTGCGAGTTGTTTGTCAGCTGTTTACGCCAGGCCAGGCCCCTTTTATACCGGAACTTCTTGTTTAAGCAAAATATCATGACTTGTCAGTGGTGAGCAGATCAATTATTTGCCTCATCCTTCAGTTTCAGCAAATAACTGATCTGAGTGACGCTGACAAATCATGATATTTTGCAATAACCGAGTTTGTATTCATATTTACATCACTTTATGACAGCCCAGTGGAGCGATGTGCCATTTTTCACCCAAGGACATTAATTACACACGAGCAGAATATTATTTGCAGCTAACCACATTTAGACGTTATTACATAAGAGCAGACCATTACTTGTAGGCAGTTATTTGTAGATCATGTGGTGGGCTCTCCGCAGTGAAAAGAAAGAAAAAAACAATGCATTGAATGATGATATATATCATTAAAAATTGGATCAATGGATAATGTAATTCTGAGTTTTCGTTGGCTTAGTCATCATGGGTTGAGCTATTTTACCATGCTCTACGTAAGCATATGTATAGCTTTTGGGGTGATTTTATTTTTATTTTAGTTTATTTTTCTATATTATGGAGGGGTTTTTATAGAACAATTATTATTCTTATCATGCTTGCTGGACATGAACTCAGCACTACATGCCTCTATCTACCAATGATCCAACATCCAATTCAAGCTTGTGGAATAACTGTTGAATATGTCAAATTATTCTCACATTTTTATTGGTTCTTACCTAATGCATAGATGACATCATTATCATTTTTTGGTTCTTTGTTTTACAAAACAGTTGATTCCAGGTTGCTGAGCATCTTTTCGGCAATAGATCACAGATGACATCACAATGTGGTAAGAACATTAGTGACACACTCACCTAATGGCTCCTGTAACACTTTTTGGTTCTTACCACATTTTAAATCATCTGTGATCTATTAGGGCTGGTTCACACACAGTCGGAATCGGAAGCGCAAGGAGCGTTACGATACAGTGTAAATCAAAAAGCGGAATCGGAAGCGGAGTCAGAAGCACGATGGAATCAGAGTCAGAAGGATCAGAAGAGTTTCTTTTTCTTCTGATTCCACTTCCGCTTCCGTCGCTTCTGTCTTGCCGATTCACACTAGATCAGAACTTTCTTCTGATTCCAACTCCGCTTACGACTCCGCTTCCGTCGCTTCCGTGGCTAGTGTGAACCAGCCCTTAATATTCAGAAATGGCAACTTGGATTGTATTTGTTACCACCTGTACTAGCTCACACAGATTTACTGGATATGTGGTGATGCAAATTCAGCTTCACATATCAAATATCATAAATTGAAAACTTGTACCTGTTATTTATCCTTAAATAATTTTGTACTTTAGTTTGTAAAGAGTAAAGACCAATCTGCTAGCAAAACTTAATCTGGTTGCACAGCTGCTGGACAGAAGTGCTCACTTATTTGAGCTTCAACAAGCCTAAATGTAAGTACTTTTAAGTATGTTCAGGACGCTCCCCACCCCCAAATTTGTGGGTAGAACCACCCTTCCAACTCAGGGTCAGTGCCAGCTTAAAATGATGCAATGTGGGCTTTTCAGTATACTTCATTACTGCATGGAATAAAATGAAGCTTAAAAGCGTCCCACTGCTTTTGCGTTACAATAAATTTAAGTCACAGTCAACTTTGAATTCATACAGTCTTGAATAATTTAAATTCAAACTGTAGAATGAAAAGTGACTGATGAAAAGTGAATCTACATTTGCAAATAACCAAAATTTTGACACTCCAGTTTGAAAAATATGTTCCTTCTTTTCACAGCCTCCACAGTCTACTATCACCAGGTTATATTGTTGAAGTCTACTAACTATACTATACTCAGATATCAAAACACTGCAACAGACAATAGTTACATCAACAAAGACAACATTATCATGAGTACAAGACAACAAAAACTAAACAAAACAAAATTAACGACCAAAAAGGTTAGTTGTCCTTTTACATTCCCATTAATGTTTGAAGTTTATTTTATTTTCCAGACTAATTTCAGCTCAAGCTTATATCCAATTGCAAGGGCTTTAGGATTATCACTTTTGCACTTGACCTTCGTTAAAATGATATGCACTATACACACTGTTGGATATATGAGTTCCACATTGAAATTACAGATGAAAGTTTTTCACAAGGTTCAAACGAGAAAGATGAAAGTGACTCGCACGGCCGTTTGCGTCGAGCGCCATTTTGCAATGAAACCCCACACTCGCTCAATTTGTTCGCTTTTAGCTGAAACTGTTGAAACGAATTTCTTGTCCTTGTACAATTTGCGAAAATAATTAGTTTAATCTGTTAACAGTATTTAGCCTATCAACCTCAGAACGTTCAAGGCATGTCAAACAAAACGCCCACATCGATAGTCATTAATGTGAAAAACCAACTCGGAAAAAGCGCCACTCACCCGATTCTCTGGGCTAAATTCTTCGTAGTGTTTTCCTTCCTCGAACGGATACCACTCTGAAGACCTTTTTTCTAGCTCTTCTTTAAAGGCTTCCTGCCATGTAGTTGTCCTTTAGGGAGAGTGAATTGCAACACAATTAAATAAATAGACCAGTTCGACAGAAGGACACAGCTGAGAACGTGAATCATATCAGCTGAGGTTTTCATTATACGCCATTATAAAGCGCTTCCGTTATCAGGGCAAAACATACAAATACTTCACTCACTTTATATCCCATTTGGGAAGTAAGATTCGCAGCAGGTCTGAGAATATTCCAAACAGGACCGAGTTCTGGGGCTGCAAAAAGGCATTCTCTAATTCCTGTTAAGCAAGACAAGCCGTCAACACAATTCAACAGCAGGAATTAGAAATCAACCGTTGAAGATAACGTAAACTCAAGTACAAGCAGCAAACGGACAACTCGTAAATTGAAGCGCGAGTTTAATCAACAACTATGATACAAATCTCGCTTAAAATTCCTACAAAGTCTAAAACTACGGGACAAATGGAAGATTAATCGAGTTTCATAGGATTTAGTGTTTTCTTTGCAACAAACTATCGTTTTAATGCGCACCTCGGCTGTGAAGCGGACGAAACCAAACTTCCCCTGGAATACCCGCAGGAACTGGGAAACAAAAACAAATTCCCACATCGAGCGCATTCCATTTGCCGACAAAGAACCTAGAAAATTAAAAGAACAAAAAATGCCATCACAAATTTCAGTTTTTAATCGAAATCCTCCACAAAAAGCCGAAGAATTGAAATCTACAGCGTGTGACAAGTTGAAATTAGAGTTCACGCGATGACAGCCCACAATTAGTCACAACCAGGCACAATCGCGTGATAATTCAGCAAAGCGACGAACAGCTCCAGGACATGCAAGAAAAGTGCAGAACCACCAGAAATTACCTTGTTTGTGACGTCTCCGCATCTTCAACAAGACGCCTTAGGTTTGTAAAAAGTCCGAAAATTTCATGTTAGTTTGCAGGAACTCGAGCACTTCTCACCTTACTCCGCCTCACTTTCGTCCTTCAAAACAAAAACGTCATGTTTGGCCACGTGATAACTTTGTCAATCAAAAGGGCGCTGCTATAGTAACCATTCTTCAAGGGGCGTAAGTAGGTTGGGTGCAACGTGGACGAGTATGAGTGACCTTTAGCGTTTTGTTAAAAAAAAAATCATAGTTTTGCAAAGACACCAGGAAACAAATCAAAATCGATCAGATATTCGTCGTAAAACGATTTTATATTATACAGCACAGTCAAGCCATTAAAATGTGATATATTTGCATATTCAATTTATGACGGAATCAACTGATTTTCTTATCCATTTAATGCACGAAAAACAGGTAAATAAATAACAGGAACATGTCATTGTAGGAAGTTAGGCAACTATAGAAACCGAAAGTGCTCTTCCTTGGCCTAAAACGTCGCCAAATTCCACGTTTACCAGCGAATGTTTTCTGGCCAAGATAAGGACGAACTCCGTGAGTAATTGTACTCTTTTTTTTTTTCGAAAACTGGAATTAGATACAAGATGCACTGGCCGTTGTTGTCGAGTAGATGTTATTGTTACTCCTAATAACAGGTGTAAACCATTTGAGTCAAAACTCACGCACCAGATTTACATCTTTCACCTTCGCGGCTGTTGCAGCGTTTGAACCGAAATGGTTTGATCCAACTGGCGACCGTGTTAAACGAGTTTGATAGCAAAAGATATACTTGACCGACTTTTTTTCTGTAGAATACTAAGAGCCGAACAAACCTAAAATGGTTGATTTCAATAGCCTGATTCATCAGAGGGTAAAACAGGAAACAAATGACAAAATTTATTAGCGTAGGCCATTTGAATTTTGAGGGAGGGTGGGTACTTGTACCATAACAAAATTCGTACACGTGCCCAGCGCCGGAAAAATATCCTCGCATGTTCAGAGAGCCGTAAAAAGCATGTTACATACAGAAAAAATATCACGCATACACACGTCCGAGAAAAAAAAATTGATGTTTCCTAATGCATGTTAAAAGTGAAAAAATCGTGGCGTTCCCAAATCACATCCTCACACTCTGAATTCGAATGGTCTGCCCCTCAGTAGTCCTGGTAAAATAATCTGAGCTGACCCTGGATGCATCCAATTTTAGAGGCTCTTTAGTTAAGGTACTGTATCCTATTTATTAACTAAATTTTCGTTGCAGTGATTTCTCTGCTGATCAGTTATATCAAAATAGGAACTTATTTCTTAGCTATCTGTAAATTTTACAGATCCCAGATTTCAGCTATAAGTCAACAAGACGCGTCATTCTTCACTGTTAGTAACAGTTAGAATTACCTCTGAAAGCTTTGTTTAACCCAGAGGATAAAGGATAATCCGAGTATATTCATTGTGTCAGAAACCTACCCATCCCTCCAGGGGCTGTTAGCCGGGACCAGGGACGGGCGAAAGTTTACTTCAAGCGCGGAAGAGCCCTGTGGCCTCATGGTTAGCGCGCACAACTACGGATCGAGCGGTCTGAGCTCGGGCCCTGCCTAGGAACATTGAACTGTGTTCTTTATTCAAGACACTTATATGTCACAGCGCCTCTCTCCACTCCGGTGTTCAAACGGGTAACGGCGAATTTAATGCTAGAGTTAGGGGTGAGTAGAAACACTCCTAGTCACTTTAATGCTGCAGGGAAGTATACAGAAACCGAAGATATATGCGCTGGCCTGATGCTCATATCCAGACTTTGCCTCCTAAATTGTTAACGAATATCGAAACTGGACCTGGATCGGCTACAGTCCCTCCAGAACAGGCAAAAAGACCATTTAAGAGTTTAATTTGTTATGGTAAATTGAACGACAGTTGCGAACCTTTTGGAAGAAACTGCTTAGCATTCCGTAGATGTGTGAAATTTTCAAGAGCAGGAGAACAAATTCTTCTTTTAACCCCCTTAGGATACGTGTTGCTGTATTAAAACGTCAACATATCAAGTAATGAAAAAAAAAATAATCAAAAGTCACAAAAGACATGCCTGAATCTGATCAGACGTAAAAGGTTATATTCCACAGGTGAGATAACACTGACTCAAATCCGGTTTCTGAAAAATATTTTTTAACCACATCTCAAACGTGCACTGGGTTATGTGACTTGTGTGTATTGTGATACCTGCTATTGATTCTCTACAGTTTTTATTGCCAACAAGACGCATGTTGTGCGTTCACCCCGGTGAGAGATTGCGCAAGATTGCAGATTTGTGTCGACAAAGAAATCGAACCCATTTTATAACTCCTGGCCTCCAGCCGGAGTAATAAGATCGTGACTTTCCGATCTATATCCCCGGAGCTATTCAACAGAAATTAAATAAGATGATCGAATTCCCCAGTAGCCCCCAAATGCACTCAAGGAGAACAGACAAATGATTAAGTCGTAAGTTTTCTTTTATTGAGCCTTTGAATTCCAGTGCTTCCTGCCTCACCACAACGTTGATTCAAGCGCTAGAACCTATACAACACTTGACAGGAAAAAAAATGTCATTTCTCGGTGCCTTTTCCACCAAAGACAAAAGATCCTGAAACTTTTTATTCAACAAATAGGGAGGTTAAGAAAATCACGACGGCAAAGGCAACGGCGGGTTTGTCCTAAGTTTAAACAAAACGTTTAATGAGCAGAACAATGGCTTTGCACGTGCGTTATAATTCTTGGTACATTTCTTTGCCGTTCTCTGCAAACAACAACGTGAAATGACCAAATTTTGCGTTGTCTGGAGAACGTGAACCACGACGGCTAGTTTTTTTGAATTTTTTTTCAAATTTATCCCGTGTCCCAGTTCAGTTTCGTGATAGTTTTGACAGTCTGTCGACGTTGTCCATGACGTTGTCCTGGTTACTTAAACCAGTTCTCTTGTCAGTTTTAAGAAATTATTCGCAGAACCGATACGAGAATTTCTAAGAGTGTCAACTTTGTTCGTCACATCAACTCGTTAGTTCGAGTTTTGGTCTCTTTGCTTCGTTTTCTTCTGTTTTTTCAAGAATGAAGTCGTCCATTGCTGCATGACCATTGTCTGGTTCCTTGTTTTTGTTCTTTTTCTTTTCTATTCGGTCCTCTTTTCTCGTCAAGTACTCCGATATGTTGTCCACCTCTTTTTTCCGCAGTGTCTCCAGTTTTCTCTCGCAATTTAAAGAACCTGTAGGAACAAACGAACGAAGGTGGACAATGCTTGGTTATAGAACAAGTGCTTTGATTTGACTAGAAGAAGGCGTGGTATGTAAACAGTTATTCGATTACAAGGTACACTGGGACCTGGGTACCAGAGCTTTTTCCTTTCTTATGGGTCGGAATACATCGGGTCACCTAAAGGCCGACGACAAGAGTACTGCAAAGCAGCTTGAGCAGGTAACAGCAAAGACTTCACCGAAACAAGAATCCCCGCATTAAAAGCATCTGGCACCCAGGGTAGATAACTGGGAGAACAAGTCCCGAACAGTGTCACTCCAGAATCATGCCAAGAGATTGACAGACGCTACCTGTTTTTTTTTCTCGCCCGCGTTTTTTGGCGTGATATTCAGCGAACTGAATTTTGCCTTCAAACAAATCAAGTTTGGTAGAGAAAGCAATTAATATTACAACGCATTTTCATTGCATGCTACGGCTTTGAACTGAAACTCCCTAAGTTACTATCCAGACATTTTTCGCCAGCAGATCTCTTTCCCGCGCTTTCGACATGTGCTATGTTTTTCCGCGCTTATCACAAGTCCTGTGTTTTCCTGCGCTTGCCACACGTGTCATAACCCCCCCCCGGGGGGGGTACTCCCAGATAATTTGGGCAGGGGTGTGCGGCCCGCTTCCCAAAACCCTTACCCTATTTATGACCAAAATCTGCGATTTTCCCTACCCTATTTATGACCTGACCAAAAACTTTATACCCGATTTATGACCTGACTCTTCTTGTTGCTGGCTTTATCTATCTAGCCTGCGTAGCAGGCGTTAAACGAGGTAATGGAAGGCAATGCGCGAGGCAATGAAGAAGTTGCTTCTTCTAAAAAAAAAAAACAAATTGAAGACTAGAGTGCAAAAATCGATACCCTATTTATGACCAAAATGGCGGCAAAATGGCTAAAATCGATACCCAATTTTTGACCAAAACGGATGAAAAACCATACCCTTTGGGGCCGCACATACCTATATAGCCCATATAAGGGAGTACCCCCCCCGGGGGGGTCATAACTTCCCACGCTTTTCACACATGTTGTGCACTTTCGAGTCTTCACTCACTCATCTATCAAACCTGTTTTTCTTGAGACTACAGATTTTACCAACCTTCCAAAAAGCTCCAATCTCTTGCTGATGACAAAACCGGCGAGAAATCAGACAAAAGTTTGGCATACTGCAAGATTAAAGAGAATAATAGAAGAGAGTCTAATGACAATTTTGACAAATAATTTCACAGCGCCTGCCCACGTTTTCTTCTAGCATTCTGATCGGCACATAAGATAGGAGAAGAAGACCTTCTTATGGTCTTCAGAAAACCGGGGGAAATAAACTGTTGTAGCATAAATAACTTCTTATATTGTACTCACTGTTAAGTTGGTTGAATCTCCTCTGGGCTCAAAAACCAAAAGAGACTCCTCAGGGTAGGGCTGTACACACCAAAGTCTACCGTCAGGGTCAAATACTGCACTCCAGGGGGGTTCATTTGTCTCAAGATAGGAGAGGTAAGTCACCTCTCTTTGACTCACACAATACAAATGGATAGTTCTGCACCTGTGAACAGGCAAGAAGACAGATTAAGAGTTAAAAAACCAATCAAAATATCAATTAAAAGATTAAACGTTCTTAGTCATTTTCAGTTGACTTCCATTTTCCTGACAAGGCACATAATGTAGTAAGGAGAAATAAGAAATTTAGATTTGTTTCTTACTTGCCTTTCGGTTAGAACACACACCACTGAATATTTGTGACAGCAAGCTAAACATGATACAATTGGACTACACATAAAGTCTTCCGGATTCTGTAAGTAAGCACATACAGTGAGTAAGAAGCCTGTGGGGTTTTGCTGAATCACATAAATGTAAAAAATAATGAGACGTTAATAACAAGCTGAATTGGCCTCAGAAAGCCAGAAATCCGTCTCGGAAGACCTCAGTTTGAAATTTTTATGGGGAAGGATGCCTTCAGACCCCGCCTAGGGGAAACCACCACAAGACTGGAACTTGTCAAATGCCATGTAAAATATTTCTACACACATTACTGGTTTAAGATCACGTTAATAATTAATACCCATAAACATTAATGGCTAAGGTCTACAGCATACAGATGACAGTCAAATAATTACCCTTTGATCTTCCACCTTGGTACTATCTGTGAAGTTATTAATCATCTTTGCAGTGATCTGCTTGCCTGATTCAGGATTCCAAAATCGTACAAACCCATCCTTGTGAATATAAGTAAGAATGAGATAAATATTAGTTTATTTCCCAAAAGAAAATTGGAAAGCTACATACTTTACGCTACACACTACACATGCTGAAAAAGTTACCAAATGAATTTGATGGCTATAAATCACAGTAATCAATAATATGTGTAAAGAAATGAGCTACATAGAAAAACAATATTTGATCAAAACAAAAGGACACCTGGGTTATAACATTATAAACTTGAAAATAAAATCCAATTATGAAATCACAAATATTGACTGATTCCTTTTTACTTCCAACAATTTGACCAAAATTCTCTTTTGGTTATCTGAACAAAATTCCTTACCCCACCACCTGATACAAGAATTCCTTGGCCACCTGATGTTAGGAGAGATAAACAACTAACAAAACTGCAAACAAACAAAATATGGCTGGTAAGTATTAAGTAGTTATTTTGGTTTGCCAAATACGGACAATTTGGCCAAAAGTCTGAATGCAGAAAGCATTTTAATTTTTTGCTGTTACATGAACACTTTGAATATTTTTAATTCAACGCTCAAATATTTAAACAACAGCCTCCATTTGGTGCACAAATATGCTAGGATATTTGTCCGCAGACATCATTTGTTAACCGCGCGGCCATGGGCCGAGCGCGGTTCTTAATCTACCTTTGGTTTATTTTTTTTTTTGTCATGTTGGTCAAGCTGAACCAAACTTCTCACGGCCAAAATTCCAATGACGCAACTTGTGTTGTTTATTAATCACGTCGAAATTTAGTCGATGTTTCAGCCGAATTTTTGCATTTTTCTGTATCCTTTTGTCAAAAAAGAAATTGTAGCACTTTTGTTAAATAGAAATACAGAAGCAGGAAGACTTTTACGCGGTTCTATGGGTATATTGGAACATTTTTCAGCAGCATTGCATGATATGAGTTTTTCGTGCAATCGGTAATGAAAAAATCCGGCATCTGTTGGTCAGCAGAAACAGAAAAAGCAGGTTTCTCAGTTGTTTGGTTATTATTTTTCCTCCTGTTGCTTTCAGGTAAGGTCTCAATTACGTTTTCTTCCCTCTAGTATTTTTTTGTGAGTTAATTCTCCGGCAATCACGTTTCATTTACTTTTACTCGTTTCATTTACAATTATGACTTAAATCTGTCGCATAAATAGTGGGAAATTTTTGTGCATGAGTTATCTATTGTGTTGCAGTCTTGTAGTTCACTGAAATTAGAATGCAAATAACT
>Ga0126337_10000722_pt1 | contig 18039 bp, 6 predicted proteins | sample DipCmetagenome_FD_92527 | JGI IMG/M metagenome (GOLD analysis project Ga0126337, IMG submission 92527) | Coral microbial communities from La Bocana,Puerto Morelos, Mexico - Diploria C A metagenome | ecosystem: Host-associated > Invertebrates > Cnidaria > Coral | place: La Bocana,Puerto Morelos... | reverse complement strand
TGTCGAAAAATAAAAAGCTGCACGATTGCCAATTTCATCCGCTAGACATAGGGTGCGTTTCTTTGGGAAAAATCCAAATCCGGATTCTTGATCTAAAAACGGATTTTGCGTTTCTTTACCTGTTCCGGAAATGGATTAATCTCGGATCATTGATCTGAACAATCCACTCGGAGTACGGTCATTTAAGTACATTCCAGAACTATAACACCACAATAAGAGTGGGAAAACCATCTACACGATGTTTGCTCAAAATAGCCCCATATTGCATCTCTGGGAATCATTTTTCAAAACTTTTCCCAATGGGAGAGGGCAACCTCCTTTTATATTCTCCCCAAACGATGCACAGTGTGCATCATGTCAAGCCACTTTGCGACTCCACGCAAACCCCAGCCGCCTACTTTTTGGGTGGAGCCTGCTACTCAAAAACCTGCTGACAACCCTGTCGATGTGGCGGGGTATTCTGCAGTTACTCCGAGTTCACCTCATTTTGCAGTAACATGGCCAAATTAAGTAGGAGTTCAAACGAGACTTACAAACGCGACACTCGTGTCGTGTGATTTTTGGTTTTGCGTGCTTTCCATGCGACATAAAATTCCGGTTTGAGATCTCCAGCTGCTACTGGGGCAGTATTTTCCGGAAGAGAGAGTAATTCAAATTTTCAAAATTTCTGACCCGGAATTTCCATTCCTGTTGATGTCCTTTTGATTTTTTCTCAAGGTTTCGGTTGAATGGTTCGCATTTCCCAAATCTAGAATTTGGGGTTTTTGCGGAAAATTTTCCCTAGAAATTGTCGTACCGTTTACTTGGTGGAGTATCCTGGAAAAATTGGGTGGGGATGTGCGGCGATATTCTTGAAACCCTATCACTCTTTCAGACCGAATGTTTCGATTTTCTCTACCTTATTTTAGTCACGAACCAAAATTCAATAGCCTTTTTCAGACCAAAAACAATACTCTTTGGCGCTGTATATTCAAGCAATAGACCACAGGTTTTTATGATTTATAGGCTGATAAACCACGCGGGATGTGGAAGAAGAATTCGTAAAGACGAAGATTTATGAGTTTTTCGAGTGTTCGTCCAACATCCCAAGTAGTTTATCATGCCTCTAAACCATAAAATTAAAACTATTGCTGTTATATAATAATTCAGAAGGCAAGCGAAATTTCCATGGGTTTACTGGCACAATAAACCATAGCTGATTAACCAATCAGAGCGCGCGCATTCATTTGATTATTATATAAACCTACACGGCCAACATAAGAACGTAGCTTTCCACGGACCATCTTCCGGCGTTTCGAAAGTTTCCGAATTTTTGCTTGAATAGAAAGCGCCCAAAGTGTTTAGTCTGTTTTCATCCTTAGTCTCCGCTAGTGAGCGTCGTCACTTCCCAGTGCCTTCCAGGTATTTACCGTCTGCTTCAGTTCCAGTCATCTGTGATCTGGACGCTGGTGATCTTAAGTTTCCTGGTTGACGTAAATTGCAGATTTGCTTTACAATGAAAACAACTTCGATTTACGTCCTCTCGCCGGCGGAATCTTCCTGCAGGGCATTAGATGGTACAGCTGTGAAGAATTGTTTCGACCTGTAAACCGTTGTTGTTTAGTCAATTTAACCTTGGCATTTTGACACCACAGAATTTCTTGTCAACTTGCTTGACTGTGACCCTTGAAACATTTCAGGAGGTTTCTGTCGAGCTTCCTTATTTCAAGAAACCCGTTTACAATTCATCCGTCCTGTTTACTCTATCTGTTTTTTTTTTCCGGATGTTTAACATATTATGTTTGATATCTTTCGTTTTGTTTGATCGTCCGGGGTGAGAGTAGTTCTGAAAAAAACAGTTGTTGGTGAATGACGTTTCGACAACCTGAGCGGAAGTCATCTTAAGTTTAGAATTAAGTAAATAGCATTTGTCTGTCGATGGCGTTATGTAAGTCTGGTCCGTTGAAACGGATTGATCAGTTTTGCCTTGATGGTCTTATTTGATTCTTTTCTGAAGGTTGGAGATCGCACAGGACAAATTACAGCACAAATGAACATCTCTGACCTCAGATCTCTTCTTGGAATCCAAGACGATTCACGAGAAACGTAAGCAGTATTTAGATCTTTTTAATTTGAGTTCAAGTCTTGCAAGTGTAGCAGTATTTTGCAAGCCCATGGAGTGAATCAAAATACATGTTACGAGTAAAACTATACAGCCATACTCCCCACGAAAATGTTTCTATCTGATCGTTACAATTGCTACATACAAGTGTTGAGCGATCCTTACGACTATTGCTTTCCATTACTATGATTACTATAATAATAAAAACATATATATATACACACCTGAGACCACATATAATCATATATAATTATCATCGCAGAAATTGATTGTCACTCTCTTAGAGGCTTTCCACAAAGATCGCTACGACCGTGAGAAAAAAAACTAACGTCTTACAAAGCGATGTTTGCGACAGCGGACACTAATGTCGGAGTTCCGTGTGATTGTAACGTTCGCAGAACGGAATGGTCACATTCATACTGAACTTGATGAGAGACTTATCCATTTTGGCGTTTTTGTGCAGTCAAGAGTGTAGACAGCCAGTTAAAAACCGGTCTCGTAGAGTGACAATCATATCGAGAATTATTTGTACGGGTGTGATGGATCATAACATGGTTTACATTTGTTACACTAGCTTCCGTTGCACTGAGACTTTTTTGTTGAACAGAAGCAGATCTGGGATAAAAAAAAAATGGTTGATGTGTCACTGAAATAATTATAAATAACCTCTCTAAGCTGTCAAGAGTGGGCAATTTTCGGTGCGTAGGTGAGAAAAGTACCCCGGTTTATTTCACATGTTGTTTTAAGAGGCTCGCTTTTCAGCGAAAGCAGGTTATGGCAAACGTGAATTGCTTTCGAAAATGTCGTCTTCGAGAGAGTCGTTTCATTCATCTGACCGCGCTGTCTTTTGATTGGACGATACAAACTTAGTATACTTGCAGACTATTGCAAGACTGCATGCTAGATTTGGTTATATCAACTAAGTTGAAAATGTAAATTAGCCACCGTAACGAGTTAAAAAAAAAGCTGACGTTTCGAGCGTTAGCCCTTCGTCAGAGCGACGAAGGGCTCAGTAACGCTCGAAACGTCAGCTTTTTAACTCGTTACGGTGGCTAATTTACATTTTCAACTTAGTTGATATAACCAAATTACCTTGTTACCCCCACCGACGCAGCACCACAGTTTTTTTAGAAACTTTTACCCTTATTCATTTGCTTGTTAGATGATTTGTGTAAAACGCTACTTGTAAAGTCCTGAACTTTCCACGCTTATTTTTAATACACTTGAATTTCATTGGAGGCATCTGACTTTTTATTTATCTCAGTGCAATCCGTTTGAATGTAGTCCAGTGTTGATTATTCTTATTTCTCTGTGGCTCTTTAGCATATCTCTTGTGTTTTTCTATAAACAGTCAATCACGTGGAACAGACGAAACTAGTTGTACGAATCGCGATTCGCTATTCACTGTTTTATATTATTCTTTTAGAAACTCGACCAACACCGTCACGACGGGAAATTCTGAGAATGTTCATCGCAGCAGCCCGGGATCCATTAAACAGCTTTTCAACAGGAAATTCAGTAATTTGGACGCAGGTAAACACAGCTACGACAACATTACAACCACAAAACCTCGACCATACAAGAGAGCAATGAATGAATTTCATCGGAAGTTTTTATCGGTAGAAGTATACTGTCAACTGCAAAAAATATAGTAGTAGTTGCACTTAAAAGCGATTTTTCCTGTTGTTTTAAGCGTTGAAGTACTTTGTATTTTATGTTTATTGAATACATTAAACACACTTGATGCTCTTCATATGCACTAGGGGTCTCATTAACGTTTTCAGCAGTAGGGCAACTGGTTTTCAAGGGCGGACAAAACTCTTCGAGCAGAACTTCATTACAAGAAAAAATTTCTTTCAGATGGTCAATGAGGTGGGCAAAACCATCCTCTCAGCAACTTAATTTGGCCGGTACCTGGCCCTTTAATGAAATTCTTGTTTGCCCATATAAAAAAGCTATTTATCTACTTGGTCGCCTTTTCTATTTTCGTTTTCAGAGAAGAGAAAAGCCGAGACAGCTGTATCTGCTGACGTAAGTTTCGCCTTTACATTGAACTTATGCTTGTTTTATCTACATTCCTTTAAAAGTTCTTTGCCTGCGATTGTATACAGAGTTGGAAGGTATTTGAATCACGGAAAAAAGTCGTAGAAAGCCCTTGAAATGAAGGCGGTGCGTAAATTCCAATAATAATTAAAGATCTTGCCTTTCAGAAGTGTTGCTGTTAAGGAAGCTCATTAAAATATCACTAGAAGTGTAAATTCTTAATTGCTCGAGCTTTCATGCGATAATCTATACACATTTCTAGCGAGAATGGAAGTTGAATAATTAATCGTATTGAAATGTCTCAATAAATTATCTTCACAGTTGTTTTTATAGGACCAAGAGAAATTGCATTTTCCCGACAGTTTTGAAAGCCGTTATATATACGAGTTATGAAAAACCATCAATAAGCTGAAGCGAAAGTAATGTGGAACATCAAAAATAGCGTTTAATACTGACTTCGTCCTAGTTTTCACCCCATTCAGTTGAAGTCCGGTAGTCTGGTAGTCCAGTCCGGTAGCAAACACGTACTAGTGCCTTGCGGAGTTTCTTTGTTAATATATCGGACCTATCGCTGTTGTGTTTCGTTAAGTGAATGTTAATAGCTCTCTGGGGAGGCAATTCGCAGCCATTTAACGATCGGATGTTCGTAGTACGCTAAAGAGGTGTAGTTAATAACAAGAAAATCATTTCTGTTTAAATCTCGTCCTAGCAAAATGTTAATTTTTTCTTGAAATCAGTGCTGCATCACGAACGAAGGATGTTTTTTCGCCTTTTTCATTACCCGACACTTAAGGAAAACTGTTGTTCTTAAGTAAACGGAATAAAAAGTGCTAATTCTTCTGTTTTTTGATTGATTTGTTTAGACCAAATGACGTCATATTTACCCTTTTACAGAACAGCGTAGCACGTTCTGTGCCGTATATTAACAGCGCCAGTTGAGTTTGCGATCTAGACTTTTGCAACAGACATAGCTTGAAACAATCGCATCTCTTACAAAACAGTCCAATTTCTTGGTGAAAGCTCTGCAGCAAGATTCCAGCGTTAAATTCATCGGACATAATGGTATGGCGATGTGCCCACCTTCACTGACACAATTGCTGCAAGAAATGTGGTTGCTGTAGACTAAAGACCTGTCGATTTTTCCTCGGAATTTTTAGAAACACTCGTTTGCTTTGATAACGTTACACTCAGCATCAAAGATTCACTTTTAGCAGTCGATAAAACTAGGATTATTCTGGACGAAGTGACTTTTTAGAAATTCACGCCAGATCCCTGTCAATGTTTTGCAGCCACGATGTGGTCACGCTTAATGAACAATTTCTCTTATCGTCCAAATTAAATATCGCTCATAAACTGGCTTTCTCGTTATCTTTGGAGCTCTTAAATTTGAAGTGTAGTTCACTTAATATGATTTTCTATTTCTTCAGGGTGCAACCAAAGCTCGTTCGTCGTCTTTGACGTCTAGAAAGCCACTGGATCACGATGATGTGCAAGTTCGTGTGCGTTCTGCTGAGGTAAGCAACAAAAAATGCTCAGAGTGTTTTTGATTTGTTCGGTGAACAGCCGGGGAAAAGTTCAGCGCTCTCCGACCATGGCGAGGCTTCGTGTTTGGTTTATTTAATTTCTCCACTTATTTGTTTGCGTTTTCCACTTAAAAAATGTGAACGCTCGTGCACCCACGACACGACTGAAGACACCTTGGTCGGCGACATTTTAGAAAATATATAAAAATTTCACGGCTAACAGTCCAGTTTGTTCGTCGATGTCGCAGCTATTATTTTGTGTTTAGCAAAGACGAACCCTGCACAATTCCGACAACAATAACTAAAAGAACGGTTTGGTTAGCTTTTTTTGGGAAGAGGGTTTGAGGTACATTTGTATACTCGTTATGACACGGTATCTCTCGTAGTCTGTCGCTGTTAGCAGTTCAGAGAGGACGGCTAAGCGACCAAGATCTGTTAGGTATATGCAAAGTCAAGGTGTGATGTTTTGTTTCGCGAAGACGTTGTGGTTTGCTTAAAACTTCCTGTCACTGTTGACAACATTTTTCGTAAACAATATTTTAGAATGATGACAGCCATAAGAGATGTAGTTCTTTGACTACTTGGGTGGAGTTTTTACAGGATTTTCGATAGGTAGACCAATATCGGACTCGACAAGGTATCAAAATTCTAAAATCGAACCTCGTCATCAAAGAACTTCGAGACACCAGTAACAATCTTTCTCTGTCGAGTAATGCCTTATCTTCAAAATAATCATTTCGAAGTTTGTCACACCTAGCTTGGCTATTTCTTAAATATTGCAATGAGCATTTTTTCGCAATTTTTTTTTAAATTTTTACGGTATGAAAAGAATTTAAATGTGATGCCTTGAAGAGTCCTTCCTTTAGTACAAATTAATAATATTGACGGAAAACCAGGTTGAGTTATTGCGTAATTTTAAAACCGTCATTCTGTTCCACCAAAGACCCAACCAAAGGTACAACAGCATGATGGACCATTGAATTTTCGAAATGCTACATTCCCGCGTATGGAACATTTTTGGTAATATATTCTCTCTTCAGGGAGGCGCGGTGGCCTCATGTTTAGTGCGCTCGACTCCGGATCGAGCGATCCGGGTTCGAGACCTAGCCGGGGACATTGCGTTGTGTTCATGGGCAAAACACTTCACTCTCACAGTCTCCACCCAGGTGTATAAATGGCTACCGGCAAATTTAATGCTAGGGGTATCCCTGCGATGGACTAGCATGCCATCCAGGGGGGGGGGAAACCGGGATGAGCTCCGGCCTGGTCAGCCACTTGGCTCATATGCAGACTTTACCTTACCTTTACTATTCTTTCTTCTGGACTATTTAAGACCCCCTGCGCATCGTGATAATAAGTTTTTTTTTTTTTTTTGCAAACATATACCTTCCTTCTTCTGCCTTTTGTTTTTCACTTATTTATCTTTTTATGTTTTTATGCGTTAAGGTTTTAGTTTTTGTTGGGTGTTTTGCCGTTGTTCGGTCTCTACAAGCTAAAGGCTGCTTCCACTAGCACATGCTGGAACCTTGGTCAATTCCAGTCGAACGGGTTAAAGAAACGAATATTGCTTTTTGCATATCTCTCTGTAGAAATCTGATTGCTTGAATGACCAAATGAAATTTGGTTGGAAAAATCCTGAACCGAGATTTTTAAGGCTGGTTCTTAGTAGCGCATGTGCATAAAATGTTGAAAATTAGCGCCTTTTGGTGGGATAAGAGATTATCAACATCTCACTGCGTCTGTGCATGTCGGCTTATGCGTATTTTTAGGTGTATTCGTTTCTCTAACCTGTTTGACTGGAATCGTCTAAGGTTCCCGTATGGCTTATATACAAAGACGGAAGTAACATATAATACCCAAATGATACAGCACATTTTTGATGTACCAGAAAAATATATTTAAAAGGATATACTTTTCAACCCCTTGATGTCATTCATAGACTTTTAAGTATCAATTTAAATTTTTGTCATTCCTTTAAAAGCGAAAATAAAAATAATACGAAAGTATTGGTTTTGTGGAAATCAATCTTACAAAGATGTTTATCGACTTCAAATGAATTTACTCAAATATCATCGTAACTAGAACACAAATTGTTTGAAAACGTTAGCCTGGAAGGATCAAAAGAATAAAATGTAAGTAAGGTTCTATTATTGCAATGATGTGAATTGCGCGAAAAAGTATTCTAAATGTATGAATATAATGATTTCGTTCAAAGCTAGTTTCAAACTCAAACTGACGAAAGAAACATTTCAATTAACAATCCAGGAATTCAAATGAACAGAAAATGGTTATTGAAAGCCGTTGTCGAAGAGCTGAAACCGCGATTGCAGAGAATAAGACGTAGGTCTTGAACCTGGGACCTTTTGACTTCAAGACCAGCGCCCTAAACCACTCGACCATGCTGCGTCTTTGAAGCAATTAACGCCAAGTATATTGCGATAATCATTCTATTTCCGTCATTTTACAGAAGCGAAATGACAATAGCCTGGACGAAAACTTCTTCGAGTTTCTGAGCCGTTGCCAGGGAAACCGAATGGACGAGCAGCGCTGCGAGCTGCCTAAACCAATCGAAAAAAGCAAAAGCACAGAAGACATGTTGGATATGGTGGAGCGTGTTCAAGGTGACAGAATGGAGGAACAACGGAGTGATCTTCCTTCCGATGATGAGTCCCCTCAGATGCCTGTGTTAAGTACGTTGAATTCCCACACTCCTTGTCGTATTGAACCAATTTCTTTAAACGGGCAATCTTAGCTTACGTAATTACTTTCATCTTAAGTTTAGCAACTTCCCAAATTAGAAACACGTGTTAACTAGAGTGGGCGCGTGCAAAATGGAGTTAATACTGTAAGGTCTCAAAGAAGCAGTTCAACGTGTGCGTAGAGATATGTCTGGAGCAGTTCTCTTTACATTTCGGCTTTGTTTTAACAATAAATGCTATGCGACTGATTATTTAAAGTAACACATATTTGAACAGCGGAAGCAAAGACAAATATGCACTCTATACTTCTTTTATGTAGTATAGAGTGTTTCACGTGACGTCACGGCAGCCATATTGGTGTTCGCAAGCAGTGAAGCGGTGGCCATATTGGCGTCCCAAACCAATCTTCTTTTCTTACGTGGACTTTTGTTCAAATAATTTTGCAGGGCTGCTGGCTACGTGCGTGAAAACGCTCCATAGTTAATATATCGTTAAATATTCGACTTTTTCTTGGCACAGTAACTACATGGCTACCAGATTGCCCAATTAATCAGCGCAAGTTTGTGCTAACACACTTTTTTGTCATACTCATCTAATTCATGTTATTTATTTTAAACCAGGAAAAACGTCAAGGAAAGGCGATAATCCAGGTGATGAAGATCTTTATGAAATGGTGCTTCGAAGTCAAGTGAGTATCAAGTTACGAGTGGGTCACGCCAGTTTTGTTCACTCGGCCGGTTGAAGTATAGAGTACGATTACTCCCTCTTTCGCTTAGTTCGTCTTGCGTGACGCGAAAGATAACCCCGAGGAAAAACTACCCGCGCGAATTCCTGGGGGCGAGAAGCTTCATCTCCCAGGAATTCGCACTGTCAAACTTTTCTTGCCGTTTGATAAAGTACTGTTTATTTGAAGCGATCATGTCTCGCGCATACCGTTGTCCCAATTTGACGGACCAACAAAGCCTTGTCGTCCTATCGATGGACCATAAATTGAGATCTTTTGCTTTCTCTCCCCAGTCCCACCGTATCGAGGATCAGCGCTCGGAGCCACCACCATCTGCGCCCACGGTACCCGACGAGGACTTCTTTGGTCTTATACTCCGCTTGCAGTCAAATAGAATGGACGATCAGCGGTCGTCTGCACCAGGTGGTCGAAAACTTCAATTTCAGCCCAGGCGATAGAGTGAGGAAGGTTTACAGTTTATTAAAGGCTGAACGTATTGTAGTGTTCAGTGCTGTTAGTAGGGCTAAAGCACTGGAATGTTTTCAAGAGTGAAACATGAGGTCTCGATAGTAAATATTGCACGAGTTGTACACAAGCTTGTAGATATGTGTGCGATGCATATTTTCAAAGTAGCTGGAAGCATGTGGACTTTCTCTTGGCTCGTCACGTTAGACTGGGCACCAAGCAGGAGGGAATGTTACCTGCCTAGCAAATTGAATATTGCGTGACACACATTGACTTGCAACTGATATCTGTAAGGTACTAGTAACATACACTTCTAAGCAAATTTAATAGCGTGAATAAGCGTGTTGTCAGCGTTTGAGCAACACAGATGTCAAGTAATTAGTTTGCCTAAAGTGTTTTTAAGCAAGATGTAAATTTTCACAAATTTTAGTCTTCTATCCGTCACACGGCAAGTGTATAGATTTAAGCTTTTATTAAGCGCTCATTCAGTACCTTCTACCACGTGACAAGAGCGCAGACGAGCTATTTTTAGATGTACGTAATAGTCACGGCACGTGATGGTCACGCGATCGTGACATTGGTTTTACTGAAAATTTGAACTTTGACGAGGTTTTGATTATTACATCGAATCTTAATCTAAATTTTAATTTTAAGAGTGATCTTCATGTTATTTTTTTAGATCCATTGTATTTTTGTGGGATAAATAAAAGGGTTTTGTCGATACGAGTATCATATAGCGACGTAAATTGTCACCGTTTTCGTCCCGACGTAATTTATTTAGCTCTTTTATCATAAAATGTAAAAACAAACTGCAAAGCAAGCGCTATATTGTGATTAAAGTAGAGGGCATTTTATTCTATACATTAGGGAAGAAAATTTATTTCTTAGCAACCAAATAGATTTTTTACACATAAAAATTTAGTGTGGATATTCAGACCGTATTATTTTTGTATTCACCACTTGTACAGAGAAGGCAATAAAAGAATTCAACTTCGTGGTTGACCTTGCCATTTTGTCAGTGCCATGACGTATGTGATTGTTTGTATTCTTGATTTAGATTATAAACTTCCAGACTGACAAACCCAGAAAGTTGTTGCTGCTGTTATTGTTCCCGACAACGCATGAAGTTAGAGGGAATGATCGCAGCTTAGAGGGAATGATCGCAGCTTAGATGGTGCCGTGTTCTTGATAAAGATAAGCTTTCGATGACTGTAGTTTGACTTGTGATCTTTGTCGTTTGAAGACTTGGCCGAGTATGAAGTTGGTAATGATTGCCGATTATCTCACAAACCTGGAAACATGAAACGTCTTTTCTTTCCCAAATTGGCCGAGTATCCAGACCGATCGAGACCTGAGTGATCGTTTGTTATTCAGAGCGAACCCCTGAAGTACGAGAATCAAAATGAGCATGTCCTTAAATTTCCTTGTGAGTGATACAGAATTACACTAATGTTATGAGGAAAGATTACAACAAGAAATGAGCAAAGCTTCTTTCACAGTAAATAATGATTCTGGTAGCAATCTTTCACAAAGATCCTTTATCCGTAATTCATGCCCGCAGCGGAGAGGTTATTTAGAAACTGTGAACCAGAACATTGTCTACTTATTGAGGTAAATCGTAGCTCATCTCAAATCCATACGAACTGTCACCGTGCGCTTTAATTATCGTGCCAAACCAGGCCTCAGGTCCTCACGGCTTTCACCACGAGAACATCTAAATCAAAAACAGACGTTTCGAGCGTTAGCCCTTCGTCATAGCAAAATGACAAAGGGCTGACGCTCGAAACGTCACCTTTTTAACTCGTCACGGTGGCCAATTTTAGTTGATATGACCAAATTACCTTGTTACCCCCACCGACGCAGCACCACAGTTTCTTTAGAAACTTTCACCCTTAAATCAAAAGCAGCTGACCCCAGTTATCGTAGTTGCAGACAAGTGCATTAATCAACCATAATCACAAAATAAAACACATTTTATTACCTGATCATGTGATACAAGTAACTAATACTCAAAACCTGGATGTTTATATACAGCGAAACTCTTTGTCTACCCTTTGATTAGGTAGAAAACCTTTGGTGAACACGGATAATATTAAGCGGCTTTTGTCGTAAATGAAATCTTCTAACGGAACGGACGGAAAAATGATCGCCTTTGAAACCAAGAACACGTACAGCATATAACTCTCTTTAAAAGTACAAACTACAAATAACGCTCGGCCTCGAGCTCTAAGAGTTGAACTTTTCAAACGTCTATTGTAAAGTCGAATAACATGACGCTAGTCTGGTTAAGAATAGTCTCAATGACAATAGCATGACGCTAGTCTGACTCTATTGCTCGGCCCAGTCTCCATCACTGTTAGGTTGATTACACCACTAATTGAGGCTCGCTGTCCGTGGGTCTTTGCTGCCCTACTCTCTGTTCCCCAGGAAGCAGCTCTCCCTCGTACAAGTTTTCTGTAGAAAGAGAAACTTACGGTAAAAACACTGGCTGTGAAGCTCTGCCATCTTCGTATCTGGAATTTGGGCCGCTCCAGAAGCGCTGCAATACTTCACAGAGCTTCTGCAACGGTTGAGATTTGCAGAAAACCTTTTTCACGGATTCTGACGCTATTTGCTCAAGAGGAAAACACAACAAATTTTGAAGTAAACGGTATGGGAAATGTTAGAGGTTCAATGCACAATAAAGTGACAGTTAATGGCTTTCCGAGTATTTTATTAGTTACAAGGAACGATACCCAGCACAAGGTTATTTTAGTTAAATTTGAAGATTTGCTGCGAGACGATAAAGTGCAATTTTAATTTTTCATACAACTTGAATTTCTCTAAATATTCCCACGAATCACGGCTTGGTTTTGCAGACAAATATATGCAAACGTGAAAACCTTAATTGTGGCTTTTCCAGCAAAGCATTTCTAGCAAGGCTTTTCTAGCAAGGCTATTTCCCTCAAATGAGATCAGTCAATTCTTTCGCCTCGCATTTTCCGTGAGTTCTTAGACATTAGATCCGCCTTTATCTCCATACATTTACTGTAATTTTTGCCGTGTTTGCCTCCCAAACAAGATTGCGTCAGAAACCGTGAAAAGGTCCATTAACAGTAAGATTTTACTTACGCGCAGTGTAGTCCTTTGTCGGTTGAACAGACACTAGCACCCAGCCCAACACAGCACCTAATACACGCATTAGATTGATGATCCTCCAAGTCTCCAACAAAGAAGACGTTTCTGCGTCTCCCCTAAAAGCAAACAAACAAACTCAACAACTAAACTGGCAAATGCAAAAATTATGAAATTAACTGTTGATTCCTGCACTTTCACCCATAATTTACAATAATTAGTTTTCTGGAACCGAAGCTTGCAAACTTACCATAAATTGTCATGCTCCTTATAAAGACTAATTCTGTCATCTATATTCGCCACACTAATCGAGAAAACCAGAGCAAAGAGGTACGCTGTAACAGAAAAGAAGCATAAATCATTCCAAGTAAAAATAATGCTAATATCGCGCACTTAGGAAAACGTCAATTAATTCATTTAAAACTTGATTTATGTGACGATGTTGAGGTAACTAAAGGAAACCACTATTCTATTAACCGGGACACTTAAAACTTTATTTTAAAACTATATTACAAAATAGTTAGAAGCCTACTAACCATCAACTAATAAATGACTAAAAGTCTACTGACTTTAAACTAATGGGAGTCTCGTTAAAAACCCAATAACTTGAAATAATATACATCGAAAAAAAAAAACCTAATCGGACAAAAAATCTATACTGTTTTGAGTCAAGAATCATTGCAATACACTACCATGGAAATAAGATGATAGGATGGACTAAACTGGTAGTAATCAAAGATTAGAGCAGTACGTTAACCCGCGTACTATGCTTGTTTGGTGTAAGAAGCCGAGGCTCATCCTCGGTGTAAGAACCTGCAGCATTCACCAGTGAGGTAAAACAAAGAAAACAAAGACGTCAACACAATAGAGCCTAACCCTAACAATAGTTAAAAAACAAAGAAAAACTTCACAGGTTTTTACACCGAGCTAAACCCGAAGTCGAAGAGATTGATTGTTAACAGGAGCCCGGGTTCCTGTTGTTAACCATTTCTGTCAGGTCTTTTTTTTTCGTACCGCTAATTGAGAGAATTCTAGACGGTCTTGTGAGCAGGCCATGGAAAAACCCAGAGCGCGGATTTGCCATGTCATATCTGCAATTAACAAAAATAAGCCAAAGATCAGTAAATGAAACAGAATATATGAAATTCAAATATTTGAACTGCGGAGTAAGGTTCAATTTTTTTCCAGGTGTTTTTTACAACTGCTTCGGTTGTTTGTTTAACTACGATGGTCTTTCTTCTAATTAAAGACCAGGGGCCCGTTTCTCGAGAGCCCTGAGCCCGCCAAGCCATTTTTAGTTAATTTGTACCTAAAAACAGAGACCTGTATCCGCCTGAAACTTCTTGTACGAAGGTGACCTCTGTTCATATTAAAAACTTGCGAATAAAACAGCTCTGCAGTCATAAGGTTTAAGACTTTTCTCTGGCTTTCTGTGTGCAAAAGCTTTTCGAAGCCTGCAAGAAACAGGCCCCTGGGCCGCGTCGTTCAAAGACCACTGAATTAAGCTAACCCAGGGTTAGCTAAATTTTGAATCAGTTTTGTAACTTTGAGGTGAGGTTTTCTGTTAGATTGTTTGTTCTTCTGTTTTTAGTTTGAATAACCTTTAACTGCACAAAACATCGGCAGTGAAAAAAAATTTACGAAAAAAATTAACACTTCAGTTAGCTTTTAATCCTGGATTAGCGCTAGCCTGCTATGGAACAACTCGGCCCTATGCAACAGGGTGGTCGTTACCATATTTTCAACAAGATCACACACACCTGTCGAAGACGGACACCGTACAAATGGCAAATAACATGTAGTAGAGGGATTGTAGAGGTTGGGCCAGTTTGTAGTAGTTCTCTAAGAACACAACATCTCCTTGACTGTTGTTGCTTAGCGAGTAAACAAAGATGACTTGACAGAGTGCAAGACCTTCAAGGTAGAACAAACAACACTGGTTTAACATATGCGACTGTTGTTCATATGACTCTTTTGTCTCGTTGTAACCACATCTTCCCATCTTGGCGTGCTTTTGATCTCACACAAGGTCCAGACCTTTTCACTAGGTTTCCCCAGTTGAAAAAATACCTACATTATTCAGGGTCCTACTCTTAAAAGCTTTTAAAAGTGACATTGTGTTGTGTTCTAAGGCAAGACACTTAACTCTCACAGTGCCTCTCTCCACCCAGGTGTATAAACTTACTGCTGGGGGTAACCCTGCGATGGACTACCATCCCATCCAGGGGGAGTAGGAATACTCCTAATCGCTTCGTACTATGGAAACTGGGATACGCTCTGGCCTGATGGGCCACATGGCTCATACGCAGATTTTACCTTACTTTTTACACAATAAACAAGTCTGATGAACTGCCCAAAAAGCTCATTTTGAGGCAAACAAGTTCAATCACTGTTGGTTTCCTTTTGATACTTATTAAATTAACAAATCTTGATGAGCAAGCACTTGCAAGTGCATATAATCACCTGCAAGAAGTCCATGACAAAAAAGAGAAAATGATCTAAAAGCACGGTGCACAGACTGTAGAAGAAACAAAAGTACAATAATTACTAACATTATTTACACCAAAACAATAACACAAGAAGTTTTTTTCACAAGGCACCCTAGTTCTCAATCAAATGTGAGTAACAAAGAACAAAGCTGATGGATGTCTCTCACTATCATGGCTGTGATGGCTTTTTCACTTCAGTAGCAGAAAGAAGAAAAAAAAAATCAGTGCAACCAGGATAATGAAAAATGGGATTGGGATTGGACACTTGCCACAGACCTGTTTTTCAGACTAACAGCAAATGCATAACACAGATAAGACGTTTGCACATGCAAGAGAGTTTCTAGAAAACCTCACGTACCACAGCAAACTCTGCAGTTGTCATCGGCCTGCTGCTGGGAATTGACTGAGGTTCTTTCCTCTCTTCCTCTAGCTGCAGTAGCCTTGTTTTCCTTTCACGTGTAAAGCCCTGACCATCTGGAATCAAGCAAAATCGACTCATCATTGACTGCCAAGAACAAGTTTCAGTACATCCATGATGACTGATCCATCAAATATTTCCTAGCTGGTCAGAATTGTTTGAAGCATGTCACATGATTTAGTTGCCAGCTTCCCCCCCTTCACCACAAACAAGAGACTGTGATTTAAAACTACTGGTTTCACACACATTCTCTAGATAAAAGAGTCTCAAAATTATCTTTCCCAGGATAATATAAAAAGAACACAAAAAATACTAGGCATTAATTGTTTTTCAAGCCAGAATTCAGTGATGTGTAAATAACTATCATCATTACTTAAGAAATAGAAAATATGTACCATGTTTCTATTGAGTTATAGAAACAACAGCAAAAGTTTGGGAGAAATGCTGTGGGAACACGAGCCATAGGCGTGTGTTTCCACAGCTTTTTCAAGTTCTCCCAAACTTTCACGTGTTGTTATAACTCAATAGAAACATGGTGAACATGTTTTCTATTTCTTTTAGAAATACGTACCACGACACGAAAAAGAAAATAAACTCTTTTACATCGATCATCAAAATGTAAATTCTCTTTGCTCACGCCATCATTACGTCAACAGCTCATGCTAATTCTGTGTTTCTATCCAGTTATAGAAATACAGTTTTAAACCAATCAGCACACATATTTGCTTTGGGTTATTTTCTAAATGTATTTATAATAGGGGTAAGGAGAGTATTGGCTTCCACTTTACCTCTTCTTTCAATAAAAACAACATCTAATGGCTGACTGGGCAGAGTCTGTGCAGTAGGTGGGAGAGCAGGTGGTGCCGTTTCTGGGTTGTCACCCATGACAATGTCTTCTTTATCCACTTTGTAATAGTCCACTGTTGAGGCTGACAAGACAAAAGCATGAAATAATATTACATACTCTTTGGAAGGGCAAAATTTTATCATAGAGTGAATTGAAAAGATACTGGAAATTTTCAATATTGGGTTGATCCTAAACCGGTCCATTAGACTTCTACACTTTGAGATGAAAGTACCGGTAGTAACCCAACATTTCAGGTGGTTTACACTAATTGTGCTGTACAGGGATAGAAGCTTCATTTCTATAGTACAAACCCTCATAAAGCTATCAAGTCCTATAGATATTGCTAGCTCAGAAATCAAGGCAAGATTTTATCAAGATAAGATTTTCAGTCAATATCGTTAACTATATTTAGTTACCTTCTCCATCAATATCTGCATTGTAGTTATCCTCTTCTGCTGAAGTTCCATTTTGTTGCCTACAAATGTGTACAAATGTGCAAGTTACTAGATTTGCTTTTGATTTCTATTAAACAACTAGATTATGAGCTCGAGATTTCTATCGCGTGATAGTTGACAAGGGCGCAGCCCGAGTCAACTATCACGCATAGAAATCGAGAGCGAATAATCTAACTGTTTTAGTATAAATCTACTAGCCGTTCAAAGCTTCATCTTAATCCTCTTCATAAACACTGCAAAACACCAAGAAGCGGCCGTAATTTTGTTAACAATGGCACACTGCTAGGCTACTCACTATCTATCACAGAATAGATAGTGGGTAGCATAGCCAATCAGAGCGCGGCATTTGTGATAGAACGCTAGTAGATTTATACTTACATGTGATAGCTGATGAGTGCTGCCCCTTCGTCAACTATCACTTGATACATGTAGAAATTGAGAGCTCATCATCTAATTGCTTAACAGAAATACGACTGGATGTTTGGGACATGCTCTGTGAACACAAGCTGACAAGCCAGTGTTTCCACAGCTTTTTCAATTTCTCCCACACATCCATGAGTGTTTCTATAAACCAACAGAAACATGACACATGTTTTCTATTTCTTTTAGAAAACTCTGTAACAAAAAAAGAAAACAACTTTACTTTGTTCATCAAATTACACCAACAGCTTGTGCTAGTTCTGTGTTCTAACAAGTTGTAGTTTAGATCACAAATGTTGTTTGCTGATTGGCTACGTTACTCACTATCTCTTTTGTTGTACATGTGTATAGTGAGTAGTCTAACAGTGTGTGCTTGTCGATGAACTGGTGAAGGGTTCTTTGCGAGGATGTAGATAATTTTTTTAAAAACTAGTAGATTTATACTAAACAATAAGATTATTCACTCTCAATTTATCCTCAATTTGTATGCGTTCTCATTAACCATCAGGCAATAGAAATTTCAAGCACATAATCTAATTGTTTAATAGATAACATGATTTTAAACAGCACGCATATTTTCTTGGGGCTATTTTCTAAATATAAATAATACATGTATCATTAATATCATGGGTGACAAATTACTCCTTAATTTTGGCGCAAAATTTCAGCCGTAATTTATAATTTCACATGTGAAATTATAAAATTGCTATGGCAACGCTTCCGTAACCCAGGATTGTGAGC